>JACCDN010271517.1_pt1 | contig 17637 bp, 14 predicted proteins | sample 7441691 | NCBI WGS metagenome assembly JACCDN01 (sample SAMN15323439, study PRJNA562643) | freshwater metagenome | isolation source: river surface water | place: USA:Blue River Watershed | collected 2017-08-16
GAAGAGGATGGGCGATTTTCCGCGCTACTGGAATCCTTGGGGGCCAACAGGCAATACGGCCGACGCTGCCTAAGCGATCTGACGCCCGATCACCTGGGCCTGCAGGCCGCCACCGCCCAGGACAAGGCGAACACCATGGATTACCTGAAGGTAGCGGACGACCTGGGGCTTTTCGGCGAGAAGTGCGAATCCTTTCTGGAAAGGGGCCTGAAGACAGCCGAGGAGCGGGCAAAAATGCTGCTGCAGCCCGTGACCCGCAAGGAAGCGGCGCGCTGGTTCTCCATGACCTACACCGAAGGCCTGTCCGCCCCAGTGAGCGAGCCCGAGCCGGAAGAGGAAAAGGAGGAGCCGAAAGCCTGCTCCCAGGACTATTCCGTCGAATCGGTTTCCGGCGGATTCCTCCGTTTCGCCAGCCTCAGCGAAGCGCCGAAGGAGATCGAGGTGGTGCTGCGCAACAAAAAACCCAGCGAGGAGCCCTGGACGGAGAAGTGCGAGCTGAAGCTGAACCTGGCCACGGACCAGGCCACGAAGCGCAGCTGGACGACGATCAAGAACGCCGAGCGCCGCGCACGGGGCTTCTCCACCGTCGAGGATCTTCGCCCCCTGCAAGTGCTGGAGGGGCTGGACTCCCCCACCATCAGTTTGGCGAGCCAAACGGCAACTTTCCGAATCAAGATCGGTCCTGGATCCGGCCGGATGATGGACCAATTCCATATGAATGGCGTGGCCCCAGTTGAGGAAGGGATCTACGGCTTATACCTCTATGCAGAGGGGCCGGGGGTGAGCACGGTGAATCGGGCCTTCCGCACGAGTGTGGAAAAAGTGCAGGTGCGCCAGCTGCCGCTGAACAAGGCTACGGTGATCGAACAGCTTCCCGCTGCGAACACTCCGATCACGGTGCGAGGCCATGCGGTGATGGGAGAGGAGAGCAAGACTTTCAAGACCTACATGTGGTATCCGGTTCAGACCCAGAGCGGCAGGCTGGGTTTTGTGGAGGCGAGCAGCGTGCATGTGGAGAAAATAGGGGGGAAATTGGTGGATACAGACTATGGGAATTCGGGAAAATTATGGATGAATGTTTCTTGGCCTCGCAATAAAACTGCCTATAGGCTCAACAATGGATGCACAGCCGACCAAAGCTCATCAAACAAGTCTGTTGAGGAAGAGCTGGCAAAGGTCAAAGGAATTGTTTTGCATTTCACTGCAGGAAACAGCAATAAGGCAGCCTCGAATGAGAAAGATGCCTTCACGATGGATGCCTCTGCTCACTACGTGGTAGACAAGGACGGCTATGTAGCCCAATCCGCTCCCGACTATCTAGCTACTGGGCATGTGGGCTATGCCGGTTCTCAAACTTGTATTCGTAAAGACGGAAATGCCTTTACGATCGGAATAGAGGTTCCTAACTGGGGGGCGGCTATTTTGGATGAAAACGGCCAATACATGAATCACCTGGGCAATCAAATCATTGAAAACTGGACCAATGTAAAATGGAAAAAGACTTCATTTTGCCAAGAGACTAAGAAAAAAGCTGAAAAATCACCCAATGGCCCCTTGAGTGATGCTGAAAAATCCTGCATTACGGATACCTGGTTGACTTGGAGCCATTCTAAAAATATGGCCTGGGGAGGTGCATTGAACAACCCAAGCCACCAAACGTGGCAAGAATTTTCTGAGGGACAATATAAGGGCTTGGCTCGTTTGATAGAATACTTGCAAGAAAGGTACGATATTCCCTACCGCTTCTTTTATTCAGGAGAGGCGAAGAGTGAGGCTACTGGGCTCTCCTTTTACCCTAGTGATTCCGATGAAAGAAAAAAATACAATGAAGATTTGAGTAGTTTTTATGGAATTTATGGACACCACAATGTGACAGGGAAATACGATCCAGGACCGCAATTTTATATCGAAAAAATGACTCAGTATTATAATCAGCCTTAAAACATGAAAAAAAACCATTTCAATAAAATTTCTTTTTTGCTCCTTGCCTTTGGATTCCACCTATCCCTTTCTGGTGCTTTTGCGAGTCAGCCCCTAGAATTGGGAGATGGCAAATGGATTCATTGGGAGGAAGGTTCCGAAGAAGGCTTCGGGGATTTATTTTACGAAGAAAATGGACAGAAGAAGCTGATTTCTGGCGGAGTTCATGAAAATGATGTTTTAATCCTGCCTTCAGAAAAAGGATTTATTTATATTGGGGCATACGGCTTCAATTTTTTCCTTTATGACCTTGAGCAAGACAGGATCTTCGACCTCAACCCCCATCACTCTCCTGATCCACGAATAGAAGTTGGCTTTAGCCAGATAAAGCCCAATCCAGGGAAAGAATATTTTGCCGTACACCAATCATCAACTCAAAGAGAGAATTTCTTGATTTTTGACGTAGAAAAATTAGAAAAATTTATTGCCTCTTTCCAGGGACCCCCAAATTCGAACGGGATTACTGTCTTGGGCGACAACCTAGGCCTGAGTGAGTTCGGCACCTACAAGGATGGCTCATTTTTCTTAGGCACTCAGGAATGGATGATTTTTTTGGATAATTTTGAGTGGAAAGTTGGCACTGAATTTACTTTCCAATCCACCTCTCAGCAATCTAGCCTAATACAAGAAGAATACCAGGGTGATTTTATTGGTGGAAAGGCAGAAATCATTGGCTACTACCCCCCCTCCCCCTTCTCCGACCTAAAAGAGAATGACCCTGATTACGCCGAAGTCCTACGCGCCATGAAGGACGGCTGGCTCCAGGGCTACTCCGATGGAACCATTCGCCTCGATCAGCCCATCAACCGGGCGGAGTTCTCCAAGGTGGCCATCCAGGCCCTGGGCATCCCCCAGAGCGAGCCTAGCGCCGGCGCGGACGTCTGCCCCGATGCGCCAGCGGGCCAGTGGTATTCCGCGCCTCTCCATACGGCCAAGCAGAAAGGGGCCATCCAGGGCTACCCTCAGGACGGGCTGCCCAAGGACCAGTGGCCCTGCAAGCCGGGCCAGACGATCAACAAGGTCGAAGGCCTCAAGGTGCTGCTGGAGCTGGCCGGGTTCCACACGGGGCTGCTGCTGCCCGAGGATTACGCCAATCAGTTTGCAGATACGAAAGATGAAACCGCCTGGTTCGCACCCTACACCGCCTACTCCAAAATCGAGGCGCTGATCCGCCCCCTCTCGGACGGGCGCCTGCTTCCTGGCGATCCTATGACCCGCAGGGAGATGGTCTATTTGGCGAACCATATGATCGATGTACTGGGGAAGTGGAGCAATGAATTCTGAACTGCGATGAGACCTTAAAAAAGCCAAATGAAAAAATTCGCCTTTGTGTCTTTGCTCTTCGCCTTATTTCTCTTTCCTTCTTCTGTCTTCGCCCAAGAGCTGCTAGTTGCCAATCAGAATGCTTCGGTTTATTGGGAATCCGGAGAAGGTTTTTACAAAAAAGGTGATGAAAAAATCTCTCTGGGGTCGGATTTTGACAAAGAAGATGTCGCCTTGCTGCCATCGGGTAACGGCGCAGTTTACAGAGACTCCATTGGATCCAAGCTTTTTGTTTATGATCACCCAAGAAAAAGAACAATAAACATTATTCCCCATTATGATCCTAATCCAGAATTGGAGAGGGGATTTTATGGCTTTGTTTTGAATCCAGGGAAAGATAAATTAAGCGTGACTGAATCCATAACCCAGGGGAATAATTTTCTAATTTTTGACTTAGAAAGGCTCGAAGATTTTTTAGCCTCTTTCAAGAAAACACCTGGGGCATCAGGCGTTATCACCATCGATGATGAGCTGGACGGATCCGGAGTCTACATGGATCTTTCCAGCTTCTTTCCAGAAGAAAAAGGCCCTCTCTTATTCCATCAATTAGAATGGTTCAGCGATGAACAATTTGGCTTCCGCCTCTCCCCAGATCCTCTCAGCGCAGTCGAGGAAAAATATCAAGCAAGCGCAGTTGGTGGGCAAATAAAGTTTACTGGTTATTATACCGCTTCACCCTCTTTTCACGATACGACGGAAGTAACCTTGAAGGAAGGCGGAGATTTGACCTACAAAACAGGAGAGATGGAATCTGCGAAAACGATTGAAGCAGATGTGCCTGCTAAGGCCCTCGTGGATGTCTCCAGCGACGGCAAATGGCTCGCCTTTTTAGATGGCCTGAATATTTTCATGCTGAATTTGGGTACGCAGGAAATTCACCAGATCAGCCTCAATATGGATCCCCACTGGAGCTGGTTCTACCTTGGGCTATCCTTCTCGCCCAATGGAAAATATTTGCTGACGGAAATACAAAGGGATGGGGTAGGAGGTTTGGATTCCTGCATTTATGACCTAGACAGGGTTGATTTTGAGAATGTTAAGTCGCAGGTTGATCGGTATCATGAAGATCATGATTTAGGCCGAATTCAGGAGCAATGCTCATATGTCGCCCGCAGTCTATACGGACTCATGGAAGAAAGAAAAATCCTCCCGCTTGCTGACTGGCGCTATTTTGATGTTTATGACTCAGCCTGGGCAAAAGATGGCTTTTTGGAATTTTCCACCAGTTTTCCCTATGGGGATCAAAGATGGTCCATAAGCCCTGAAACATGGGAAATCAATCAGACAAAAGGAATCCCCTTAGCGAATCCGCCTTTTTCAGACATGAGAATGGATGATCCTGATATGAATGAAGTCCTGCGCGCCATGGAGGATGGATGGCTAGAAGGATACCCTGACGGAACCTTGAGGTTAGATTCTCCAGTAAATCGAGCCGAACTAGTAAAGGTTGGAGTCCAAGCCCTTGCCATTCCCGACAGTAATGCAAGATTCCCAAACTGCCCCGATCTCCCCTTGGGCATGTGGTACACAGGAGCCTTTATGATTGCCATACAAGAGGAAGCCATCGGAGGGTATCCGGAAGAAGGGATAAGCAAGGAGAATTGGCCCTGCAAGCCAGGCCAAACGATCAACAAAGTGGAGGCCCTAAAGGTGATTTTAAAACTTGCCGGGTTCCACACGGGATTGCTGCTGCCCGAGGATTACGCCAATCAGTTTGCAGATACTAAAGATGAAGCCGCCTGGTTCGCCCCCTACACCGCCTACGCCAAAATAGAAACACTAATCCGTCCCCTTTCGGATGGCCGTCTACTACCTGCTGAGCCCATGACCCGCCGGGAGATGATTTATTTGGCGAACCATGTGATCGATGCGCTGGGGAAGTGGAAAGAGGAATTTTAATCTTACTAAATGAATAAGAGGACTCTTTTTATTTTCGGCCTCCTTTTTATTCTTACTGGATGCGGGAATGATTTAAAAGAAAGTAAGGAATTGGTCTCGGCTAAACCCAAAGTAGAGACCAGTGCTCCAACAGAGACAATAGAAATTAGTGAAGGCTCCCAAGCTGAAAAAGGGGACTCAAAAACACCCATCCTAAATTTTGTGAAAGACTATTTTAATGAATTGGGCCATGAAGGCGGATTCATTCTAAACAAAAAAGAAGATCGGCTGAGCATAGTTGCGGATTTCAACTCATACTTTCCCAGTCCTTTTTGGGATATTGGCATGTGCCATCAAGGGGAGTGCTATTTGCCAATTAAGGAGTTTGGCAGCTTAAAAAAGCTAGAGGATCAATTGAAGGATGGATTTGGAATCAATGGAATGGATTTTTATTACAGTGGGGAAAATGTTAAAGGGCGATTGCATGTATACAGCCAAGGAAAATATATTAACAAGGAAACTCTGATCGAAGGGGTCTCGAAGGATGGAGATTATGCCAAGTTGGATTTAGCGAGCGTTTCAGGCTTGGCTGTAGATCAACTTCTGGCTTCAGGTGAAGACAGCTTCGTTGAGCCATTGGTTCAGAATATGAAACTTGGGTATGCAAAAGGCCAATTCTGCGAGGAGGGAAATGAAATTTTTCAAAAAGAATGCTGTTCTTGCGAACGCAATATCTGTCACATTTCTGTTGAAAATAACTCTTGCGTTGAAAGGGTTAAAAACGGAAGACACTCAAGCTTGACCTTGGAATTCAAAGCCATCGATCCAAGCCAGATTCAATATTCCGATAGAGTGGAGATTGAAGAGGGGGTCTTTTTATATGCAAAAAAAATAAATTATGCGGAAGAAGATCTGGCCCGATTCGAACTTGAATATCCCAAAGATGATTTGAAGAGGGCAAATTATTTGGCTTTTTATTATTTAGATGAAAAAACAGGAGCTGAGAAGCTCGTTCAGGAAATTAAAAGCAATAATTCGCCTTCCTTCATGTGGCTGGAAGGCTTTTATTACACTCCCGAAATGAAAGGGATGCTTGTGATTTATTCAGATGTTTTCTTGGGCTATGGCTGGTATACGCCCTCTGTCAAAGTTTTGTCTCAGCAAATTTTAGATGAAAAACTTGCTGAATTGCACAGAGGAATTGAGGAGCTATCTTAATTTAAGGGTTACATTGTCTAATATTTTGCTAGAATTCATTTTGATTTAGCCACTTTGAATATGGACTATAGAAAAGTTGAGGAGAAATATCCAGATAGCCTGAGTAAGTATAATTTGCATGAGGAATTAACAAACCCAAAAACGTTCGGGCCTTATGATTTTGCTGAAATTGAAGAGTTATTTAAGCAAATGGTTGAAAATATTTATGCATTAGAAATTCTTGATTTTAGGAGTAATTCAAAGCTATATCGCAAGGAAATTGTAGATATAGAGGATGCCAGATCAACATTGAATGGACAGTTTCATAAAATTTCGACCTTCAAACTCGAGGGCAACCCTGAGGCCGAAAGAAGAACAATAATAGATAGCATTAAAAGCCTGAATTCAGGCAGCCAATTTTGCAATATCGACAACATTCTCACCAAATTAAGATTTAAGGAACTGGTGGATGACCCAAAAGGAAAGGAGCTAGATACTATTGTTGAGGCTGGAAAAGCACATCTTAAGGATGTGGTTCAGGCTAAAGAGGATATAGATAAAATTAAAGGAGAATTAAAAAAAGCTGTTGAGGAAGCGAAAAAAGGTACGACAGAGGCTGGGGTTTATAAAAGCCAATTAGGAACATTGGAAATTGCAACTTTTTTCGCCAGCCAGGCAGATGAACATAGAATTGGTGTTTTGGGCAATGGAAAGCGTTGGTATAACATATTTGACGGATGGCTGAGAAAAAGAGGTGTATTTTTTGTATTAATTAGCCTTTTTACATTAGCCAATATTGCTATTTATTTGGATCTCATTGATATTTTTAAAAGTTTCCAATTTACCCCAGAATATGGAATTTTATCCGTATCACTTTTGTTGATTCTCTATGTGGGTTTGGCCTTTGCAACAAATAACTATTCGGTTGAAAGGCAATTGGAAATTGAGAATAAAAACAAGGCTAATATAGCTAAAACACTGGAATTATTTCTTGCAGGCATGAAATCGGAAGATATTTCTCGTAGCATAGTATTGCAGGAGGCGAGCAAGACCCTCTTTGCAAGGCCACAGGTTGGATTCAAAAAAATAGCAATGCATGATGCATCTCCAGCATTTACTGAGATCACAAAGATAGTTCGAGATGTAAAGAGTGAGTAAATCGCCGTGAAATGATCTATTTGACCAACCACACCCTGCGTATTTTCGGAAAACGAAGCAAGGATTTTTGAGCAAAATCCGAAAGACAAAATAGGTTTGCTTTATTTCACTTAGAATATTAGAATAAAGCCAGCCTAGCCTCATCCGCCTATGTCTTCCGACGCCAAAAAAGCTCTATTGAGCGTAGAAAATAGATCGAATCCCGCTGCCTTGGCCCCGCATCGCATACGAAGCCTCCTAGCCGCCCTAGGGCTCAGCGCAGCGCTCTCCCCCACCCTGGCCTGCCATGCGGAGACGAAGGAGGGAGCAGAGGACGCCAAGGCGGATGAGGAAGGGCCTCAGGAGGGGGAAGATGCGGTTGAAGGCGAAGTTTCAGCGGAAGGGGGTGAATCGCCAGAGCCTGATTTGCCCCAAAGCGACCTGCCGCAAGAAGACGAGTCGGATGAAGGAAGCGAAACGGGCATGGGCAGCGAGACTGGCGAGACGGAAACAGGCGACGGAGATGGGGATGGCGACGGGGAAGGTGACTCCAGCAGTGGTGACGGAGACGGCGAGAGCACCGAAGAGAGCGGCGAAATGGCTCCAGAGCCCATCGAGATAACGAATTTGGCCATCGACTGCAGCGGCGGACCTTGGCCAGGCGTGTGCGCCGCAGGAGGCTTAGTCTATCCCGTGTCTTTTCAGGTTAGCGGAAGCGTTCTCCCTGAAGGCTGCAGTGCCCAGGCCATGAAACTATCAGGGTCAGGCAGCGCCGGTTCCTGCTCGGAAATGGCGCCTTTGCAGCTCGATCAAAACACCCAGGAATGGGCCGGGTCTTTTTCCTACACCACGGGAAGCACAGGGGGAAATTGGATTCGCATAACCGTAGAATGCCAAGGGCAAGAAGGGGTCGAGGCTAAGCAAAGCCATATCGATTTCAACATAGAGTGAGAAAAATTTGTTTGCTAGAAAATGCATTTGCAGATTCTGGCGATATTGAAAGGCGCCTCCTCGCCGCATTGGGCTGGAGCTTGGTCGAAGCGGCAAAGGTTCGTCCCCATGGGGCTAAATGGCGAATAGAGCTGATCCGATTCACTGCAAAGCGAATCCTCCCCAATCAACCCCTCGCAAATCTGGCAATTCGGAGTGTCGTTCCATTGCCCTTCGTCGCAAGCCAGGCCCGGGAGGCTGTTTTGCGCGCCAAAGCTCTGGCAAGCCTGCGTACAAGACTGAGCCGGAGCGCCCAGAACCCAGCAAGCTTGCTGGAACCAGTAGCCGCCTCCCACCTGGCAGGCCAGTTCGGCTGCCAAAGCATCGAGGGGCGGAGCAGAAGACGGCTGCGGCAAAGTCAGCTCCGGGTAAAGCTGGGCCAAAGGGAAAGCCACCTCCTGCCCATCCTGAGCCAGAGCCTCCGGCTCCAGCAGGCCCACCGGCGGCCAGGAGAGCTGGCTGTAAGATCGCCCCTGCGGGAGATTGCGGTAGGCACGGATCAGCAAAGGCTGGTGGCGCCAAGCCAAAGATTCCTCGTCGCTATGCCACAAGGGGTTGCCTTCCTTTTTTTGGTAATCCAGATCGAACGCATAGGCTTTGCGCTGCGGATCGTAAGTGATTTTGGCTGCGGTCAGCTCCAGCAAGGGCTGCTCCAGAGCGCCTGGCTTCATGATGCGGAAACCTTCGCTCTGGGCTCCCCCAAACACCTGCACGCCATCGAAAGCGACGGAATCCTCCGTCTGCGCGCCGTTGAAGGAGAAGAAAACGCTGTAAGGCTGCTGGCTGAAGCCAATGAAGCCCAGAGGGTAGGGGGTGACGTTTTCCAGGCCAAAGCCATCCAGCTTGGCCAGGCCAGCCGCCCATTCGGGCACAAGATCGAAGGGCTGAATCTGGAGAGGCCCCTGAGAATCCAGAATCGCTGAATGCCCGGCGGAGACGTCGTTGGAGTCCAGATCTTCCCCTACCCACACTTCGCCGGCGGAGACCAAAATAGCCTTTGATTCAGCATCGATGCCGAATTCCGTGCCGCGCACCCCTGCCACCGCTCCCGCCGTTTCGATGCGGAAGCTCGATGCCTGGGCCAAACGGACCACTTTGGACCAGATTCGACCGGCATCCAGCTTCAGACGGATGCGATTCTCGGTCGATTCGGCTCCAAACTCAAGCTGGGTCGGCCCTGCATCGGATCCCAGGGCAGAAAAGGACCCGTCCGAAAAGTAGAGCGTGGCCCGGCCCTTGGCGGGAACCATAAGGCGATCCCTCGCTCGGAGAGGCTCCTGGAACTCCTGGCTCTCCTGACCGCTCCGTTGAGCCAGCACCCCGTCGGACGCCGAACGGACCCACGCCTCGAAACCGGCAGAGGCCGGGTAAGGCAGAAAAAGGTCGTTCTCCGCCAGCAACTCCGGACCGTTGTAGGCCCGCATCATGGCCGGAAACAAAGGATCCCCCGGGCTGCGCCGCATCAGCGCATAGGGCTCGCCTCGGCGAAAGCCCAGGCCCGCCAGCTCAAAACTTCGCCCATCGGCCGAGACGGCATAGGCATAAGGAGTGCCCGTGCGGGGATCCAAGGGCAAAGGCGCTGCGGAGGAAAGGAGCTCGGCATCGAGCCTGGACTGAAGGATGACCGCCTTGGAGCAGTCGTGCGAAAGGACGCCGGGGGACGAGAAGCAGAGCACATTCTGGAGGCCTCCCGGCTGCGGCAAAGGGTAATGGCCATGGGCAGCGCTATAATCCTCCAAGGCGCTGGAGAGAGCCAAAAGATCAGCGCCGACCTTCCCGTTCAGCTGCCGCTCGCGCAAGGCCGAATAGCCGGAAACAGCCGCAGAGGCCAGCAAAGCCCCTAGCCCCAGCACCACGATCGTTTCAGCCAACGTGAAGCCCTTGCTCATGGTTTTAAGTTAATTTCTATACATTATAAAGAATAAATAAGTGAAAGTAAAGGCTGTTGAATCAATAAGCGGTCTGCGGTCAGCAGCCAGCAGTCCGTAATAATTCTAAAGCTCATAACGCTAATAAAAATCCCTGCCGGCAGGCAGGCTAACACTCCTAAAAAGCAATCCCCATAATCTCAATAATCATAATAGTCCCAATAATCCCAAAAAGGAGATAGGCTCAACATTCCCCACAACATCACTATTGTAAGAAAGCCCATTTTTTGGTATAATGAAGGGAAATAAAAACCCAAGCATGATCGCTTTGCACACCCAATCGCTGCAACGGTATGGCCTGAACCGGATCTTCGCCTTCGCCAAGGAGGCCGGCTACGAGGGGATCGAGATCGGCGTGGACAAGGACGATTACGACACCCAGAACGCCCAGTACATCGAGCGGCTCTCCAAGGAGAACGCCCTGCCTGTGATCGCCCTGCACTGCCCGGCGGACAGCGGCTCCAAGAGCGTGAAGCATGTGGTGGACATGGCCGTTTACCTGGGGTGCCCCACCGTGGTCGTCACGCCGCCGAAATTCCTCGATTTCAAGTTCACCAACTGGCTCAAGAAAGAGGCTCCTGTGCTCAAGAAGAAGCATGACATCCAGATCGCCCTGGTGAACACCCCGGGAAAGAATGTTTTCGGCTTCCTGCCGGAGCATGCGCTGAACACCATTTCCGACCTCAAGCGCTTCGGCACGGTGGCGCTCGATTGCTCGTCCAGCGTTTCGCGGAAATGGGGGGACCTGATGGAGACCTACGGCCACTTCCGCAAGCTGGTGGTGCACGTGCACCTGTCCAACATCCACCACTACAAGCCCTATTCCCTCCCCAACGAAGGCTCTTTGCCGCTGGAAAGCTTCCTCAGGAAGCTCTGCATCAACGACTACCAGGGATTCCTCAGCCTGCGGGTTCGGCCTTCCGAACTGGGCGCCGGCGAAGACGAAAAGGTGGTCGAAAGGCTGCGCAAGGCCAAATCCTTCGTGGAGGAGTTCTACAGGAAATAAACCACGAATTGACCGAACAGGAGAGCGAATTGGAATCCATAATAGCCACTCAGGTTTCCGCTACTCATTCTGTCTTGAATTCTTTTTCTGTTTCTTCTATTTAAACTTCTTTCAACTGGGGAAATAATAACACCAAGGAATTTCAGTCCATGGGTGACTTTGGGGTAATCAAATCAAGATGAAACAGGATGGAGCGTTCTTTCAAGGTAGCTGAAGGGGGAGTCGAAGATCTCCGGGCAGGAGAAGCGCACGCAGAACTCGTCCAGGTACTCGGGCAGCTTGGCGGCGGTGACGTGGTGGTACATCCTGCGGATGAAGGTCCTGAAGACTCCCCAGAGGCCCTCTATCTCCGAAGTGTGGGCGAACTCGAACCTGCTGTGCAGGTCCCTCGTGTGCCACACGGGCCAGTGCCTCTCTATGCCCCTGTATATGCTCGCCCCGTCCGTCCACAGCTCGGTTCCGTGAGGTACGACGTGCTGCTCCAGGAAATCCACCACATCCTTCCTGTCGGCGGCCTTCTTCGGGTGCGGGACGCATACGATCCTGCGCGTCCCCTTCTGCCTGGCGCCGATCACCATGACCTTGCCCATGAACATCTCGTCCATCTGGACCGTGCCGGAGAGCCTTTCGCGCCCGGGCGCGGGGAGCCTGGAGCGGAACCGGTCGAACCAGCGCCTGACCGTCGGCTCGGCCACCCCGCAAAGGTCCCGGGTCTGCAGGATCGGTATCTTCCTCGTGTAGCAGTACAGCAGGAGCCAAAGGGTGCGGAGAGGCAGCTTGCTTCCCCTGAGCCAGGACACGGAGATCAGGGAGAAGAACCTCCTGCATCTCCCGCAGTGGTAGCGCTTGCCGTAGGCCCTTACGGACCGCAGGCCGCAGCGCGGGCAGAAGACGGACTTGCCGAACAGGATCCTCCTCAGGGCCCTTTTGATCTTGGGCTCGTCGGGCGCGAACTGTAGAATGTTCATGGAAGCAGGGGTTGGATGTAAGAAGCTTGGTCGCTTTTACTCTACCCTTGTTTCATTTGCTTTAGATTACCCTGACTTTGAGGATTTTGTCGTTCTTGGAGGAGGGTACGGAAAATTCCCTGCTGGAACTCTTGGAGCAACTGATCATGGCCAAGAATGGGCCCAAACCCCTGAAGGCGGGCTGCCTGATCAAGGCGAGCAGCCAACTGGAGGTGACGATGCTGAAAGTAAGGCTCTTGCTGGAATTGGAGCTGGTGAACAAAACCCGTATTTTCGAGCTTCAGGCCACTCTGGCGGAAATAGGCAGAATGCTCGGGGGATGGCTTAAGTCGACGCACGGCTAAAGGCCCTTAGCGAGGCACGCCAACCTCCGAGGGGATAGTGCATGTGGGCACCGGACTGAAAGAGGAACACGCCAAGATCAGAACCGCGGCCATCCACAGCACGGTGGCCGTACACAGCGCGGCCGGCTTTTCTTATATTCTCATTCGTTTTCAGCCGACTCCAGGATTCCCTGTCGAACTCTCCAACTCCATGCTCCGGAGGTTCAAGGCCATCAGGAAGACTCAGATCCATCCCCCGACCTCCAATCTCTTCAATTCGTTGAGATGGAGTTTGCTGGAGAAGGCGTGCATAGATTCCGGGACTCATCAGATCCACCTTCATCTTCCGGGCCATATCAACGGCATTCCCGAAGTAGCCCGGTTCAGTCTCCTTGTGCGATTCGGCCTCCTCATCGTACACGCAATTCCTGCGACCCAGCGGGGATTCGGCGGAGCAGTCTGCAAAGAGAATATCGCCTTTGGAATACCGGATGATGTCCGGCGCGCCGCCGGTCAGGCCCATCTTCATCAGGCTCAGCAGGGCTTCGGGGTTGGCTTTCAGGGTTTCGATCACGTCTTTGTAGTCAATGCCTTTCGGACGGGTGTAGTGAGCGGGCTGAGTGAGGCCGAAGAGGGGCTCGCAGATCTCCCGGAAGCCCGGAATGGTGAAGTCGGGAGGAAAAAGGTTGTCTTTTCTCAGTTCAGCCATAGCCTGGCGGTACGTGGGCTCCAGCTGAGGGAGATCACGCATGATCTCGGCCAGTCGGCGGGTCCTTTTCAGCTCCTCGTCGTTTCCTTCCTCTATCTTCACCTTCATTTGCTCTTCCGCCTCACGGATCAGAACCATTCGCTCCTCACGCCTCCTCTCCTCTTCAATTTTTCTGTGAGTTTGAGCGATCGCCGTGCTCAGTCTTCCCTTATTCCCTTTCTGCGCTTCCTTGAGCATCCGCAAATCCTCTTCCAGCCTCAGGCACTCAAGATCAAGCTCGTCCCCCTTCTTATCCTCCGGCGACCCCCCCTCTCTCGAGAGCATTTTTCTCTTTTTCCGCTGGTTTTTCAGCGAACGGAGTTCGGCTTCCATTGATGTTATGGATTTTGCAAGAAAGCTGGGTTTCGATAGGCACTGCTCCAACCAGGATAGCCTTTTGTGCAGGAGGTCCGGATCGGCTTCGGCGATCGACCCTTCCCGGCTGCCTATGGCCCCTTTGGATGTCAAGCTTCGAATACGGCTCCGGTAATCCACAATAGCCTGGGGGACCGATACATCAATGCCTTGGGCTTCGAGGTAGTCGGAGATCACCTCATTCTCAGGGTGATACAGGTAAAGCAGGGGGTCTGCCAAGACCGTGAGGGCATGTTCAGCCAAGGCTCGCTCCACCTCCCGGCTGACCGCCTCCGCCCTTTCTTGACCCTCTTCCCCCTGAAAAAACACCGTGTCTGAAGGGCTTTCCTGGAGCGGAGGCAAAACGACCCCAAGGGCGGTTCTGGCCGATGCCGCCAGCCGAGCCTTATATTTCTCCACAGATTCACTGCTCCTCCTTGCAATGTCGGCCAGTCCAATCCTTCGAAGCAATTGAAGGGGATGCTCAGGTGGTTCCTGTGGTGTTGTTTTTACTGCTTCAGCCAAGGTTTTTTAAAGGTGATTCAATCTTCTTATTTTAGCATTTTCCAGCTTGGAAAGATAGGGATTTGACCCTTCTTCAAAAGGATCATCAAAAGGTTTGACTCGCCCCCTAAAAACCACTAGAATCTCTGGGCATTTTAATCAAGAGCCATGCTCAGCAAAAGCAAAGTCCGCAGAAGGTTCCGAAGGCATGGGTTTTTAAGCCGGGCCAAGGCCGTCCTCAATCGGCGCAGAAGCAAAGGCCGAGTCCGCCTGAGCGTTTAAGCCATGCTCAGCAGAAAAGAGCGGATCGGAAGTCCGCGTCTCATCACCTTGCTGCTCAAAAAAGGCTCTGTTTGGAAAGGCAGACACTTTTTTGTCCGCTTCATGCCCTCCATTCGCCCGCAGACAGAGATCGCCATTGCCGTAGGCAAGAAAGTGTCGCCCAAAGCCGTGCTCCGGAACAGAATCAAGCGCCAGACCAGCGAAGCCTTCCGCCTCTCGCTCCCGCACAGTTCCGCCTCCATTGTCGCCCTGGTGGCCCTTCGGCCCACTTCGACTCCCCCCTCCTTTTCGGAGCTGAAACAGGAAGTCATGGATTTTCTCCGAAAAGCCAAGCAGGCCGCCTAAAGATTTCCGCATGTCCAACCCCCTCATTTCCCCCGAGAGCGGCCAAAAGATCTCGAAGCTGCTGCGCCCGCTTCTGGTTTTTGCCATTGTTCTGCTGGCGCTGCAGTTTTTCATGGAGAAGAAGGCGGCCCCTTCCGGGGAGGACATCGTGCTGGAAGGAAAAAACAGAATCGCCATCGGCAAAGCCTTCCAGCTTGAGGTGCGCAACAACAGCCAAGAGCCGGTGATCCTTCCTGAATTCTGCCCGGGCCATCCGCTGAAGGTGGAGCGCTTCCGGAACGGAGAATGGAGCCTGCTGGAAGCCGAAGCGGACCTTTCCGCCTGCGAGAAGATGCCCAAGCAGATTGAATCCGGCAAGTCAGCGATGCTTTCCTACGCCCCATGGAACTGGAAGCTTTTCGGGGAAACCGGAACCTACCGCATCAGCCTGGCGCTGGAGGAAGAGGGCAAGGCAAAGGAATACTCCCATTCCCTGGAAATCGAGAAGCCTTCCATTTTCCGGACGGTGTGGCAAGAAGGCCTCTACAAGCCGATCCTGAATGTCCTGATCTTCATCATCGCCAAGCTTCCGGGGGCCAGCTTGGGATGGGCCGTGATCCTGCTGACGATCCTGATCAAGCTCATCCTTCTTCTGCCGAACCAGAAGGCCCTGCAGGCCCAAAAGCAGATGCAGAGGATTCAGCCTCAGCTGGACGCGCTCAAGCTGAAATACAAGGACAACCAGCAGAAGCTGGCGCAGGAGACCATGGAGCTCTGGAAAAAGCACAAGGTGAGCCCCATGGGCAGCTGCCTGCCCATGCTGATCCAGCTTCCGGTTCTGATTGCGCTTTTCTATGTGGTGCGCGACGGGCTCCAGTCCATCAATCCCGATCTGCTTTACGGCACCCTGAAAGGCTTCGACACCTCCAGCATCAATCCGCATTTCGCGGGCATGGACCTGAGCCGGAACAACCTCATCGTCCTTCCGCTGATCGTGGGCGGACTGCAGTTCATTCAGATGAAGCTGACGCTGGGCAAGGCCAAGCCAAACCCGGATGACCAGTCGCCCCTGCCAATGATGAACCAGACCATGCTCTACGCCATGCCTGTGATGATTGCCTTCTTCACCGCCAGCACGCCAGCGGCCGTGGGAATCTATTGGGGGACCTCGACCCTCTTCGGCCTGCTTCAGCAGCTGGCCATCAACCGCAGCAAGAACTGAGAACGCGGAGACCGAAAATCAAAAGAAGGTCGATTTGCCCGCCCAGCCTCGGCAAGGTAGAATGGCAGCAAAAGCAATGAACCCCGTCAACCATGGACCTTCTCATCAAGCAAACACTGGAAAGGCTTCTGGAAGCAATGGGAGTGCCTTTTAGCGGAGTCAGGATCATCAAGGAATCGGAGAGCGCCTACTACGCCCAGATCGAAACGTCCCAGTCCAGCCTCCTGATCGGCTGGCACGGCGAAACCATTGCAGCCCTGCAGCACATGCTGCGCTGCCTGCTGTGGAAGCAGGGGGTCAAAAGCGAGGCCCAGATCGTGGTGGATGTGGACGGGTACAAGAAGCGCCAGGAGGAAAGCGTGCTGAAGCTGGCCGAAAGGAAGGCCGAATACGCCCTTCAGACCCAGCGCGAGATTCCCCTGCCCCCCATGAATGCCTACTTCCGCAGGAAGGTCCACCTTTTCCTGGCCAGCGACGATCGATTCAAGGACAGGGTCGTCACCCAGAGCGCAGGCGAAGGAGAGAACCGTTCGATCAAGATCCTCCCTCGCTGAGAAGGAAGAAGAGCCGGAGGCAACCAGCGAACTACGCATCACCAAAAAAACGGCCGCAGCAGCTGATCCGATTCAGTCGACTCACCACTTCAGCCGCCGCAAGGCATCTTCGGCTGCGGCTTGTTCGGCGGTCTGCTTGCTTCCGCCATTCCCCTTCCCCACAATCCGTCCGCCGATGTAGGCCCCCATGGTGAAGACCTTGCTGTGGTCAGGCCCTTCGTCGTGCTCCAGGCGGTAGGCCGGCGTGAGCCCCACCTTTTCCTGGGAAAGCTCCTGAAGCTTGGATTTGGAGTCGATATGGGCCCCTTTCTGCAGAATGTCCTCCAAATGGACCAGCAGAAATTGCCCGATGAACTTTTGGGCGCTCGCATAGCCCAGCTCCAGGTAGATCACGCCGATCAGGGCCTCGAAGGTATTGGCCAGAAGGTAGTCTTTTTCCCGCCCTCCGGATTTCTCTTCGCCATGGCTGAGCAAAAGGTGTTTGCCCAGATCCAGCTGCTGGGCCACCTTGGCCAGCATTTCGCCCTTCACCAAGGCGGAGCGCCAGTTGGTCAGCTCTCCTTCGGGATTGGGATAGGTGGAATAGAGGTACTGGGTCACCACCAGCTCCAGCACGGCATCCCCCAAAAACTCCAGCCTCTCGTTGCTCTCCATTTTGGATTGGCGATGCTCGTTGAGGTAAGAGCGATGGACGAAAGCCTGCTGAAGCAGCTCGTGGCTCTTGAACGTGAGGCCTATTTTTTCTTCCAGCTCCTGCATGGGTGGCTTTTTTTCCTTTGCATTCTAAGGCCTTGCCTTGCAAAACTCAACCCAAGCCCCGGCAAAGCGAGGAGGCAAGCGGTTCGATGGATTATTTTTTGCCTGTCTGCCGCCGAGGGGGGACAGGGGGCTTTTTGGGGACAGGGGGCTTTTTGGGGGC
>JACCDN011094943.1_pt1 | contig 17636 bp, 17 predicted proteins | sample 7441691 | NCBI WGS metagenome assembly JACCDN01 (sample SAMN15323439, study PRJNA562643) | freshwater metagenome | isolation source: river surface water | place: USA:Blue River Watershed | collected 2017-08-16
AAGCGAAGGAATGAGCTGTATAGCGTGCTTGCAGTAGGCTTTAGCCAGTTCTTCTCCTTCTAAGGAGCCTGCAAAATGGACGGTATCTGTTAGCCCATAGGCAATAACCAATGCTTCCAGGGCTTGCCTTTCCTTGTCTTCGCCCACAACCGTCAAATGAGGGGTAATCCCTTGGTCTTTTAGAATGCTTAGAGCTTTTAAGGCGCAGTGCACCCCTTTTTCCTCGACGAGTCTGCCCACGAAAATAAGGCTTTGAGTCCTATGGATTTCTTTTCTAGGGTAAAAGAGATCATCTTTATAAGGATTATGAATCACCAGAAAAGTTTGTGAAAAACAAGTATTTAGAAAATGACTCACCACAATCGAGGTACCTAGGTCATAGAATGTTTTTTTTAAAAAATTTTTCAGCCCCAAACTGATCTTTTTAAAAAAATGGAGCGGAGAAACTTTTTTAAAAGTATGTATTTCTTTTCCTTCTAGCCATATATGATGAGTGATAACAAGCGGACGGGGGATTAATAACAAAGGCCAGGCTAAACGAAGGCTGATATTGCTTTGATAGAAAACATCACACCACTCAAATGCCTCTATTAGCTCTAGGGGGGAGGGGCAACGTAAAATAGGATAAACAGTGTTATCTGCATTTGGACACATAACAGGAGTGAGGACTTTGACCTGGTGGCCCAATGTTACCAGGCTGCTAGCGAGGTTATCCGTAAAAGTTTCAATCCCTCCTATATTGGGATAAAAAGTATGAGCGCTGATAAGGATCTTCATACAGCTTTTAAGAGATAAAGGCCTTGAGATCTGCTAGGAATTTTTGACACGTGCTTTCTAGCCTAGATTCATAGGCATAAGGAGTCGTGTGGAGGAGCTGCTGGGTGAAATTTTTTGTGTTTATTTTTAAAATACGTTTTTCAAAAAAGGTGGGGAGCTGAACGTCCTGTTCTATGCGATTGACAATCAGTGGACAGCCCCATTCCAAAAAACTAAGCGCGCTACTACTTTTTTCTAGCAGGTGCAAGGGAGAGGTAGCTATACCAAAGTGGGTGTTTTGTAAGACCGTAGCAATTTCAGCTACTGCCAAGGGGCCTAATTTTAGAACATTGCACTCCGTTTGATACCGCTTTGTGATAGCTTGCCACAGCTCTTCTCCTCTTCCTATATGCCCAAAGTGTAAGATGAGCATAGACTTGTGATGCTTTTTGGCTAGCTCTAATAAGATAGGGAGCAAAGGCTCGGGTGGCCATTCGGGGTGCAGTGTCCCCAAAATAGAAAAAACCCAAAGAGGTTTCTGGCCTTGCATCGGTAATATGTGGCCTTTTTGCTCTAGTAAAGCTTCTAGGCTGTGGTGGGGAAGATCCTTAGAGTTTTTTTGTATAGGGCTAAAAAGGGGCAGAAGGGAGACCTTGGGAGATATCTGAGATAATAGCTTTTGATACAGCTTAGCATGGGTATGTATGCAAAAGGGGTGTAATTGTGTAAGTATAGACTGAATACACCATTTTTGAATAAACCCTAAACATTTCTGATATAATGCGGATCTTGGCTCAAAGCCTATCCAAAGCTCGTGCATCATGATGTGTAGGGGATAGGTTTGTACGAATGATTGTAACAAAGAGCTCAGAAAAAATGGGAGGCCCTTTTTTTGAAATGCATAAGGAACAAACTGTAGGCTGATAAGATCTGGCTTCATTGCATGTATAGCTGCTTGAAAATCAGGTTGATGCTCTACGATATGGCTAAAACGCATACAAGAGAGCGAAAGATAGGCATGATCTGATTTTTGTACTGATTTTTTAGGAACATATGGATCTTTTAAGGCTATGATGTGGCAGGTATGCCCTTTTTTGCACAAATGTTCAGCAAGCGTATAGGTATAATCTCCTACTCCATCAGCTCCAGGCTCTAGACAGCCTACAAGGAAAACTAGTTTTAGCTTTTTTTCCATAGTTTTTGATACTTGAGGAAAGATAGTGTGAGCCAGGGAAGAAAAACCAACAGTAGGAGGCTATTGAGTAAGCTGCTTTTCCAAAATCTCTTATGCAGGCTGTATAAGACCTGCCGCATACAAAGGTAATATTCTCTTGCAATGACTTTTAAAGAACCTCGAAAGCTTTCTCCTTGCTTATGCTTAGCCAATAAATACGCGCGAGATTCTAGAACCTGATATTCTTTTTTCAATGCCTCTCTAAAGCTAAGATACACTACTGGATGCCCCACTACAGATGCCTTTATAAAGGGAATGTGTGTGCGTTTTTTTAAGCGTAAGTATAGATCGGTATCTTCATAGGCGGGATAGGGAAAGAAGGGGTCAAAGCCGCCTACTTCTAAAAATAATTTTTTTTTGACAGCAATATTGGCAGACCAAAAATTACCTCCTTTTAGGTTAACCGGGCATTTCCAAAAGTCTTTCAATGGCCCCTGCGGAACTATACAGCCCTCAAGAGCTGTATGATGGTGAAAGTTTTTATAGAGCTCTAAGAGCCACTGAGGCTGAGGCATACAATCATCATCTATAAACACCAGCCATTCTCCATTGCTATGAGCTACACCGGCATTACGATTGGCTGCGGGTCCTTTTCTTGGGCCCCTAAGGTAGGTAATAGATGGAAAGGCTTGTTTTACAATAATGGCTGTTTTGCTACTAGTACTATCATCACAGACTATAATTTCACTATCTATCCTATCCTCAGGATAAGCCATTTTGAGTTGTTTTAAGGCAGTATCTACACCCTCTAAGCAAGCTTTGAGAGCTACGGGCCTGTCTTTTGTTGGGATGATGATGGAAATGGAGGGAGAAGACATCTTATAGGGGAGCAAAAAAACTATCTTTAAAAGCATTTTTAGCGACTCTTAGGCTCTTATACATCCTTGTAAAAAGAGAGACTGAAGGAGGCATATATTGAGCTAAATAGCTTTCTTTTTCAGCTTGAGTCAAATACTGAAAAAATAACCTGCTAATAGGCACACTAGGGTCCATCTTTTTGCCAGCCCAATGTATGAGATAGGGCATTTTTTCAGGATGTTTCCAATACCTTTCAAAGTCTTCCCCTGGATAATCTCCTGCCCAGCTAGATTCTAAGAAAGGTTCACTTAAGGTCAGATTTGTCACCTTAATTTTAGTACATGCAACGAGGAGATTGAGGGCGGGCTGGTCTGAAAAATAAGGTTTTGCAGCAGGAACACAGGTAGGGGACAAGCTAAGGGCTTTTGCTTTTAAGTTTTCTGCTGTATAGAGTATGGATTCGCAGGCGAATTGTCCTGCATTGAAGGACTGCTTCTGCCAGGTAGTACTTATGTTTTTTAATAACGATAGAGACTGACTCGTACAAGTAGCTTCAACATTATGCCAATGCCCGCAGCAGGTAATAAAGCCTGCATAAGGGGCTAAGATTGTTTGAGGGTTTCTTAAGAAAATGACATCTGTATCTACAAATTGATACGCATGGGTCGTAAAACATTGGTATTTTTTAAGAAAAGGGTGCAGGTTTTGTCTTTGGATCCAATCGTTGAGTTCGGGTACTTCCCACCATTGGGCATTTTTGGGTAAATCAAAGCGTTCTGCATCATAAGGAATCACCCATAGGGGGAGTGTACATCCACTTGCCCTTAAAGAGCGCTCCATAGCTAGGAAAAAAAGACGTGTACGAGCGTTGGCTAGGGTAATAATCTTTTCAAGCTGCATGAGGGGAAAGCTTAAATAGGGGCGTTTTCTCTATAGCATATCAAAAGTTTGACCAAACGCCAGGCTTTAAAATAGCGTTTTAAGAAGATCGAGGGTTGATGTAGAACTCGAAAAAGCCAGCCTAGATAATACCGATCTGCCCATAGAGGAATGCGTGCTTGTGCCCCACACAAAAAGGCAATGGCTGCACCAGTACACAGAATAGTAGGCTGATACTCTAGGTGGTTTTTTATAAAAGCTCCTAGCTTTTCTTGGATGCCTCCGCCAAGGCTTATGATAATATATTTTGGCTTTTTCTCTTTAAGGAGGGCTAGTAAAGATTCATCCTGGATGGATACGGATTTATAGTCAGGCGCTATGTAGCAATCCTGCGGGCTCGTTACTAGGCCTTGATGCTTTAGCCATTGTAGATAAACTGCCATCAGTGCTTTACTTGGCATCACCCAAAAGTAAGACTGGCTATCTCTAAAGGTTTTTTCTTTTAAGAAATGTTTTAGAAACAGATAGCCTGAAATGCGGTGTAAATCTATCCCTTGTATCAGCTTCCAAGCAAGGCTCAAAAGGCCGCTATCTACTACAATATAGTCGCTTTGGGTTAAGGCTTTATAATAGTCTTTATCACGATCTGCTTCAGCCAAGCAAGGACCTGAAGGAAAGGTAAAAAGCCCTCCTTCATGGCTGTAGCTAAGAGCGGTTTCAAGGGTATCATGAAAGAAAGCAAGGCCTAATATAGGAGTAGAGGTAGGCATGGCTATAGCTTAAAAATAAGATTTTAGTTTTTCATACCAAAGGTTTTTTAGCTGTGCTGGGTTAAAGTAAGACTCTGCCCAAAGGCGATTTTGAGTGGAAATGAGGGATAAGTCATTTTTTGTACACCAGCGTATCTTCTCTAAGAGGCTTTTGGGCTTGGGTAGGTAAAGGTGAGCGTGCTCACAAAGACTGGTGGATAGGGCCCTTCGCTTAAAAAAGCTTTTTTTTACCAGCAATGAGGGATGTCTTCCATAAGTATTCATAGGAGGATAATCTAACGTAATCGTCGGTATACCGCTGCAGACAGCTTCTAGTACCATAAACCCTATGCCTTCCATTTTAGAAGGTTGGATGGCAGCATCTATCCCCTCAAATAAGCTAGCCGGTGCTTCTAGAGGGCCCTGAATGATTTTGATCCGCTCATCTACCGCGGGCAAGGGTAGTTCAGAATGAACATACTGTATGCGGAGCCTAGAATGAGGATCTTTCAGTTTTGAAAAAGCCTGAATCACATCTAGGGTGCCCTTACGGTCTTGCAAGTCAATCACACCGGCATTATGCCCAAAGTATCTGGCGGGGCCTTGGACCTTTCTGGGTGGGAATTTGGATAAGTCCAGCACCCATGGCAAGCTAAGGTAGTGCTTGTACCCATACGAAGCAACTATAGCGGCTGTAAAGTCTGAGGGGCAGATCAGAGCTGTGGCTCTTTTCCAGATAGGGTCTTTACCGGTAAACCATTCCCACATGACGACACAAAAAATAGGAATACCAAGCTCCTGACAGAGTTCAGTTAAATCAGGATGCCACGTTAGGCGTTCAAACGTTAAGATGGCTTGAAGGCGCGGGATGCTTTCTAAGAGGCTGCGAAGCTGTTTTTTTGATAAGCTAGCCGGCAAAGAAATCTCATTTAGAGAAGATTCAAACGATTTATTTTGAAGGTGAAACGTATCTGAAACCAAGTGACAGTGAATGCCTAAAACTCTTTTAGCATCCTCGGCCATGCGCCCAAGGCCTGTCGCATTTTTTGGGCTTAAAATAGCCCATTTTGAGAAATCTAGACCCATAGACAATGAAGATCTATCCATTTACATTTCCCTTACCATAGGGTGTCCACAAAAACCAAGCCATTCTATGCAAGCTTGTACTGCTCTTTCATGGTTAATAGGAGGCGTGTAGCTTAAGAGCTCTTGGGCTTTTATTTGCGGGAAGGTCCAGCGGTTTGAAAAAAGCTCTGCCATTTCATAGTCTATGTCTGGGGCTTGGGGCTTGGGTAGATACCAGGTGGGAGTTTCAGCTGGAGGGTTCCAGGCCTCAAGGCTAGCTTTCAATAGCCGCTTTAAGCGACTGGGTAAATAGGGTTTTAGGGCCTGAAGATAAGGTAAACCTTCTAGACTTTGAGCTAAATTTTTAGTCTTATAAGTTGTAACGGAAATGTTCTTTATTGCATTTATATCAAAGCCCAAGGCCTCCATAAATGGCTGGTAAAATTGTTTCCAGGTATAGCTTTCACGGTCTCTTACCATAAAGGCTTGCCCGTCTCCAGGGGTTAGTAAGGCTCTTTCTATGGCATGCATAAGGTTATCTATATAGATTGCATTGACAATGCCTTGCCCGTCATTTATCCACCAAGCCTTTCCAGTTACTAGCTTATGTACTAGCTCTATCAGCCAACGAGACCTGGGGCCATATACAACGCTGGGCCGCAAAATCACTAGCTCTGTAGAGCCTTTGCTACGTAGCTTAAAGAATGTTTTTTCTGCCTTAGCCTTAGCTGCATTATAAGGATGAATATGCGTTGTCGGTACCTTAGAAAAATCATTTGTGCCTAAGGGAAGATTTTGTCCAAAAATGGCAGCAGAGCTGAGGTAAATGATGCGCCTGATGCCTCCCTTTTCACAGGCCTTATATACAGGTTCTACCAGGCTTTCTATGGTCCTTGCATCGCCTGTAGCGCAATGTACAAGAGTGTTTATTCCGCGAAACGCCTTAGTTAAACTTTCGGTAGTGGGTTCTGCTAGGCGCCAATCCAGTGAAAAACGAGCTATCTTGCCTAAGGACGCAAAGCTTCGAACAATGGGAATCACTTCTGCCTTTTGGCTTAAGTGCCAATTTTCAATCAGGTGCGTACCTACAAAACCGCTAGCTCCTAATACTCCTATACGTTCTAGCATGGTCTTAATCTTCTAGGTTTATCCAGGGTTGAGGCATAGGCACAGCTTGGTGATAGGCTGTATCTATAAAATGGGTGACTTCTAGGGCGCTGCTTGCTTCTACTTTTAGGATGGTTTCTCCACGAATAGCTTCACAGACATGCGCAAGCTGTGCGACAAAGCTTTGGCTATAGCCATTAGAAAAAACGGTATTTTTTTCAAGCGGATATTGCGAGAAATCCTGATATACTTTATTTTCTAGTACAAATGGTAAATGTGTAAGGTAAAGGTCTAGCGTGCTTGTCTGCCCCAGGGGCCAAATGATTTTTGCTCGTTCGAAGTGGATTTCTAGGGTATTCCTAAGAGGTGTATCCCAGCTCAGGCGTAGGTCTCCTTCAATATTGCCATTAAATGAAAGATTTAAAAGCGCATTGGTTTCTACCCCTCCGCAGGCATCATGCTGGCATGCAAAACCAAGTGGATATCCAAACCATTGTAAAATAAGATCCAGACTGTGTGTTCCGATATCCTGCAAAACCCCTCGGTTGCCTAAAGCTTTTTCGAATAAGCTCGCAGACTGAATAGGCCAGGAAAAAGGCTTTCCTTCATGCCAACTAAAGCTTGTGGTTTTACCAAAGGTTTCATGGCTTATAAAGTGCTGAATAGCCTGAAAGGCAGGGAAAAAGCGGCGTACAAAACTCGCCGCAAAAAGGGATTTGCTTCTAGAGGCTGTGTCTACCATGGCCTTTGCCTCAGTTAGATTCAGGGCTAGGGGTTTTTCACACAGCACATGCACGCCCCTTTCTAAGAGTATCTGTACTGCCTGTGCATGCTGATGGGGAGAGGAGGCCACAATGGCTAAGTCTATACTATGTGCATCTATCTCAGCCAGCGATTGTAGCACAGCTGCCCTAGGAAAATGGTGTTGTAGGCTAAATGCAGCAGAGAGCTTCACATCTGCCAGAGCCTTTACCTCTAGGCTATGGCTCTCTTCAAGAGCCTGGATACTAGGTTTGTAAAAATTGTGAGCTAAAGCTCCACATCCTACCAGAGCTATACGTAAAGGCTGCTTCATAGGATAGGTAAAGCTATAGGTTTATCTATCCACTGCAAGTGTACCAAAACAGCTCCCAGATTAGCATAGTCTTTATAACGAGTAATGCCTCCTCCGGTATCGTGGATGGTAAAACTAAGGCAATGTTCCTTTTGGTCTAAGATTCTCCCAAAAGATTCATGTGCATAGGCCGATACGTAGTAAGTTCCCGGTACTAAGAATGATCCTGGTATAGTTACGCTAGCCTGGCGTGTGTCTTCTCTTTTAAAGGCTAAAATATCGGGACTTTGTTCAGACTGTAAGGAAGTAAATACCACATCTCCTTTTGCTGAATGTACCCGAAGCGATAGCTCTATGTTCACCTGCGGGCTTTCGCAATGGTAGATAAGGCTTATACTAAAAGGGTAGCGCAAGTCTAAATCTTGGGTCTTTGTTCCTGTCTCATCCTGGAGGGAGATTGCTTTAAAATATATAGGGCTCTTGGTATTTTCAGAAAAGGTTACACAGCTGCTGCTAAGGCTGTCCTGAAAGTATTGCTTTAAAATAGGATCTGTAGGGCCAAAAGCTTCAATTTTCCCATTTTTTAGGTAGAGGACTTTATTGCAAAGGCTCGCAATGCTGCCCAAATTATGGCTTACAAAGAGGACGGTTTTACCCTTATTTTCAGATATAGCCTTCATTTTTGAAAGGCATTTTTTCTGAAAGCTAATATCCCCCACAGCTAATACTTCATCCACCAGTAAAATATCAGCTTCTAAATGAGCTGCCACTGCAAAAGCTAGCCGGACATACATGCCACTAGAGTAGCGTTTTACGGGTGTGTCTAAAAAGGTCTCTATTCCAGAAAAATCTATAATAGCGTCTAGTTTGGCTTGTATGTGTTCTCGGGTCATCCCTAAGAAGGTTCCATTTAAAAAAATATTTTCTCTGCCTGTCAGTTCTGGATGAAAGCCTGTACCCACTTCTAGTAGGCTAGCTAAGCTCCCATATATTTTAGCCTCACCTGTATTGGGATAGCTAATACGCGAAAGAATTTTTAACAGCGTGCTTTTCCCTGCTCCATTTTTGCCAATAATGCCAATAACATCTCCTGTTTCTATTTCAAAAGAGATCCCATCTAAGGCCTTAAAGAGATCTTTTTCTCCCAGTTTAAAATGGTTGAGGCGGTACAAGTGTTTGAAGCTTTGGATGGGAGCCTGCATCGCTTTAAAAAGCGCCTCTAATAGGGTCTTTGCTTCGGGTGTAGGGGTCCCTATGCGGTAAAACTTACTCAGGTTTTGAACAGATAGCGCTAGAGGCATGGTTAGATCAGGTCTGCGAATAGTTTTTCTTTGGTGTAAAAGTAAAGGCTACCACTCCATAATACTAGCAAGCTTCCTCCCATAGAAGATATAATAAGAAGAACCGAGGGCGCCTGAACACCGCATAAACAATATCTAAACCCTTCAATAATACCAGCCATAGGATTCAGTGCATACCAAGGCTTAAGCCACGTGGGAATCAAGCATATGGGATAAGCAATCGGGCACCAGTACTGGAAAATTTGTAAAAAAAAGCTAAGGCCATAGCGCACATCTCTGTACTGTACCGAAAGAGCTGCCAGCCATAGGCTAGATCCTAGCGTAAAGGTCAGTAACACCAGCACCCAAAGGGGAAGGTAGACTAAGACCCACGTAGGTGTAAAGCCATAGTATAGGTATAGTACCAGCATAAAACAAAGGCTGATTCCAAAGTCTAGCAGCTTTGCCCCTAATACTGAAACTGGAAGGATAGATTTAGGAAAGTAAACCTTAGTTAATATCTGTGCATGGTTAACGAGGCTAGCAGCTCCGTCACTTAAGCTCGATGAAAAATAAGTCCACGCCAGAAGGCCCGTGTAAGAAAACAAAGGGTAGGGCAAGCTACCTGCGTCAATCTTGGCTATTTTCCCAAAAACAAAGGTAAACAGCAGCATGGAAAATAAGGGCTGTATGAGGGCCCACCCTATGCCTAAAACGCTTTGTACGTAGCGTACCTTGATGTCTCTTCGAATCAAAAAACTGAGCAAATCGCTATAATGAGAGAGCTCTTTTACCCTCTCCCAAAGACCCAGTCCCTGTGGGCCCAAAATGTAACGAGGGCTGTTCATAATCTATGAAGGGTGTTTTTTAAGAAATGAGAGCTCTAGCTGGTTAATTTTACGAATGAGCGCGTTGCAGTGGTCAAAGATATGGTGGCAGTCATTTTTTATAGCCTGAGCCATCGCATAGAGTTTTGGATCTTTCTGAAAATAATCAATGACTTCATCGAGCTTACTAGCTAGGGCAACCAAGGTTTTTTGGGCCTGGTGAAGAGTGTCTAGGAGCTGATGGCAGTCTGTTGCGCTACTGGGCCTTGCCTGCGTCACATCTAAAACTTGCCGCAGGCCATGGACAAGGTGCAGGAAAAAATCTAAATCCCCCTCATAGGATCTAGAGAGTAAGAAAATATCTCGCATGCACACATGAATACGCTTTAGATCCAGCTTTTCTAAGATAGGCTGGATGGCAATTGCTTTGTTTAAACGTGCCTGGCGATGCGAGGAAAAAAAGTAATACAAGTAGTGATGAACAAAATAAAGAGCTTTATGGGTTTCTTTTTTGAGTTCATCCCACCAAGACAGCCCCCCTGGCTTTACTAAAGGATCCACTTTCATGATTAAAAGCCTTCAGTATAGCTAATTTTTATAAACATACAAGCCTCTAAGCAAGCCACACTTTGCTCACAGGCGTTTTGGAGGTTTTTTCTTAAGAAGCGCTGGATTTGAGGCTTTGTAAGGGCTGTGAGTTGATATAGTGTAGAACGCTAAACTGATCTGTATCTTTCAAGACTTCTGCCATCACAAAAGGGGGCTCAAACTTCGGGAAATAAGTATCACCTAGGGCATGGTGTTTGACGCGTGTCAGGTATAGTTCTTGGCAGTAGGGAAGGGCTAGCGAGTAGATCTGTGCTCCTCCGCAGATCCAAAGATCTCCTTCTGTTTTCAAGTCAAACAGTTCTTCAAAGCTGTGAATCACCTGTGCTCCAGGTACGTTCAGTTCCTGTTTGGAAATGATAATGGTTTTTCTCCCTGGTAGTAGTCTGGGCAAAGACTCAAAAGTTTTTCGGCCCATAACGATGGTGTGCCCAAGAGTCATCGCCTTAAAAAATTTCAGGTCCTCTGGCAGGTACCAAGGCAGAGTGTTGTCACATCCAATCACCCCATTTAAAGCACACGCTACAATAGCTTTCATAATCTACTATACGGCTATAGGGGCTTTAATGGCAGGGTGGGGGTTATAATTTTCAATGCTAATATCCTCGTAACGAAAGTCCTCTATGTTTTTTACTTCTGGATTTAGCCGCAAAGTCGGCAAGGGTCTAGGTTGTCTGGAAACTTGTAAGTTTACTTGCTCGAGGTGATTGCTGTAGATATGCAGGTCACCAAAGGTATGGATGAAGGCCTTAGGCTTGTAATTGCATACTTGAGCTATCATGCACGTTAGCAGGGCATAAGAAGCAATATTAAAGGGCACTCCTAAAAATAGATCAGCGCTTCTTTGATAGAGCTGGCAACTCAGACCCTCATCCAGAGACACATAAAACTGAAAGAGCGCATGGCAAGGGGGGAGAGCCATCTGGTCTAGCTCCCCTGGGTTCCAGGCGCAAACGATATGCCTGCGGCTAAAGGGGTCTTTTTTCAGGCCTTCTATCAGGGCTCCTATCTGGTCGATGACCTTCCCATTAGGGCTCTGCCATGCACGCCACTGGGCTCCATATATTCTTCCTAAGTTCCCTTGGCTATCTGCCCATTCATCCCAAATGGTGACGCCATGCTCGTGTAAATACGCAAGATTCGTCTCTCCTTTTAAAAACCATAAGAGTTCATGAATGATAGACTTGGTGTGTACTTTTTTTGTCGTCAATAAAGGGAAGCCTTTTTCAAGATCATAGCGCACTTGTGCTCCGAAAATACTGATAATTCCCGTTCCTGTACGGTCATTTCGTTTTTCACCCTGTGTTAAGACAGTTTTAAGAAGTTCTAAGTAGGTCTGCATAGCAATACATTCATATCAGAAAACCATAAGCTAAGTATACCCAAAGGAGACTGCAAGCTCTCGTTTATGGTTGCTAGCATACCCTATGCTTGACACAGCTTGATTTTATATATAGGATATCGTTATTCAATAAGCTTAAGTTGTTCTTAAGTCTTCTCCTATCCATTCATCCATCCTTCAGCTCATATAGTCTCTTATGATAACAAAAACTAAAAAAAATCGCGCTTTTACCTTGGTAGAAATCATGGTGGTTGTGGTCATTATTGGTCTTTTAGCCAGTATTGCCATACCCGCTTTCAATAAAGTTCGAGGTAGCGCTAGAGAAAGAGCCATTCAAGGCAACTTGCGTAGTATAGCCAACGCTGCTCAGTCGTATTTTATTGATAATCCTAATGCCACCTCTGTTAGCTATAGCCAGCTAACATCGGGTACCCAGCCCTATTTAGCCACTACCATTACCCCTGTGGCTGATGAAACCTATACGGGTATCTCTATAAGCTCTACGAGTAATACCTTGTCTCTCACCTCTACTACTCTAGGAAAGACTATAACGGTCAATTACTAGTCGCCTTAGCGTATTGTCTGTAAGGACTTCTCCTTAAATTTTCCTTGGCCTAAGCACTATGCAGTGTTTAGGCCTTTTTTATGCACTAGCCAGGCCTTTGCTGTGTATCAAGGTAAAAATAGGCCTAAAAAAAGATTGATCCCTGCTGGCGAATCTGCTCTTCTAAGATATGGCAACAGCATCTAACACTCCTTCTGCACGCACCCTCAATTCTGATAAAAATTCAGATAAAAACAACCTAGACTTTACCATTGCCTCCATCAACAAGCAATTTGGGGAAGGTTCCCTAATGCGTATGAATGAGGCTAAAAATATTAACTTGTCCGTTATTCCTACTGGGTGCATCGCTGTAGACTTAGCCTTGGGCGTAGGGGGTTTGCCTCGTGGAAGGGTCGTAGAAATTTTTGGTCCAGAGTCTTCTGGTAAAACGACATTTTGTCTTAGCGTCATTGCCCAAGTGCAAAAACAAGGGGGGAGTGCTGCCTTTGTAGACGTAGAGCATGCGCTGGATCCTCGCTACGCTAAGGTTGTGGGTGTGGATCTGGATAGCCTACTGGTGTCTCAGCCTAGTTCTGGGGAAGACGCACTCAATATTGTCGAAATGCTTGTCGCCTCACGGGCGATAGATCTCGTTGTCCTAGACTCTGTTGCCGCACTTGTTTCTAAGGCAGAGCTTGAAGGCCAAATGGGAGACGTCACCGTAGGTGCCCAGGCCCGATTGATGAGCCAGGCTATGCGAAAGCTCACTTCTGTTATCAGTAGGACCAATTGTATTTGCCTTTTTACCAACCAAATTCGTGAAAAAATTGGTGTGATGTTTGGCAGCCCAGAAACAACCCCCGGTGGCCGAGCCTTGAAGTTCTTTTCTTCCATCCGGATAGATATTCGCCGGACAGGTCAGATTAAGGAAACTTCTGGTAAAATTGTGGGGAACCGTACGCGCCTGAAAATTGTAAAAAATAAGGTAGCACCCCCCTATACTGAATGTGAGTTTGATATTATGTACGATGAAGGCATCTCTCAAACCGGCGCTGTCTTAGACTTAGCTCTAGAGCTCAAGGTCTTGGAGAAAAAAGGTTCTTGGATTGCCTATAAAGGCACTATGATTGGCCAAGGAAGAGAGGCTGCCAAAAAGTATCTTGCAGATAACCCCGCTGCCTTAAAAGAGCTCCTGGATATTATTCTAAATAAGGCCAAGGTCTCTTGCGGTAGCATTTTAGGGGGAAGTGGTGATACGACTGAAGATTAACCTTTCTTAGACCTTGCCTGCTTTTATGCCTCTCAATCGGTTCAAAGCTCTATCCAGAAAGCAAAAGTTTGGCTTAGGTTTTGTGGTGCTTGTAGGTATCTTGGCCTTGGGCTATTATTTTTGCTCTCCCTGGATGCACAAGACTAGCGCTGCTATCTACCACAAGATAGATGAGCTAGCAGATACGCATCCTGTGTTTTTGGTCTCTACTGGTTTTTTGCTCATTCTTTTTGGCCTACCCGTATCTTTCTTTTATGTCTTAAGCGTTGCAGTCTATGGGACAAATCAGGCCTTACTCATTAATACGGCTATGCTGGCTTTGCATCTAAGCCTCACCTATTTTATGGCTTCCTACGCCCTAAAGGGCTTATTGGTGCCTTTCCTAAGAAAAAGGGGGCACAACCTGAAGGCTATTCCTCCGGCTATGCAAACGCGTGTAACGGTTTTACTGCGGGCCTTTCCGGTAGTCTCTGTTACGCTTCAAAATGTTTTGCTGGCCCTAGGTGGGGTACCGTTTAAGAAATACTTTTGGATTTCTTGGCCATTTCAGTGCATCTGGATGATTGCCATTGTCTTGTCTTCAGGGTCAATTCTGGAGGGCAATGTCGGCTTTGGCCTAGCAGGCCTAGGTCTTTTAGCAGCACTGATCTTCCTAACGCGCATGCTCAAGGGTAAGTCAAAAAAGCCAGAAATCCAGCTTTAGGTTAATAAAAATCGGATTATCAGAAGCTTTCACCCCTAAAGCCTAAACAAAACTGAGGTTCAACCCCGTTGCTATGCTTTAAAGAGAAGGGCTAATGCCAAGATACGGTCAAACGTTGCAGCTGTCTGTAAAGATTGGTGCGCAAGGGGCCTTCAGCCATTGACGCAGCAGCGTCCATACGAGCATGTACAGATAGGCTACTGTCTTGAGCGATTTCTAATAAAATCCTTTCCTTAATTTCTCCTGGAGTCATCCTCCACGCAGCGCCTATACGACAATTTGCATCCACGGTTTTGTCTTGGGCGATTTTCCGTAAAGTCTCTTCTCTCATTTCTCTTTGCGGAAGTCGCACTGCCGCACGTATACGAGCCCATGGGTGCGAGTTTGTGTCTTCAATGATTTCCCATAAATCGCTTTCACTGATGGGTTCTTTAATTATTTTTTCTAAAGCCATCTGCTCCCAAGCATCTAGACGATCTCTTGCATCCATGTTCCTGTTTTGATATATCTCCCATAAAACCTGTTTTTTATCCCTGAAAGAAAGTTCTCTTGCCGCATCCATACGGATCGATGGGGGTAATTTTCTATTTTGGGCAATTTCCAGAGGTGAAACAGGGTCAAATCCTACAGAAACCTGCTTTACCCTTGAGAAGCTTTTTCCCACTGTAGTATGCCGTTTATCTTCAGGGTCAGAAGCCGCATTAGGGGTACTTAGCTGCTGTGCTAACGGTAATGTGAATAATCGGGGAAATTGCATAATAATAAGTAGGTTAGGATACACGCAAGTCTTTGTCTATTTTATAATCATACTACCTGACAAAAAATATTTAGAGCGCATATGAAGTGGAAGGGGAGCGGATAAAGTCATCAAAAATGAGGTAGTAAATGCGATCGAAGATCGATCTGAAAAAACTTAAGGGCTGACACCTAATAATACTCTTTGAGGATCGATTTTAAATCCTTAAGAAGTTGTTTGGGTGATCCCAGGTTAAACCTCCACTAGCACTCTTCATCAAGAAGAGATTAAAATGCTGTCTTGGAATGCCATTAAACTTCCGGATCTGCCATTTTGCTTGGTTCCAAAAGTTTTCAATACCGTTGATATGGTTATGATTTTCGGCAAATAATTGACTGTGGTTGATGCGAAAATGTTAAAATTCCGACATAAGCAAAGCATTATAGGCTCTAAAGCAATCTGTATAAACGATACTGTCAGGCTCAATCTTTTCGTGGATTATAGGCATTAAAGTGTCGGCTTTTGCATCGAGAATGATCTGGGTATAAACTGTACCTCCTCGCTTTAAAAGGCCAAATACAGCTACTTTGCCAGAAGCTCCTCTGCCACGTTTTCCTTTTTGGATACCCCCAAAATATGATTCATCAAGCTCAATTTTCCCAAAATTTTGCTTTTTAAGAGCAATTTTCTCTCTCAATTTATGGAAAAATCTGATCCCCGTATTACGATGAATTCCCATTAAATCAGCTGCTGTTCTGGCTGTTATTCCAGCAATAAAATATCTCATCAGCTCTAACTGCTCTGATTGGTTTAGTTTGCAATACTTTACGTACATCCTGATATCTGAATTTTTTTAAAAATCAGGTGTCAGCCCCTTTTTGTCAGGTAGTATGGACCTTAGCTACACTACCTAACAAAAAAGGGGTAAGTTAAAAGCTTGATAAACAGAGGGAAAGCTGGCATCAACCTTTTATGAAAAAAAACAACTTACCCAATGGGTAGGCGATATTATATCGCTAAATAAGTCAAGAGCAAAGTGCTTAATGAGAATGATGACGGGTATGATTTCAGGCGTCGTTCTGCGAACTACCTGTCTCCCGTAGGCTTGGCGCAGTGGAGATGCCCGACAAGACGAGCTTCGCCTGACACGGCAGCCAAGAGGCCCCACGCGAACGAACTATGAGTCGTTTTCTGAAAGAAATACAGGTAAATCCAATGGAAATTCTTCAAATAGTTAGGGCTATGCTTGATGCGAAAAAAATAGAATACTTATGCAAATAGGTATCGTTTTTGTTGGCTTGTCGGGCGTCTCCGCTACGCTGAAGCTTCAGGCTACGCTCTATGAGCTACGCCTGACACGTCGGGAGACAGGTAGTTTTTAAAGCGACGTGTCAGGCGAAGCTCAACGAGCGAAGCCCGAAGCCCGAACCCAGGGGGCAAAAGACTTCCTTTCCCAAGGGATCTAATATAGAATCTACAGGCATCACAGACCCCTTGAAACTGCGAAATTTAACCCACATTATCATTTGATGCTTCCTTTTTGTCCTCCATCACGTACCCTATATTTCTTCACATTTTCCTATTCGCTTTATCATTAAGGCCCACGGCTACATCCATAAAAGTTTTTTCAGATCGCTCTTCGATCGTGTTTATTACCTCATTTTTAATGACTTTATCCACTCCAGTTCCACTGTTTATGCGCTCTAAATTTTTTTTGTCAGGTAATTTAACTTTATCCAAATTTTAGGCTTGACTTTTTGGTTCTCTTTTCTTCTACTCGCACCATTTTAGGAATCCTGCGTTTTCGCTTCTTCCTGTACCGCTTTCTAGCTCTTCTCTCACCCTTACATCATGAAGTCTTCTTTTCTGCTTTCATTTTTTTCAGCCTCTCTACTTTTTTTATGTGCCTGTAGCCCCACCTGCAAGAATCTGACCCCCCCCCAGGCACCACAAAATCCTTCTCACACCTATAGTATGCGTATGGCTGCAAACGTGCGTGCTCCTCATGTGATAGAAAATAGTATCGAGCCTTCGATTACTATCAACGGTGCTACCCACCCCATGCGGAAAGATCGCCACCAGTCGCAGGTTTTTTACTACGATTATCGGATGCCTGAAGGGCAAAACCACGTTTCTTACTATTATACCCTCACCTACAAAACAAAGCAGCAGGCAAGTGTCAAAACCCATACCCATACCTCAGACTTGTATAAATTTGAACCCATCAATCGTTATATCCACGCATTAGAGTACGATAGAGGGCCTGTGGGGTCCGAGGTCACGCTCAGTGGCCGTGGCTTTACAAAAGAGGATGTGATCAAACTCGGAGACTGCCCTGTCCCAACGCAAGTGGTATCTCCCTCGCTGATTCGCTTTACCGTCCCCCTCCTAGAAGCGGACAGGGCTTATCCAGTTCGTATTGAAAACTCAAATTCATCCTTGCATCTGGGTAGCTTTTATATCGATGGCTCCTCTCTCATTGCCGATAGAGAACTGATAGAGCTCAACCGTGGCGAAACTATTTCTCTAAAACTTCGGACAAATGCCCACCCCCTCCCCCTGGATATTCTTTTTTCCATTACAACCGATATCCCAGAGGCTATCGCCGTTGAGGGTCTTACCCTAAAGGCAGGTCAAGTAGAGGCAAGTTTGAGCCTCAAGGGTCTCAGTCGCGGTCAAGGTACCC
>JACCDN011143327.1_pt1 | contig 17632 bp, 11 predicted proteins | sample 7441691 | NCBI WGS metagenome assembly JACCDN01 (sample SAMN15323439, study PRJNA562643) | freshwater metagenome | isolation source: river surface water | place: USA:Blue River Watershed | collected 2017-08-16
CCCGCTACTTCGAACCCAACAAAGATCGTCTAGAGATCGCCGAATTCATCCTCACCACACTCGTCGGCGTCTATGGCATCACCGAAGACGACTTCTGGGGCTTCGAAAGAAAAGCCGAACTAGTCGCATCACTAAAGAAACTCGGCCGCCTAAAAGCAACCGAAGGCAACCCGAACGCTGTGATCTTTGCGATGCCGGGGAAGCATCAAGAAATGATGGGGGACAAAAATGTCAGTGTTTAGTTTCAACAAAAACTCCAAGGGCTTCGAAAACCGCAAGCCGTGGAGTTTCAAGGTCGATGGAGTGACTGTCGAGTGGCAGCCGCGCGCTCCATTTTTGTTCCCGCAGGATGCCGCTGGAGTGAAGATAATCGAGGAGATTCAGGCTGAGCTGTTAGATGTTGCGCGAGGTTGGGAGACATTCAACGCCACTCCCACCGGGCCAATGCTCCTTTCTGATCTAAGCAACCCTCACACAGTCGTTTACCTAGTCAACGGACTTTACGAGCAGGGTTGGGTTGACGAAGCCATCGACGAAGACATGGTCAAGTACTCCAGAACAGCACCGAAACTCGAGACCATCTTTGGCCCACAAGACGAAGGAATCATCTACTAAGCATGGGTAAGGTAGCCAGTCAAGATCGAGCTCTCGGAGCAATCTTAGGTCTTGCCGTTGGGGATGCTCTGGGTGCTCCTCATGAATTTCAACCTCCACTTGCAGAGGACTTCGAAATCTCGATGTCGGGAGGAAACGGCTGGGAACCAGGCGAGTGGACGGACGACACCGCCATGGCTATAGCCATCATCCTTGCTTGGCGAGACAACGGCGAGTTCGGCTCCGAGACGTCGCTCGACTCTCTAGTCCAGTATTGGGTCGAGTGGTCGCTCACTGCCAAGGACATCGGAAACCAGACAAGGGAAGTGCTCGGATCACTTAAATCGAATACAGCGGCCGAAGCAACCTCGGCCGCAGAAACCTTCCACCACAAGAACCTCCTGAGCGCTGGCAATGGATCGCTGATGCGAACAGCCCCACTCGCGCTGCTGGAAGTCGATGACGAAACCCTGACCGACATCACAGCGCGTGTCAGCTTCCTTACCCATTACGAAGCAGACGCAGCTGAGGCCTGCATCATCTGGGTTCACACCATCCGCGAAGCCATCCGAAGCGGAACTTTGAACCTCGAATCAGGTCTGAATCAGCTGAATCTAGACTCCCAGACCAAATGGCGCGAACACATCGCCCAAGCCGAAGCCAAGCTCCCCGTCGATTTCGAAAACAACGGCTGGGTTGTCTCCGCATTCTGCGCAGCGCTAAGCGCCGTCTTCATGGGTCTTGACTCCTTTGAAGAAGGAATCAACAATGCCGTGAAATGCGGCTGGGACACCGACACAGTAGCAGCCATCGCGGGATCGCTCCTTGGAGCCATCCTCGGCTTCGACGCTATACCAAAGGGCTGGGTTGAGCCACTTCACGGGTGGAGATCACTCGATTTGAATCAGCTATGCGACCTAGTGCAAGAAATCACGGGCTTTCGTCATCGAGCTGGATCGGATTTGGCATACTTTGATAACCACTCCGTCTACACCGAGGAAGACCTGTGATTACTTTAGAAACCCTTGAACAATCTTTAGAAGACCTATATTTCCATCCGTATGAAGCGCGTCCTGGTGAAGAACCATTGGTCGGGGGCCTGCTCCTTGCTGAAGTTTGCTGCTTAGCCGTGGAAATCGAGGAAGAAACTCTTCACGCTGAAGTGATTAGAAGTTGGTTTGAAGGCCCAGACATTTCAGGTGATTTCAAATCTTATGTTTTTGAAGACAAGACCCAAATCATCGCGAGCTACGATCCCACTGAGCTTGACTTGCGTCACGCAGAAAGGCATGGTTTCGAAAAGTCTGCTCTTGCAGCAGTAAACGTACTCTTCTTGGCTTACGAGGCCAAGTATTACGGGGCATGCCCAAGCGATCTCTGTCCCAAAGACCTGAATGACGAATCGTGGATTCGGTTCTTCCTCCTATATTTACCTCGCATTGCCAATGATGATTGTGACTGTGCGATTGCAGCCAGCAAGTACCTCGAGAATGTGAGAGAGTACGCCGAAGAACTTGGCGTCACTCTAGAGAGATGAAAATCTAAGATAAAATTGGAGTTGAGAACTTCGGAGAAGTAGAGGTTTGAAGCTGAAATAGATTTAGTGTTAGCAGTTTCAAGCGATGTCTATTGTTGATGCTATCTTGATGGCTTGAGGCTCACCGCCTCATGTCTACGAAATCAAGTCAATGAAGTTGTAAAGGGATAACGGGGATGGCATCCAAAATCACGCTTGGAGACGAGTCGAAGTTCGAGGTTCACATCGAACTGTCGGAAGTTATTTCCAGCCCGTCTCTGTATGCCTTGATAAAGCAACAGAAATCTGCGAAAGGCCAACTGGAAAGTGTTCGGCAAGCGTTGAGTTTTGGTAGTTACGGATTGCTTCTTGATACAACCTCAACGCTTCTAAACAAGGTCGAGTCGGATTTAAATGGCAGGCTCAGCGAGCTTCGACTTTTTTTCGAGCTCAACAAACAAGAAGAGACCTCATCTGCGGTAGGTGCAATAGCTGAGCGCGATTTTGAAGAGGTTTTGAGGTCATTTTCAGACGACCTAAAACTCGGAGATGTCATCAGGCCTACCGGGACTAACTCACAGGATGGGTTAGTACGTTCCACTGGCGATCGAAAGCTCGGCGACCTCGAGATACTTCTAGCAGAGTCGGGTGAGCGAATTGCAGTCGAATCAAAGTACACCGGTGCCGGACCAGCAATGGGGGATCCTACTAAAAAGGCCAAGAACGCCACTTTTACAATTGAGAATCACGCTAAGGGTCAGATTTTAGGCGCTCAAGTCAACAGAGGCGCAAATTACGCCATCTACATAACGAAACCCGGCTCCGAAGCGTCCAAGAACATCCCAAATGGACTAAAGGTGGATTTTGCGGATATGGGCATTTATGTCGTCGCAGATCGATCGAGAGGGGATTTCGCAAATCTGAAGGTTGCCTACTTGGTAGCAAGAGCACTTACCCTTTCGACAGTATGGCCAGAGGTCCAGCAGCACCACCTGAGGACGGTCGTAAGTTTGCTGATGCGAAGTGTCTATAAGGTCGGAGGTTTCAAAAGCAAGATGGAGGAGGTAGCTCGAACCGGGCGAGACCTGACCACCTTAGCCGAGTCGATTCTGGAAGAATATGCCGAAGAATTAGGAGTTATTGCTGATGTTGAAGCCTATTTGACCGCGATCACTGAGTCGACGGCGCAAAATACCCTTGATTTGAAACTCCAGCAAATAAAGCTCTTGACAGGTCAGTCGTTTGAAGCCAAGTGATCGCGCCGCAGTACGAATTGTTGACCTTTTCGCCGGCATTGGCGGGTTAAGACTCCCATTTGATGAGGAATATCAAGTCGATTGCGTTCTCACATCTGAGAAAGACAAGTTCGCTCGCGAAACATACGCTGCCAACTTCGGTGTGGAAATCGATGAGATAGACCAGGACGTCTCAAAGTACACACCTGAGAATGCCCAGGAAGTTCCAGATCACGACCTTTTACTTGCTGGTTTCCCATGCCAACCCTTTTCAAGTGCTGGTCTCAGGGCAGGCTTTAGTGATACCCGAGGTACTTTGTTCTTTTCAGTGGCTGCCATTGCTCAAGCTAAGAAGCCTAAAGTATTGGTTTTAGAAAACGTGCGCGGTCTCGTAACCCATGATTCGGGCCGAACCTATCGAGTCATTCTCAATACATTGCACGAACTTGGATATGTGGCGCACACCAAGATTCTTAATGCTCGAGATTTTGGCCTTCCACAAAATAGAAATCGTCTTTTTATCGTCGCGCTTCGGGCTGACCTACCTTCAGCATCGACATACATTTTTCCAGAACCAACTCACGATAGAAACAACCTTAGAGTCGGCGACATACTTGAGCCAGAAACCCCAGACAAGTTCACGATTTCGGATCGCTTATGGCAAGGTCATCAAGCTCGAAAGCTAAGGAACAAAGTCAATGGAAAAGGTTTTGGATACCAATTATTCACGCGAGACAGTAAATACACTGCCACGATTTCAGCTCGGTACTACAAGGATGGCTCCGAAATCCTCATTAAACAAGGTAGTTTGAACCCTAGGAAGATTACGCCAAGGGAAGCGGCAAGACTCCAGGGTTTTCCAGAAAGTTTTCAAATTAACAGTTCGGATGTCCAGGCCTACAAACAGTTTGGGAATGCGGTGCCGGTCTCAGTTGTGAGGGCAATCGCTAAGTCCCTGAGACCGCATTTCTAGCTAGATGAAAAGAGGGGAATGCTATGGCAAAGAACACTGAATCAGCCGTACCGAACGCAGCCAAGTTTATGCGGGAAGTGATTCGAGGCTCGACCTACACATTCGCAACCGCCATTGCGGACTTGGTTGACAATTCAATTGGGGCAGGCGCGAGTGAAATTTCAATTTGGGTTGACTACGCAACCTTAGAGGTTGCCATTCTTGACAATGGCGATGGCATGAGTGATGACACGCATCGAGAGTCAATGAAGATCGCGGCCGAGACTAGGGCGTACAAGAAGGATGACCTGGGTAAATACGGCACAGGAATGAAGGCCGCTTCACTTTCACAGGCTGCTCGAATAGTTGTTGCAACGCGGCAGCGAGGAAAGTCTTCAGTAACTGTCCGCTGTCTTGACCTAGAACACATCGAGGAAACCAACGACTGGGATCAACTTACGCTTCTGCTAAAGACCTCAGATCTCCCTGCGAGGGTTGTAAAGCACCTGAAGGCTTCTCACGGGACCGCAGTCCTTTGGCAAAACCTAGACAGACTCGGGGATGACACTCTTGGAGATTCTGAAAAAAAGGTGCTCGAGCTAAAGGACCAGACGAAGCTAGCTGAAGAACATCTTTCGATGGTTTTCCATAGATTTGTGTCAGGTGAGACACGGTCAGGGAAACAAACGAAAATATTTATTAACGGCCATCTCATTGAAGCTTGGGATCCGTTTGTGCGTTCCGAAAAGACGATTAAAGTGGCTGAGATTGATGTTCCCGTGAAGGGCTCTGTCGTTTCACTCACTGGATATGTTCTTCCTACGGAAAAAGAATTTTCGTCCAAAGCAGCATTTACTGCAGCTGCTGGGGCAAAGCGCTGGAATGACAGCCAAGGTTTCTATGTGTACAGGAATGATCGCCTAATTAGATCAGGCGGCTGGTTGAGGATGAGGGCGAATGAGGAACATGTCAAATTCGCGAGACTTGCGATAGATTTCGATTCCGCACTGGATGACGTATTTCAAGTCAATGTGGCTAAGTCGCACATTGTGCTTCCCCAGAACATCAAGATCCGCTTCGAATCGACTGTAAAGCTGGTCACTTCTCAAGCCCAGAAGCGGTACAGGGAGAAGCATGTCGCAGTCAAAGTAACACACTTACCGGGGAAGAGTGACTCTTCAGATAGAGGGATTAGTCGCAGAATGACTGCGACTGCTCTGGCTGGTCTTCTTGAAAAAGTTGCTGCAACCTCCAGCCTTGAAGATGAGCTAAACATCCTAAAGACGTGCCTGCGAAAAGAAAATCCTGATGTTGCAAAAGAAATCGGATGGTAATGATGTCCAACACCCCAGAAAAAACTATCGACACATTTTTCGAGTTGCAATATGCGGCTTTCACGCACCTAATCAATGTGCAGAAATTTCCCGTTCAAGCGGCACTAAAGGAAGTGCCCTCAAAGTATAGGGATGCAGTTTTTAATCGATGGAAAACTGAAATCGAGCTTCCCAATCCGCATGACACAGTAGTAAAAGTTGTTGACCGGAGACCGGTGTGGACCCCCGGGTATTCATCAGCAAACGGTTCGCACTGGAACGCGTTGCGAAACTTCCTACTCACCCACAAGGGGCGAGACGCGCTGCAGGTTCAGAAACTCGATGCGGCCAGCGATGAGGTTTTGTTTAGCCTTGCAGATCCTACTAATCCGACAAAAAGTAAAAACCCAGAGCAATACATAGGTCTCGTTATGGGTTTCGTACAGTCGGGCAAAACAGCCAATTACACCGCCCTGACTGCAAAGGCTTATGACGCCGGCTACAAGTTGGTAATTGTTTTGACAGGCATTCACAATGCGCTGCGACGTCAAACTCAAATCCGACTAAATGATGAATTGGGCGTTGTAGCTTCATCCGAATCACGACCTACGGCCTCCACCCTAGGTCCGAATGATCCAGAGGGGATTAAGTCTCTGACAATCGAAGACCTCTTGGCGGGAGACTTCAAGAACTTGCATTTGCCAAATTCGATTTTGGCAACTGGGAAATATCTTTGCGTCACAAAGAAGAACGCATCGGTTCTGCGAGGCCTTATCAAGTGGCTTGGCAACAATGTCGGTGTACCAGTTCTAATTATTGATGATGAAGCTGATCAGGCCTCGATTAATACCGGCGGTAACGACGGAAAAGAGAAGGCCGATGAAGACCCTGACGCCGATGTGCCCGATAAAGACCGTGATCCAGCGGTCATTAATGGTCTGATCAGGAATCTAGCCTGGAACTGCAAAGGTGTTCTAGGTTTTGTGGGTTATACGGCCACACCTTACGCCAACGTATTCATTGATAAACAAGCTATCGACACGAACCATGAGAGGGATTTGTACCCTAGAGATTTTATTATCGCTCTGCCGAAGCCGGAAGGGTACATGGGTCCTGAGGAGTTCTTCGGACCTCAACTGGACGGGGAGGAAGCCGATAAAGCTCAGTACTCCGACAATGTCATACAGATTGTGCCCGAATCCGACTCGGTAATACTGGAAAAGCTGCCGCACAGCACCCTTGAGTCCAATCTTGAGAAAGTGCTCCCAGCCAGCCTTGTAAGGGCGTTTAGAGAATGGATTCTTGCGACAGCTGCACGACGAACCGTAGAGAAATCGCTATCACCAAGTGCCTTCCTAGCTCACACTACGCACAAACAAGAAAAGCAAAGTGACCTAGCCAGGTATTTGGAGAAATACCTAGTTCAGTTAAATCAAGATTGGCGCTATGACCGAGATTCGGTGATTGCCCGCTGGCAATCAGACTGGGAGTTATTTTGCCAATCGATGTCAACCGACAAGTTCGCTGTCAAATTTGAAGAATTAACTGAGGAACTGGACAAACTTCTGGGCAAATTTGGAGAAATCTCAGTCCGTCTCCTCAACTTTAAGTCCGAAGACGATTTGGACTATGAACTGGAACCAAACCTAACGACGGTAGTGGTTGGCGGAAACAAGCTGTCTCGAGGTTTGACTATAGAAGGGCTTCTAGTTAGCTATTTCGTTCGACAAACTAAGCAACCGAAGGCTGACACCCTTACGCAAATGGGCAGATTCTTCGGCTACCGAGAGCACATAGTAGATGTCACTAGGGTCTACACGACTGATCAACTTAGAAATGACTTCAGGGAAATTTCTCAGCAGGAAGCAAGCCTAAGAAGAGAAGTTGCGCTATACGCGAGATTAGGGAAAACACCTGCAGATTTTGCACCTCGAGTCCGGCGAAGAATGCATCTGATGCCGACGGCTAAGAATAAAATGAAGTCCGCTGAATCACTTGGGATTTCATACTCTGGGGATTTAATTCAAACTACATCTTTCCCATCTTCCGATGATCTCATCAAAGGAAAGTCCAAACATGAGCACAACCTAGAGGCGACTTCGGCATTCCTAGGTGAGCTAACGACCAAGTTCCAAGCCGAATGTGACAACCTGCTCGGGGGAGGAACAGCTCGATTCCTGTGGAGGAATGTAGACAGCAAGTTAGTCACTGAATACTTGGCTAAATTCGCAGTGGCCTCCGGGAGCACAAGATTCGTGCCAAGCAAGGTGCTCAGATACATTTCTGATCTCCAACAACCGAAAGGTGAACTGAGTCCAGAACTAACAAATTGGAACGTCGCTCTTGTAGGCCGTAAACCATTGGCTGAGTTGGGCGAAGAATCATTCGGAACGAAGACATCTGTTGGTCGAATTTTGCGATCTCTGGATAACGGGAGCCTTACTAGCATCGGCACCCTCATAACGCCTCTTGGAATTGATGACCCTAGGGGTGACGAGATTATTGACCTCGCCATGGATGACATAGTTGCCGCCCGCAAGCTTAGACTCGAGAATCCTGCGATGAAGGCGGCTGATGCCGTCCGTTCGATACGATCTCCAGAAACAGGGCTACTGATCATTTATCCGATTAGTCCAGCGTCAAAGGCGAGTGGCGGTAAGTCAGAGATAACACTTGGTGACGCCATATTCGGTAAAGGAGAACCACAAATCACCATAGTAGGTTTGTGCATAGTCTTCCCAAATTCAAAAATCGAAATAGAAGAGTACTTTGTACAGAAGAGCGAGATTGCAAATGGAGAGTAGAAACGATTCGCCAAGCAGTGTGTGGGAGCGCCTCATTGAGGAGAAAGCCAATTTCCGCCCAGAACCCGTAGGGTATTGGTCCGGCGGGCTTATTGTGGCAACAATATCGTTGGGTAACATTCCTGAACTGATAATCCAGGTGGCCGACCTATCGCTCGTGCAAGGGAAAATAGCCCCTTCGAGGCACGCTGTGAATGGGCTAGAGATATTCTTCGAGAACCTCAACATAAACGGTGAGCAGAGCCCGTGCTTAGTGTTGAGGCCAAAGAGGCCTGGGGTAAACCAAGTATTCTTCGCGCTAGCAGATCACTTGTTAACGACGCTTCTGGGGGATCTTCAACTACCTGGTACTGCAGAAACGCTTGAAAGCCAGATAAAGACCTGGATCGACTTCTGGGCTAAAGAACACCCTGAAGGCTCAAAGCAGCTTCTTCTCGGTCTTATAGGTGAGCTACTTGCTATTGATCGATGGCTCAATCTCGAGGGCCTCACACATTCGAACTGGACTGGACCCGAGGGGCTTCCTCAAGATTTTAGGGGGGAAAAGGACGGTCTAGAGGTCAAAGTGCTTGGAACAAGAACGGGTCCGCTCGTCCACCAGATTAGTAGTGTCCACCAGCTACAGGACATGCCTGATGGAAAGTTGTTTGTCTTGTCTTTCAGAATCACCTTGGCCTCGACCGGATCTGAGTCAGTTCATGAACTTGTTGAACGCGTTCGGGGAAAGCAGATTTTCGAAAGCGCTGAAGGCCAAAACCATCTGAACGCAGCTTTGTCGTCAACAGGGTATAGCTCTGAGCTACCAATTCAGCTTTCTAGGTTTGACTTGGTGCAGGAGCACCTTTTTGAAGTTGTGCAAGGCTTCCCAAGGCTAGTTTTGAAGGACCTCCCGTCAGACTCGCGCGTCCTAGACGTGAAATATTCCATAGACCTCTCAGCTGCAGGTGAGTACTTGATAGCAACTGAACCGAATCAACTGGAACTTCGGTAGATAACAATTAGGGGGATTCGTGGACTTCCGGCAACAGATTGAAAGCCGCCCATATTCTGACGCGCCAACCTTGGCTGATGAGTTTCTTTTGCCGCTTCTTAAGCAGGGAAGCAACATCTACATGTTGTCGGCGTTTGCCCCGAGTTATATTTTTCGCTTGGTCTCAAAGTTGGCGTCTAGCAAAGAAGAAATCTCGGGGTTCCTTTCGATAGTGTTCTTCGTCCCAGGAGACCTAGATCAGCGGTCTACGGGTGTAGCGCGTTTTCGCAATTACCTAAGGAAGTACGCCGAGTCTGAAATTGAAGTCGCGAATTTTGTCGACGATGCCTTAGCTGCTATTTCGCTCGGCCAAGAGGGCGCCATCGGCGGACTCAGGATTTCCATCTTGCACACAAATCAGAAGCGAGCGCTGGCCAAGGGTTGCTTGGGAGTCGTCACGAGTTGGGATGACGACGAAGATTACGCAACATTCCTTGATTCGAAAGGCGGCGACTTCAATAGCCCCGTTACCCCTCTCAGGTCCTGGATTGACCAAGACTACTTTGAAGCCCAGGACATGCTTACGACCGTAGTCCAGGCTAGTGACGGTACACATCCTAGGGGAGTCCTTGTTTCCGGGCAAGAAGCAACGAGCTGGCTTGGCCTTGTTGCCGATTGGTATCAGGACAACCCGCCTGAAGTGAAAAGCCCAAGTACTGCGTCAGTTTCGGATGACCTTTTTGATGAAGATGTAGATATTGAAGATGAAGACGAGTTCCTTGAGCATCTGCTCTCACTCGAAGAGTTCGAGGATGAAGACAAATTTGGGTGGTTTGAGCAGGAGGACGATGAATATGACGACTTCGCCGACGCATGGGTCGGCTACTTCATCGTTGTCGATCCAAGCGAAGCCGTTGATGGGCACATTCCACCCTTGCCGGTCTATTTGCAATCCTCAGTAGGTCCCGCGAATGCGACTTGCATCTGCGGAAGACGGTTTCGACGCGCAACCGGTTGCCCCGAAGTATTTTGGTAGACAAAAGGGTGTCATAGCAGCTGGTTTTGAGCCATTTAGACGCCTGGTGACTATCGGGAAACGCTAGCCAACTTCAGTTATGCTGAACGAATTCTGTAAAAATTGGGGAATTGTATGGATCTTGAGCCAAACTGGCGCAAATGCGAGCGGTCTTGGGGCGCTTTTCTTGCATCGCAGGGGTATGCGGTAACACCTCTCAATGAGGTCCTTCGTAATACCCTCAAAACTGATGCCCCTTTAGTGACCGTAAATGGCTTGAGTTACCGCGCACCAGATTTCCAGACAACATCTGCCGGCGCATCTGAATATTGGGAAGTTAAGTATCGATCCCACATGGATGTTGATCCGCTAACGGGTGAAAATGAATTTTGGGTTGAGTACAACGTCTTTCTCGACTACGCAGAATTGTCCAAGGTCAGCCAGACAAAAGTATGGGTTGTTGTTTACTGCAAGAACTATGACAAGGCATCTGGTCAGTGGTTACGAGCAACTACTAACACCATTAGGGTAAATGGCCGCCGAAAGACCAAAATCGGTAGAGATGGCGATGTTATAGATGCCTGGGTTTGGCCGGTGAGTGTTATGCAGCTTGTCTCCGGGCCAGAAGTTGACTTTGCATCTGGATTGTCGGTGGCAAAGGGTCCTATAGATCCTCCAACTGAGGCAGAGCAAAAGCAAATCGATTTCGACGATGACGTAAACGTCAATAGAACCGAACTGGAAAATCTGTGCGCAGAATTAGGGTTCGCGCAGGTGCCACAATATTCAGTGTTGGCGGTAGCACCGGACAGTTTAAAGCTCTCAATTCTGGTCAAGTTACCGAACTTTGGCATCCGTCTCTTTTTGTTCGGAGACGGAGTGTGGGAATGGATCGAGAAATCTTCGGACCTTAGGCATTTCTCACATTCCAGACTATTGGAATACGGAGATTGCCCTAAGTCCGTACCGGAAACGTTCATAATCGACGGCATTGGTTTCTCCTCAATTGGAGAGTCAGTCAAAAGAGCTCTGGACGATGCAGACAAGAGCAAACTCGGGGGGTTCAACTACTTGCAATACCAAATCGTTCATTCTGCTGTTGAAAAGGACACCTTAGTAACAGCGGGAGCTGGCACTGGGAAGACCGAGACTATGTCTGAGCGAATAATGTATCTGCTCTCAACTTTTCGTGGTCAAAGCGCGAATGCTAATCACGAGGTCTCACCGAATTTTCTCAGCCCCTCAGACATTGCTCTGATAACTTTCACTAAAGAGGCCGCAAAAGAAATGCGAAATCGCATTAGTCGAGTTCTTGTGATGCGCCAACGACTCTGCTCACGTTCTGTACATCCAGTAACAGCATGGCTCATGCAGGTTGCCCAGATGGAAGTTTCGACAATACATAGTTTCGCTAAACAGATCCTCAAGGAGTCTGGTTCGCTAGTCGGGCTGTCCCCGGATTTTGAGGTCTCTCGAGGGACGGCAAAATTCCGGTCTGATTTCAACAAGGCCATTTCTCCGCTGCTGCATACGGTTTATTCGCAGGACCCAGAGTTGCCTGCACTGCATGAGATACAAAAGTTCGTGGAGAGGACATGGCAAAAAATTGAAAATCATGGGATTGATTTAATTGATTTGGGCGGCGCGAACTCATCGTTAGCAAGTTTGCAATGGTATTCAAATAACGAATCTCTTACAGACGCCAATTTGAGAGTAGCCAAACTGGTGGAAAAAACTATTGCTGAACTGGTCAAACTGCAGCGAATTTCAGCCAAGGAGAGCCAATCACTCACAACCAATCAACTTGTGCCGACAGCTTTACAGGCAGTGAAGAAAATCGAGTCGGGGGCCGGACGAGGCTTTACTTACCTATTTGTGGACGAATTCCAAGACACAGATCCAGCTCAGATAGCGATATTGATTGCGATTAAGAAAACATTTGGATCTCGACTGTTCGTCGTTGGAGATAACAAACAAGGAATTTACAAGTTCCGTGGCGCACAAGGTGATGCATTGAAATCATTAGAGGATGAACTCTGGGCAAGTGCATTCCAATCACCAGTAAAGTATTCCCTAGTCAAGAACTTCCGTTCGGGTGGCGCTTTGTTAGCGCAGCTGAATCCAATCTTTATGACACTTGGAAGAGCTAAACTTCTAGATTTCGGTTCGACAGATTTTCTAAGGTCCGGTGTGTTTAAACATCCTGATAACTCTGGTATGCGAAGCAGATATTTTGAGGATGAAATCGCGCGACAAAGACTGTGCCTCGAAGAAGTGGTTTCATTCAAAGCTGCTAATAGCACAGGTACCCTCGCGATTCTCACGCGCGAAAACAAGCAAGCCCAGGAAATGCAGAGTTACCTCCGAAGACATAACCAGCCCTGCCTCTTGGTTGTTGGAGGTGGTTTTTACCAGAGCGAGGCCGTGCGGCAGGCCAATGCCTTCTTGAATGCCGTCCTTGACCCGACAAACATAGGTCTAATGACCCAAGTTCTAGAAACTCGCTGGAGTTCTGGTTTCTGTCGAGAGTTTGCGATGCAGGACACAGTCCTGAGATCTGAAAGTTGGCTGAGCCCCGTTGGGGACCTTATTTCGTGGCGGGATCGGTTGCAAAGCCAAGGAGTTGGTCTAGCTCCTAGGCAAGCCCTTGAACGCATACAGAGTCGCCTCAAAGATCTAAACAGGGCCTCGATGCAGATGAGTTTCCTGGATTGGTTCGTGAAGTGTCTCGAAGTTTTCAAACCTGAAAGAACTATCTCAGGACCGGAAGATGATTACGCAACAAGGCTCCAGTATGCAAAGAATCTTGAACACTTGGTGACCCAAATAGACCAGAACTTTATTAATGCACCCGTTTCTCTTTTGCAGATAAGGGACTGGCTCACCCTCAAAATCGCGACCGACAACACTGTGGATGAACCTATGCTGGACCAACAGGATATTGCCGGGATACCGGTCGCAATTACAGTCCACAAATCAAAAGGTCTGGAGTTTGATTGCGTTCTGCTCCCATACCCTGAAAAGTCTTTCAAAAACAACGAATACTTGCCAAATGCGCAAGCTCTCGTTAGCGATTCTTTAGGTCGGGGTCAGCTTCTTTGGAAGTGGAAAGTTGGTGACATCGCGTACACAAATGTTGGTGGTTCAGACAACGCATTGTGGACCAAAGAACATGTGGAAATTGTCAAAGAGGAAGCGCGACTTTTGTATGTTGCTCTAACTCGAGCCGCAAACACCTTAGTGATATTTGAAAAGACGGGGCAGAGTCCTCCGAGGGACTCATGGTTAACGCTGATTGACGCGGGGAGAAAGTAATGGGATCCTGGCGTTCTGTAGCTCTACCCGGATTAGAGCGCGAAGAAATGTTGATGTCGTTGGCCGAAGAGGGGCTCTTGTGGGAAGGCGCCATGCACGTTGTCGCCACACAGTCCTTGGCCGAGGTGTTTCTCAAAAATGGCGATAAGTCTGTAACGATTGCAAACCTTATCGACCTGATTTCGTTGCCAGCTTTAGGTCCTGCGTTGGGGCTAAAAATCGACACTTATCCAAGTTTCCCTGTCGAAATAACCAAGGAAACGCTAGAAGAATTTAAGAAGGCTAGGAAGAGGTGGTCTTCGACGGCAAGCTACGTAAAAACAAAGCACGCCTGGATCTTCGACCAATTCCTAACTAAGTACCTTAGAGACAATCCCTCAAACGATGAACTACAAGTTTTGAGATTGTCTAGGAAGTCTCTTCGGAAAACAATACAAAATTTAGAGAATTCTGGTTTATCTCCGCATGACATTACACCTCAACATAACCTGTCAAGCGAAGCGCTGACATTTTGGCGCCACTTATCGGAGGCTCCAGAGTACAAATTCGTGTCCTACGCTAGAAGAGATTTCTGGTGCTATGAAGAGAGCTCTGGTTTAAGCAGTCGACTTGATCAGGCGTTGGCTCTTCTTCTCGGTGAACAATCCGACCAGGTGACCATTTATCTTCATGGCTTCTACTTTTATACCCCCCTGCAATGGGCAGTTTTTAAGACACTGAAAAACCACCCCAAGGTAAACCTCGTATTTGTAATTCACGATGACGGAAAATCTAAAAGCTTGGAATCTTGGAGGCGCTTCTTCAGCGTTTCATTGGGCCTACCTGGGGTTGAGTACATAGGAAAGCCCCGAAGCGATGGAACGGGGAATCTAAATGTCTTTGATGACGCTCTAAGTGGGCGGTTTGTAGATAAAACGCGAAGTTCGGCACGAGTTCTGTCCTTCGAGAATCCAACTCATCTGGTTAGGTATCTAAGGCACGACAATGAGATCCGAATTGCTGAGGGACGAGATCCCCAGCTTATTTTCGGCGCTCGCGAGAAGGATCTACAGCGATTCACTCAAAGGCTGTCTGGTTCACTAGTGAATTCGACTGTTGCTTTGTACCAGTTGCCAGTTGGTATGTTTTTGGTTTCGCTTCACGCCTGTATAAGAACAGATGCGTCTAACAAACTGACTTTGAAAATGAGTTTTGACGACTTTATGGCAATGATTCCGTATGTAATCCAATCGAGTTCGGATCTCCACCTTTCCGTAAAACAGGTTTCAGACTTTCGAGAGTTCTTTTCAGACTGCGATTCCCTGGATAGTTGGCTGACGCGCGCTAGCCTGCTGCCGGCAAATGCGCAGGTCATTGAGGGTCTTGGCTCAGACGCGATTGGTTACAACGCGTTGAAGTTGTTGCCTTGGGCTGCATATCCCCAGGCCGAGTCCAAGGCCGTCGAGGAACTAGTCAAATTGGTTTGCGGGCTTGTCGAGGAAATTGGTCGCCTTCATCGAGTTGGTCTGGAGGACTACGCAAAATTTCTTAGGCACCATTTAGAGCAGGCCTTGAAGAGCGCCGATAAGGAACTTCATGACGAGGTAATTTCACGAATGGAGATGTTTAATCTAGGCGATGAATTCCAAGTAGAGGTAAGCGGCTTAGTTGAAATTGTCCAAAAGCTGGTTGGCCGGGAATCTGCGTACGACGAAGATGAAGATGAAGATGAGACGAGGAACGACACCATCTTCGTCAAGCCACTTCAAGCCTTGGACGCGTTGGCCTATTCACCGTCCGAGAGCGACATCTTTTTAGCCAATCTTTCGGATCGCGCATTTCCATCGAAAAAGAATATTCGCTTATGGCCGTTTGCCGAATCAGAAGTTTTTCCGGCATCCGAGTCCAGCGCCTTCGGTTACGAGTTACTTAAACTTAATGAAGAATGTGCAGCGCTCGGAGATCTTTATTTGCTGCGCACCGCTTTTTCGGGTACCCCACTCGAGCATCAAGTATTTATTACTTGGCTTGAAGAGTCGTTAGGCGAGAAAAACAATCCGTCGCCTGCAGTGGCCATGATGTTAGAAATCCCCAAAGCCACAGAAGCTGTTTATGCCGCCTCGGGAGGTCTCCCTGTAACGAAACCAAAGATTCTAAACATCGAGGCTGAGGGCTTTAGCCCTCCAAGACTCAGTTCTGTCGCACCTGCGAGTTACCAGGCGGACTCGCATACCGACCTTGAAATCTCAGCAGCGGCATTTTGTGAGAGAAGGTTTGCACTGCAGTGGTTCATGGGTGGTTCGCCTGCGTTTCAGTCGACCCACCTTCAGAATTTGCTTTACGGAAACATGATCAGTTACCTAGTAAAGGCATTCCGTGTGGATGAGAGTAGGGCGGTTCAAATATGCGACGGCATTTGGCCTCACCTACCAAAGAGCGTGAGAGATAGCTCAATTCAAAAACGAGCCATTAAGCCTGCATCCGGAGCAGACTATCGATGGATTTACACACTTGGTGGCAGTCAGATGGGCAGAGTGAATTCTGAAACTTCTTTTGGACGAATGCACGGGGCCTATCAACTATTGCTCGGCAAAACTGACCGAACTCGATTCGCACCAAACTTGGCTTCAAGTACTGGACTTATTCCAGTGGGACCAATTGGTGTCAAGACGCATGTGGAATCTTTATGCAATATGTGCCCTGTGTCTAAGGTTTGTTCGCGTATCGTCGAAGAGCCAAACGACTGACTTTTCGGCCTCCTCGCAAATGCGAAAGCAACAATTAATACTCGCTTTGTGTATCTAGGTTGTTCAGAAAACCTCTGAGGCCTTTGTCGACGACGAAAACACAAGTACCTCGAATACCTCGAGTGAGAAGAACCCGGTAAACGTTTAAGACGTACTGCCGTAAATCTTCGTCGGAGTAGAAAATACCTAGCCTCGGGTTGTTCTCTTTGCCTTTTACGTCGAAGTATTTGTCACGGTTGAAGGTGATGCGCCCTGTGGCTTCGTCATAGCCCAATTCAGGGCCGATGATTACGCCGGCGTAGTTGAGGTCGTAGCCCTGGACGGTGTGGATGCTACCGACTTCTTCAATGGAGTTTGGAGAGTTGATCCAGTCAGACGCGGTGCTGTTCCAACGTAACTTCTGGCCTTGAATCTCGATGTCGTATGCCAACTTGTCGCGCTTAGAAGCCCAAGGCCACGCAAATCCCGCTACGAGGCGTGAAAGCCCGTGCTCGGCGTTCTTCTTGAGAATTTCATTTCGCATTTCAGCGAAGTCATCGAAGAACTTGAATTCATATTCCCCGAATGACGGCAAGGGTTTGTACCAAGTTTGGTTCAGTAATTGCCTGATGAAATCGATGTAGTCGGTGCCGCCCATTACTCGCATCTGCGAGGTGAGCCTGAAGAAGCTGTCGTCCTTTTTAGCCTCGGACACAAGGGCTTCGAGGTGGTGGCTAGGTACGTCAGCCGGCTTCACGCTCTGAGCTGAGTCAACAAGGAAGATTTGGTGGGTGCTGCACGCCTTTATCCAGTCGACTTGGGTCTTGTGGATGTCGTCTTTACCAAAGAGTTTGATATTGATCTCTCGGTAATCCTTGTTTTGTGACGCAGCTGGCTGATTTGCGCGTTGTTGCAAGCGGTGAGCTTCATCCACAATGACCACGTCGAACTTCTTGCCAGACTTGGCCAATTCAAAGGGGCTCATGACCGCGTCTTTGTTTAGACCAGGTGTTCGCTTAAACACTTTTCGAATCGAACTTCTGAGAGAGACCTGAGGGATCACAAGCGCGATGTTCAAGTCTTTGAACGTCTCGCGGTAACCCTCGGCGAAGAAGTCAGAGAATAGAGAGTCAACATCAAGGACATCGTCCGCTGTGCTTTGACGGATGTCCTCGATAAGTTTCAAGAGGTAGATGGCGACTATCGTTTTGCC
>JACCDN010660866.1_pt1 | contig 17629 bp, 9 predicted proteins | sample 7441691 | NCBI WGS metagenome assembly JACCDN01 (sample SAMN15323439, study PRJNA562643) | freshwater metagenome | isolation source: river surface water | place: USA:Blue River Watershed | collected 2017-08-16
CCCCACTCCGACTATAATCTGTTGGCGTAGCGGTCGCCTAAGGCGACCATGGGGTGCATGAGGTCGGGTGTTCGAGTCTCCCCACTCCGACTATAATCTGTTGGCGTAGCGGTCGCCTGAGGCGACCATGGGGTGCATGAGGCCGTGGGTTCAAGTCCCGCTAGCCCGACAATAACATTCTCTATTTTTTATTTGACTTTTCTATTTTAAGTTTTATACTGAAAATATATGAAAAAGAAAATGTCCAAAAAACAAGAAGATCAAGTTGTCACCATGGGGCTTCTTTTGGAATTTACCGAAGATATTTTGATTCCTCGAATCGGGGATATGATGGACGAAAAAATGGATAAAAGGTTTGACGCTTTTGAAGTAAAAATGGATAAGAAAATGGATATACGGTTTGATAATTTTGAGGCCAAAATGGATAAAAAATTTGATGAATTTGAGATAAAAATAGATGATAAGTTAAAAAAAATGAAAGCTGAAATCGAACACAGCCTGAAAGCCTATGTTGATAGAAAGTCCACGGAAACCATAGAAGAAATATTTAGACGTCTCGAAAAAAAATATGGTAACGATCACGCCTTTCGTGAAAAGGTTGTAGAGGTGCTCAAAAAAAATAAAATTGGAACAGAAAAAGATTTTGCGTATTTTGAAGGGATTTTGGCTGGGGGATAAAAAATAAATAAAACCACTATGTACAAAGTATTACTCTATTATAAAATCACCAAAGTGCAGCATCCTGAAGCAGAAGTGAAGCTTCACAAAGAAATTTGCCGCGCTCTCGCGCTCACCGGCCGTATTTTGATCTCCGAAGATGGAATCAATGGGACTGTCGGTGGTTCACCAGAATCAATCAGACTCTATCGAGAGTACATGAATGGACACCATACGTTCAAAAAAATTGATTTTAAAGAAAGCGACAGTGAAATTGCACCATTTCCCAAAATGCAAATAAAATTGCGTGACGAAATTATTACCACCGAAGTCAAAGACAAAATCGATTGGACGCTTCGTGGAAAATATGTTGATCGCGATACCTTTCACAAATGGCTTGAAAAGGGAGAGGAAATGATTCTTCTTGATCTGCGCAATGATTATGAATGGGAGATCGGCCGTTTTGTGGGATCTGTGAAACCTCCGATGAAATATTTTCGTGATCTCAAGGATTGCATGGATTTTTATGATCAGTTCAAGGGAAAAAAGATTGTTATGTTTTGTACGGGAGGAATTCGCTGTGAGCCTGCATCAGCCCTGTTTGTAAAATATGGTTTTGATCGAAAAAATGTTTATCATCTCGAAGGCGGAATTGTGAAGTATGCAGAAAAATATGGCAATGATGGGTTTTATGAAGGAAAATGTTTTGTTTTTGATGAGCGTATTGCTGTTCCAGTAAATACCAGTCCTGATGCCAAAATTGTAGGAAACTGTCTCCATTGTGATGCGAATATTGATATCTATCGCAACTGTGCCAACAAATATTGCAATAAACTTTTTATTGCGTGTGATGGCTGTAATGAAAAAATGATCAATACTTGTTCGCAGGCGTGTACTGAAGCTGTCCAAAATCCAAATAATATTCGCCCACCACATACCAATGATGTACATTCGCTGCATCGAAATAAATGACCTTCTTTTTGGTACCTTTTAAACAAAAGGTACCACCAAAACTGTCGAGTGATGGGAAATGAGGGAAATACCTTCACTGATGAACCAAAACTCCTCACTAACGTTCGTCAGACATTGGTTCATCTCCCTACGGGAACGTTACGGTATTTCTCCACATTTCCCATATACTCGAACCAATTGGGTCAACCAATACACGAGCATTTGAAAAAAGAGGAGGAACCACTTACACGTTCCGCCCAAAGGCGGATAGGGACTAATGTTTGAACAGGGTACACTGTGAGTTTTTGTCCCTAAGTGTATGTGTTCCCCTCTCTTTTTCATGGCGAGTGGTTTTGGAGCAACCTTTTGTACAAAAGGTTGCAGGAAGAAAAGGTACCGAAAGAAAAACATATATTTGAAAAAAGTATTATAAAGGAAAAATTTGTTTCTTTGAAAAGAAATAAAAAAAATCCCCTGAGCATTGTCGAAGGGGATTTTTTTTAAGATGTTGTTACGCTTTTGCAAGAACTTTTGTTTTTGCTGGAGCTACCAATTTTTTCAAAGTGCGGACACAGCGAGTGCAAACACGTTTGTCACCAAATTTTTGCAAGTTTGGTTTTTGGCGGCGGAGTGTGCGGATGTTGGAATGACTGCGGATAGCAGCACGTTTTGATCCACGTCCACATGAGTCACAGAGTCGGGCCATAGTAATTGACTTAAAAGTAGAGTATAATAAGATTTATATATAGTGGCGATAGTATAACCAAAAGATTCATTTCTGTCAAGATATGCCTCTTTTTTTGGTTCAACACCCTTAATATTTACCTAAAATATGGACTTTATACCTGCACTTTTTTACTTTTTGGTGATTATTCCTTCGGCTATTATGCACGAATATGCCCACGGCTGGATGGCTGATCGGCTGGGGGATCCGACCGCTCGCTATGCTGGGCGCCTTTCCCTTGACCCACGGGTCCATATTGACCCAATTGGGAGCTTACTTTTGCCACTTTTGCTCTTTTTTGGTACCGCAGGCAGTTTTATGTTTGCCTATGCCAAACCAGTCCCATTTAACCCAAACAATCTTCGAGATAAGCGTTGGGGCCCTGTCTATGTAGCCCTTGCTGGGCCATTTGTGAATCTTTTTATTGCTCTGGTGGTAGGACTTCTTATCCAGATCCTCCCAGAGAGCACTTTTTCAGGCCTTCTCTATATTATAGTCCTCGCCAATGTCCTCCTCGCTGTGTTCAACTGCGTTCCTATTCCACCTCTTGATGGGTCAAAGGTCTTGTATGCATTTTTGCCTGCATCAATGGAAAATTTCAAAATTGCCCTCGAAAGGTTTGGTTTTGTTCTCGTACTTATCTTTGTTTTTTACTTTTCGCATGTTATTAACCCGATTGTGGATTATTTTGTAGCTCTTTTTACTGGGGGAATTAGGTTCTTTTAGCCTCTTGACAGGGGAGAGGATTTGCACTATACTACGGCCATATTTGAGAACGGAGTAATCCCCCTATGGGGATGAAGGGTTTATCCTGATGTATATCGGGACAACGTTCGAAATACCTTTTTTGAGTCGATCAAAGAAAATTTCGAATACCCACTCCACGGGTATTTTTTTATTCAAAATAAAGAAATACAGTGACATGGAGCCGCAATACTTTTTTGCTTGCATTGGCCGCAGCCACGAGCAAGCAAAAATGTATAAGGTGAATGTCAATGTATTTCTTTAAATATTTATAGGTTATGCCTACAATGAATCAACTTTTGCGCAAAGGACGCGTGGTTCAAAAAGTAAAATCCAAGTCTCCAGCGCTTCAATTTACCTACGATTCTCTTCACCGCAAGAGAACCGAACTCCGTAAAGGTGCACCATTCAAACGCGGTGTTTGTACCAAAGTGTATACAACCACACCAAAAAAACCAAACTCTGCGCTTCGTAAAGTTGCCAAAGTTCGTCTCAGTAATGGTGTAGAAGTGATCGCATATATTCCAGGTGAAGGACACAATCTTCAAGAACACTCGATCGTACTTATTCGTGGTGGTCGTGTAAAAGATTTGCCAGGTGTACGTTATCATATCGTTCGTGGTGTCTATGATACTCAAGGAGTTGCCGACCGTCGTAAAGGCCGCTCAGTCTATGGTGCAAAAAGACCAAAAGCTGGTGCTGCTCCAAAGAAATAAATTTTGAAATTCTAAATACTTCATATGCCTAGAGGAAAAAGCGTACCAAAACGCAAAATCATGCCTGATCCAAAATATAACAGTGTTTTGGTTTCTAAATTTGTCAACTTTGTCATGGATTCTGGAAAGAAAACCACAGCTCAAGATATTGTCTACGGAGCCATGGAACGTCTCGCTGAAAAAAAACAAGGCGAAGCGCTTTCTTTGTTTGAAAAAGCTATGGACACCATTCGTCCAAGTGTGGAAGTTCGTTCTCGCCGTGTCGGTGGAGCCAACTACCAAGTACCGATGCCAGTACCAGCCAATCGTCAAAATACTTTGGCTTTTCGCTGGGTGATTGGAGCAGCTCGTGCTCGCAAAGGAAAAGGAATGCAAGACCGTTTATCAGCAGAACTCTTTGATATTCTCGAAGGAGTTGGTGGAGCAATGAAAAAGAAAGAAGATGTCAATCGTATGGCAGAAGCCAACAAAGCCTTTGCCCACTTTGCAAGAAGATAACTTTTGTTTTGGGCGCATACCTTCGTTCTCGCTGCGCGCCTCGTTCGCCGTATTATTCCATACGGCTCACTCCGGTGCTCGCTGCGGCCTTGGTCTGCATCCCAAAAGCAAAAGTTATTAATATTAGGAATTATGTAGTTTACCTTTTCGCGGGTTACGACCTTCGCAAAGGTCGTCCCTGAGCCAACAGGCGAGGAAAGCGAAAAGGTTAAACGCGTAATTCCGTAATAATATGCTTATCAAATAACTTTTATCTTTCACCTTTATACTTATGCCTCGAGAATATTCACTCGAAAAAACCCGTAATATCGGTATCATGGCCCACATCGATGCTGGTAAAACAACGACGACTGAACGTATTCTTTTTTATACTGGTCGTAAGCACAAAATCGGAGAAGTTCACGAAGGAGAAGCCACCATGGACTGGATGGAACAAGAAAAAGAACGTGGTATTACTATTACCTCTGCTGCGACGACTTGTTTTTGGAAAAATCATCGTATCAATATTATTGATACTCCTGGTCACGTTGACTTTACCGTAGAAGTAGAACGCTCTCTTCGTGTTCTTGATGGTGCTGTTGCTGCCTTTGACGGTTCACAAGGAGTTGAACCTCAATCAGAAACTGTATGGCGTCAAGCTGACAAGTATGCGGTTCCTCGTATTTGTTTTGCCAACAAAATGGACAAACTTGGAGCAGATTTTTATATGACTCTCGAATCTATTCAGAGTCGTCTTTCTCCAAATGCTCTTGCGATTCAGCTTCCTATTGGAGCAGATTCTACTTTTGCTGGTCTTATCGATCTCGTTGAAAGTAAAGCCTTCCAATTTGAAGGGGATCATGGTATGAAGATTGTTGAAATTCCGATTCCAGAAGACATGGTAGAAAAAGTAAAAGAATACCGAGCCAAACTCATGGAAAAAGTAGCAGAAAGTTCTGACGAAACCATGAATAAATACCTCGAAACCGGAGAATTGACGATTGAAGAAATCAAAACAGGTATCCGCAAAATGGTACTCAAAAGTGAACTTTTCCCTGTGACTTGTGGATCTGCGCTTGGAAACATCGGAGTACAGTTTGTACTTGATGCTGTTGTTGCGTACCTCCCTTCACCAATGGACAAGCCTCCTATTGTGGCTACCAATGTTGATAACACTGAGGAAAAAGTAGAAATAAAAATTGCAGATAACGAGCCATTTGTTGGTCTTGCTTTCAAAATTGCAACTGATCCTTTTGTAGGAAAACTTATCTTCTTTCGTGTCTATTCAGGTACTATCAAGGCCGGAAGTTATGTCATCAATACAACAACGGGTGAAAAAGAACGTATTGGACGTATCGTGCGTATGCATGCCAATAGTCGTGAAGATGTGGATGAAGTATTTGCAGGAGAAATTGCAGCAGCCATTGGTCTCAAGGGTGTTCGTACTGGTCATACTATCTGTGATGAAAAAAAACCAGTTGCTCTTGAACAAATTACTTTTCCAGAACCAGTTATTCACGTTGCGATTGAACCAAAGACCAAACAAGATGCAGAAAAAATGGGTCTTGCCATGCAAAAATTGGCTGAAGAAGATCCAACTTTCCGTATTCATACCGATGAAGAAACACTCCAAACTATTATTTCTGGTATGGGAGAACTTCACCTCGAAATTATTGTTGACCGCATGAAACGCGAATTCAATGTAGATGCCAATGTGGGTGCGCCGCAGGTTGCCTACAAAGAAACTATTCGTCAGAGTGCAGAAGCTGAAGGAAAATATATCAAACAATCTGGTGGAAAGGGTCAATATGGACACTGCTGGATTCGTGTTGAGCCACAAGAAACAGGAAAAGGTTTTGAATTTGTTGAGGAAATCAAAGGTGGTACCATTCCTCGTGAGTTTATTACTCCAATTCAAAAAGGTGTCAAAGAAGCCATGGACAAAGGTGTGGTAGCTGGATATCCAATGGTAGACATCAAAGCAACGGTCTATGATGGAAGTTACCATGAAGTCGATTCAAGTGAAATCGCCTTCAAACTTGCTGGAAGTATGGCCTTTGTTGCTGCGACACAAAAAGCTCAAGCTGTTATTCTCGAACCTATCATGAAAGTAGAAGTAACTACTCCAGAACAATACATGGGAGACGTGATCGGAGATATCTCAAGTAAACGTGGTCAAATTCAAGAAATGACCGATCGCGGACCATCAAAAGTTGTACGTTCGATCGTACCACTTGCAAGTATGTTTGGATACGCTACAGCTCTTCGCTCTATGTCTCAAGGACGTGCAAGCTATGCTATGGAATTTTCTCACTATGCAGAATGTCCAAAGAACGTAGAACAACAAATCGTTGAAGGACGAAAAAAGTAATATAAAATAAGAGTTGGTACGGTCTAAGTAAAAGACCCTTTGGTAGAAATACTGAAGGGTTTTTTTATGAGTGAAGATAAGAGATACGCGATAGGTAGAGATAATTGGAGTGTGTCATCTATCGCTCATAACTTATCTCCTATCGCTCTTGAGTATATTTTTATCCACTTATATTGTGATGATAGTTTGTACAAAAGAGTCAATTTTTGATATACTGTATACAAATTTATTGATTATGGATGAGTCTACTGTTCACCGCTATACCATGCAACAAAAATTGAGCTTCATCATGCTCGTTCTTTTTGGTATACTTATTGTTGTGCTTGGCTTTTTACAGATGCGAAATACCATCTATGGACCATTTGTGATTCGTGAAAGTGATATTGCTCTTCCTGAAAATACTTCATTATTTGAAAGTGAAGAAGCTCGTCTTCAATCCATTGATACAGATCAAGATGGGCTCAATGATTATGAAGAATTACAATTTTTTACGACCAGTCCATACCTTCCTGATACTGACTCAGATGGTATCAGTGACAAAAAAGAAATTGATACAGGCACAGATCCGCTCTGTGCAGAGGGGCAGCGTTGTTCTGCGAGTGAAGTGGTTGTGACTACGACATCACCTGGGCTCGTTCCTGTTTTGGGCAATGCTACCAATATTGGTCAAAATCCTGGTGAGATTGCACCACCGTCTGTTTTGGAAAATTTGAATGTTCTTTCTCAAGATCCAAAAGTTCTCCGTGAATTGATGCTCCGAAGTGGTGCTATTAGCAAAGAAGAACTCGATAAAGTCGATGATGCTACCTTGCTTGAGCTCGCACAAAGTATGATTGCTCAGCAGTATGCACCATCCCAAGGCGTTGCAACTACATCTACCCAATAGCTTTTCTTTCTTATGTCTTCTTGGACAAATTTTTCAAAAAACAAAATCCTCCTCATTTTGAGTGTAGGAATATTTTTATTTTCAAGTTTAGTTTCTGTTTTATTTCCAGAAAAAATACTTGCTCAGACATCAGGTCCTGTTATAGATGTCACTCCTCCTGGTACTTTCAACGCACAGACTGCCACTGAGGTAAAAAAGAAAGTCGAACTTTCGACCACTCAGGCTATTACTGCTTCCGTGCTGAGTTCTGCTGTCCAGGGTGCGCGATATTTTATGACCAAAATCGCCTATGATACGGCTCAATATGTTGCAAATGGTGGAAAAGGCCAATCTGCTCTTGTTTTTCAAAAAGGATGGGGTCAATATTTGCAAGATGTTGGAGGAGATGCTGTCGGTGCTGCGGTATCAGAACTTGGTTCGAGTTGGGGACTTGATTTTTGTAAGTTTCCTGATATTGATTTGCAACTCTATTTGCAGCTTGGTATTCGTCAAATGAATGCACCAACCACAGACTGTACGTGGAATGATCTCAAGGCTACCTATGGAAAAGATGCTTGGAAAAAAAGATATGAAAATGTCAAAAATACAGCAGATCGTTTTAGTGCTTCAGACAAAATTCTCAGAGAATTTAGCAATGCAATCAAACCTGCTAATACAGATTTTGGAATAAGTATTGGAGCGCTTGTTCAGGTAGATCGTATCAAACTTCAAAAAGAACGTGCTGCAGAGCTCGAGAGAACCACCAACAGTGGCTTCAAAGATTTACAAAGTTTGATTTCTGGCAATGTATTGACTCCTGGTGATGTGATTAGTCAAGAAACCAAAGCTCAACTTTCGCAGGTAGAACAAGGAAAACGAAATGAAGTATCACTTGCAGGTATTTATGCATCTGGTGCGTATCAGATTATTCCAGAAACAGCATCGATGTTCCTCAATACTCTTGGTTCATCACTTTTGCAACGTCTCTTTAGTCAGGGGCTTGTTCCAAGTGGTGGGGGAAGTGGTTTGGCTTATGATTATGGCTCAGACCCTGGTGTCGTCAATAGGATCGAAGAAGCCAAAAGTGCATATAACTTTTTGTTTGCTCGTACTCCAAGTCAACCAACCGATTATAACAATATTGCGGAGTTTGTTTCTTGTCCAGACAATCCTGGTATCAACAATTGTGTCATGGACAGAGGGCTCCAAGAAGCGCTTTCTCGTTCTGCTGTTGGTCAACCTTTGACCATTGGTGAAGCTATAAAAGCAGAAAATGGTGCTTATCTCAATCCAAATTGGCCTTTGATTTCACCAAGACGTCTGCAGGAAAATCAAAATATCAAAGGTTGTGTTTCAGAAAAATATTGTTATTCAAACATCCAAAAATTGCGCAAGGCTCGTATTTTGCCACTTGGTTTTGAAATTGCTGCACTTCGATCTGATCCTGATCAGCCTTGGACACTTGGTGAAGTCGTCGCTGGTTTTCATGATTGTCGGTATGATCCAAATGATCCTACCAAAATTATTCCTGACCCTGCGTTTCCATTTTGTCACCTTATCAATCCAAATTGGGTGATCAAGGCTCCTCAGGCACGTTGTGAAATCAAAGTTTTTGGTGATGGTCTTATTGATCCTGCTTCTTCTCTTCGCCGTGAAGAATGTGCGGATGTATCTACTTGTATTGGAAAAGATGACACAGGTGCTTGTGCCCAATTTGGCTATTGTACAAAAGAAAGTAATATTTGGCGTATTGGTGGTGATGCCTGTCCTGCGCACTACAATACCTGTACCACCTATGTAAATTCAGAAAATCGTAAAATTTCATCATTTTTGGCAAAGACTCTGGACTACGGAGAATGTAGTGCTGATAACAAAGGTTGTCGTGCCTATAGCTTTGTAGGTGTCGGTGATCCCAATGCAGTGACATCATCTTGGACCAGTAGTGCTGATCTTGAAGTTGGTCAAAATCAAGTTATTTTCTTCAATGAAAAAATTCAAGATTTGAGTAGTATCTGTAATGAAAGTAACAATGGATGTAGTGCTTTTTATGGAGCATTTCGTCTCGCCAATGGTCGCTATATTGATAGTAATTCCAGTACTCCTGCGGTTGATTTTGTTCTCGATACCAGTAGCCGACTCAATATCAAAAAAGCGCCAGTATATCTCGGATGTTATGATGGGAACAAAGCTCAGGCTGGAACCCAAAGACCAACCACTCCTGCAGAAGCAAATGTTGCTGCGGCGAGTGCTGCTTCATGTGAAAAATTTGCATCGGCTTGTGTGGCAGAAGAAGTTGGTTGTGAGGCATTTACTCCGATCAATACACTCAGTGGTCGTGCTGATGGTCCAAATATTCCAGGAAAAATTGGCGATGGCAATCTCTGTGCTCAGGCCTGTGTAGGGTATGAGACGTTCAAACAAGAAAAAACCGTTTTTGACTCTTCAAAATTTCCATTGCATTTTATTCCTCGTCAAGCAGAAGAATGTCCAGCGAGTGCGAGTGGTTGTAGCGAATTTACCAACATTGATGCACAGGCACGCGGAGGAGAAGCACTTGAATATTATACAGACCTCAAGTACTGTGAAAAACCATCTGGAGACAATGTAAAGACATTTTACTCATGGGAAGGTTCTGCAAACAATGGCTATGTACTTTTGTCCTACCAATTGAAACCATTGACACAGGCTGAGCAAAATGACATCAATCGTCCAGGTTTGGTCGCTGGATCTCCTGCATATATTTTGGATACCGAGGATGCTCTTGATGAATTTCTTTCAAAATGTGATGAACAAAAATACAACAGACTTTTGGCTAATGCAAATGATCCTGAGGCCGCAGACAAAGATTGTCGTGCTCTCTTTGACAACAATGGTGCTACGTATTATCGATTGCTCTCAAAAACTGTAACCATTGACCCAGCGTGTCACCCACTTCGAAAAACCGAAGCTGTATTTGAAGTCGATGCTCGTATCAACAATGCTCAGGCTTGTGCTGCAAAGAGTGGAAGATGGAATGCGTCAGGAGCAAATCCTGTGTGTGAGCGTTGTACCAATGGTGGGAAATTCCAAAATGGATTCTGTGTTTACCAGACCATCTCTCGTCCAGGGGAGTCTACTTCATGTCAGGGACCTGCAAACAATCCTGGTCAGTACAATGGCTGCCGTCCATATAGTGGAAATGCCGTTGGAAATATAGAACAAATTTTCCTTGATGATTTTGAACCTGCTGCTGAAAATGCTCAAGCATTTGCTGAGGAGCTCGTGGACTGGACTCCAAATACCTTGCAAGTGGTAGGGGAGGCTACACATATTGAGTTTCACTCGATGCAAGTGTCTGCTGGTATACGATCTGCAGAGCGAAAACTCTATTCATTTGATTTGGTCAAAGATGGTTGGTACGAATTATCATTTCTTGCAAAAACGAATGCTTCAAGTTCAGCTCTTATTGCTGGATTCAAAGCAGGTGATGATTTTGTTGGTCAGTTTGGATCAGATGCAGATCCGATTCGTCTTGGCAATACTTGGCAGCTCTACACCCTCGGTCCAGTCCAATTTATTGGAGATTCTGTCAATACAACCACTTTGGCATTTGAAAGATCTGGCAACAATGCTGTTTACTTTCTCGATCAGGTACGCCTGCGCAAATTGACTGATTTCAAACATTACATAAAAGATTCATGGAAACAATCTCCTGAAAATAATGGTTTTGATGTACCGCTCGTATGTGATAGTGCTCCTGAAGACAATCTCCCTGGAGAAGCGCTCGGATGTCGTCAATACAATGATAGTAACAATACTCCTCGCTATGCCACAGGATTTCAGAGTCTCTGCCGTGAAAAAGCAATTGGTTGTCAGCCAGTGTGGGATACCTTCAATACTATAAATGGTGGTGATGCTCCTCTCGCTCAGGTGTTTAATGTTGCTTGTCGAGCCAATGCTGGTACCACTTGTATGGTTCGCTATGAAGGAACTGATCTTGGAAATTGTTTTGTTGCTCCAGGAAAAAATTCTTGTTTTGTCCCTCAGATTACACTTCCTGCCAATGTAACCTTTGAAACCTTGCAACAGCGCAATCCACAAATCGTTCTTCATTCTTCGAGTGTTGTCATTCCTTCTGACACTCCAACGAGCTCACCATTATTTTTGGCGCTTGGCGAAAAACAAATTCATACCTGTCCTGATGGTGCTATTGGATGTAGAAAAGTTGGTCAAGAGCAAAGAATTTTGCCGACAAATGCATCTTCTTCCTTTATGTTTGATGATGTTTTTGTCAAAAATGATCCTGAATCATATAGAGACACACTCTGCCGAAATGATTTGGTCGGATGTAGTGAATATACTCATGACAACAAAGTTACCTATTTCAAAGATCCTGAAATAACAGGAAATAGCCTGTGTGTGTACAAACCCGCAGCCGATGGGGTGAGTAGTCAATATGGATGGTTCCTCAAAGGTATTGGAAAATGTACGATTGATCCAGCATTGCAGACGACCGGAGATGCTCTGTGTCGAAATGATAGTGATTGTAGTGGTGGTAATCGTTGTATTGGTCAAGAAACCGTTGCGTGTTCTCCAGACAATCTTCGTGTCGGTGGATTCTTGGATATCTGGAGTAATAGTGCACCTCAATATAAAGGAAACGTTGGTTTGTGTAATGCTGAAAGCAATACCTGTAGCGAAATTATTGATCGTCAAGATACATCAAATCTCAATCCAGAAGGAAAACCATACTATGTTTTGTACAATGACAAGATGAAAGAAAAAGAACGACTCTGTACGACAGTGAGTTTGTCAGAAGGTTGTGTGCTTTTTGACAAAACCGATGAACCAAATAAAGTTTTTGATTCAAAGGCTACCTATCTCCGTTCTGAAAAAAATCAAAATCAACCCTTTGGTCCAGTAGAGCCAGTTCGTTCTGGTCAAGCAGATTTTGAGCGTGCAGATAGTAACAAAATTCTCAAAGTTGATCGAGACCGTGAATGTAGCGAATGGCTTTCGTGCAAGAGTTATGCTTCGAGTGTCGATTATTCTGGTGGTGTTCGAAGAGAAACACAGATTTGTTCACAGCTCGCAGCCTGTGACAAGATTGGCGTCGGTGGAACCTGTGCCAATTGGGTAGATCCACGTCGTCCTGGGGATGCCGAGGCCACAGCACTTTCACGATTGACCTATGACAAATATGTTACTCGTGGAGTCTCATGGTACAACCGTGAATTTTCAGGATATTCTCTCTACAACAAATACCAAATAGGGGATATGGTCTATGTCAAGTTTAGTTTTCCAGAAGAACTCCAAGACCTCATGCAAAATGAAATGAATCAGACGTACATTGTTCGTCAGCTTCGTCAGAGTGTGATTGATAATGTTGAAGCCAATGCCTTTGATTGTAAGCCAGATAATGCAAACCAAAATACAGATTGGCAGCCATGTGGATTTGGTGATAACCAGGTCAATGGTGGTCGCTGCTATTCCAATCAATGTCTCTACCCAATCAATGGTAGTTTTCCTACCGATGTTGTCATTGATGTTGAAGGGCCAAACACTGCCGAAACAGCCCTTCGTCTCAAAAATCTTTTGAGCTTGGTCGAATCCAATTCATGTAAAGGAGCACCAGAACCAGATAGTCCATACTCTGACAAAATTCTCAAAGTCGGAGTAGGTGATGAAATTTTGACCAATGGAGACGTCCCAGGTGAACGTCGTAATACCAGCTTCAAGCTCGAAGGATTTTCTGGTGCAAATGCGTGTCAATTTGGGGCATGTTCTTGTGGCTACCAAAAAGTTCAATACAAAAATGGTCAAATTGATTACTGGCCACTGCTCGGACTCAAACAAGGTTCTGTCATCCCAGAAGGTGTCTGTAGTGGTGGGGGACAAAAAGATGGCCACCCTTGTAGCAAAAATATTGAGTGTGTGGATAACAATGATACGGTAACTACCGAAGATGATGAATTTGGTTCTTGTGGTGTACGTCAAAACGTGGAGACCCGTATTGGTCTTGAGGGCTACTGTCTCGAAGATGATTTGAGTCGTCCTATATTTTACAATGGACAAAATAGTTTTGCCTGCTTGACTTGGCTCCCTGTGAATATCTCAGCGTCTTCTGTGGATATCTACAATCGCGATGTTTCTGCTGGATACAATCTCCAAGATGATGCTCAGAGAGGCGGAGGACAAATATTTTGTAATGCCTCTACTCAAACTGGTGCCGGAGTCTATGATCCAAATTGGATGACCCTTCGTGAAGCTCCTGGCAGTACGCTCACGTCCCAGCTCGATGCTCTGTATGCAGAATACTTCACTGAACTTGGACAACCAAAACTTGCTCCATATTCACAGTATACATGTGGTGATCCGCTTGATCAGGGCGATCTTCCACCATATATTCGTACGGTCTGTTCTGCACTCAAAGCAAACCAACAAGATCAGGCCAAACCACTTTCCAATGCGCTCTATTCGTGGCTCTACAAACAAAAACTTACCAATGCTACACTTCTTCGTCTCGAATGGGGTTCACCAGACGATACCAACAATTGGGGAAATGATTTTGATGTAGGTGAAAGAAATACCACTCGAAGAATCTACTCCTTTGCTCCACTCAATGCTGGGGTAGAAAATGACGAAGGTATCAAAGAATTTGGTACGATTATGCACATGCCGCGTACTTTTGGTGCAGAGGTTTTGAGTGAAAATTCTACCTGGCTGACGGCAAGTGATCTGGTCAATCCTCCAGAAAATCTTGCTCATGATGTCTCTGCCAAGGTTCATACCGGTGCCTATGGTGTCGTCGGTGAATCAGGTATTCGCAACAACCGTGGTGTCTATCGTTCTCCATTTGAAAAGTATCTCCGAGAAAATGATCTTGCCAAAGTTCACTTTTTGCCACTCAGCTATCCAGGTGGATCCAATTCAGAGGTTCCGACTCTTATGGAAAAAGCCTATGCCATAGATTTTGATCGTTTGCGTACTCCAGGAATGCGGGCAGCTGATGCAGTGCTTTTGCTTGATTCCAACAATGACAACAAAAATTTTGCTGGACCAAAAGCTGAACGTGATACACTTCTCTGGACCTACAAGGTAGAAGATGTTTCCCAATCATCTTTTGCCTTCAATGATTATAGCAAATTTGCTCAAACAAATGCTCTTCAAAATCTCACTTCAGGAGAAATCGGTGAACGCAATCGTATTCATACTCGCTATGTTGCGGTATGGTCAGATTGGATTGCTGCAAATAATCAAGACAAAACACCAAATTTTATCCAACAAAATGTACCAATTGATCTTGCCGAAGGAATTGCTGGAATCATCCGTGATCAGGTCAGTCCTGCCAAGCCTAATTCAGATCCATTTTCTGCTTCCTGTGTCGCTGCTCATGACAATTGGCTCGCCATTGGTATGGACTTCAACAAAGACGGAGAATTTTTGGGATATATTTCTCGATGGTGCAACTATGGCAATCGGGGAGATGACGATGTCGGTATTCAGTTTGCTGTCGCTGCTGTGCTCCACGATCGATGTGCGACCTTTGATCAGGTCTACCAGACAGAAAATATCGGTGGAATACTGAGCGGTACCACCAACAAAGCCTGGACCAACAAGGTCTGGAGTGGTGCGGTAAACTCAGTCAATGGACAGGGTCCTCGTCCTCTGGAAAATGTTCGTCCATGGAGTCTTTTTCTCCGAGATAGTTCTCATGCTCCGTATGGATCCCTGCGAATGACTGAATACGAAATCGCTGACCAAACCAAACTTCGCAACTATACCTTCCGTACCAGAGAAGATGGTATGCCATATCTCTGTTCTGTGTTCTGGAATGGTGGTATCCCATATAGTGCTGCCAACCAGTGTAATGCCATGCTTTTGCTCCCACTCATTGATCCGACCTTTGTCGCAGATATGAATGGTATCAATGCTGCTCGTGCGAGTGGCAAAATAGATGGTCTCTTTGCTGCGGTCTGGCAATCTATTACCGTCTCAAGCACTATTATCACGGGTGGTGCCAATCAAGCTGCGATCACTTCTCGCGACACAGGTATTTCTGACGTTGCTCCACCAGAGATCTATTCACTCAATCCTGCTCGCTGTGAAGATAGAAACAAATGTAATGCTGCCGAAGAAGGTAATATCACTATCAGTGGTCGCAATGGTACTCTCACTGACTACAATGGTGACAGTGTCCCAGACGAACCAGATAGTGATGGCAATGGTGTGGCCGATCCAATCATTGCTCCAGGTGGCACCTATACAGCCGAAGCAAAATTCTTTGCCTTTGCTGATGACAATCACATGCCTCTGCGTCGCGTCATGGTAGACTGGGATGAAGAAGGCCTCGCACCTGTCAACGAAGACAAACGAGGACTGTACAAAAATCGCAAACCACTCTGTAGTACTTCCAATAGTGGTGGGCTCGCAGATATCAGTATCTGTGCTGATGGCAATATCCCAACCGGCATTACTTGTTCGATAGACAAGCCATGTCCTGGAACGCTTAGCTGTATTGATGGGACTTCTGCTTCACCAATTGCCGGAGTGAACCTCCGTGGTGGAAGACTGGGTGAAGAATACAAGACCGCACGATTTGGAAATACTCCACGTGCCTGCGTCGAAGATTACTTTATCTTTGTTCATCAATACTCTTGCGGACCATCGAGTATTGGTACTAAAAATGCTGTCTTGGTCAACAATCTTACTTCTTCTACAAAAAACCCGTATAGCGCTGGTATCACGCCTGCTTTGGTCAATGGACTCAAGGGTACCTATGGCCTCGCAGACGATGACTATGTCTGTGTCTTCAAACCACGTGTACAGGTCCAGGATAACTGGGGATGGTGTAATGGAAGGTGTACGAGAGATTTCAATGGTCCTTTACCAAATCCAAATGGTGATTTTGCCGATGGTTGTTATGCAAATCATCCTACAGATATTGCAGGAATTACATATGATCAGTGTGAGGTTTGGGATGTTGATTTACCTATTAATCCGTGGTCAAGTTATCGTGGTTCAATCATTGTGATACCAGATGAAATATAGTTTTGAAATCAAAACACCCTGGCCAAATGTCAGGGTGTTTTTGCGTATAACTTATAGCATGTAATTTGTAACATTCCACATATTCTATTTGACTTTAGAAAAATTTTATCTTGACTCTGTTATACTTCATCATGGTGGTACGAAGGGCGGAGAGCGGATGGTCCGCAGCTGGTCTTGTCATACCAGCTTCTGGGGTTCGATTCCCCCTCCGTCCACCACCATACAACGGTTCTCCATATTTGTGGAGAACTTTTGTTTAAAAAAAATAGTTGTGTGTCCACACAAAAATATTGACAAAATAATTTTTTTTCTGTATAATTGTAATTAATGACAAGACCAGCTGTGAGTCCCGCTCACTTCGAAACTCAGAACTCCCTTTGGGGGTTCTTTGTTTGTATAAAACAAAAAAACCCTGAGCAAAGTCGAAGGGTTTTTTTGTTACCTCAGAAGAAAATATTTTTCCACTGAAATTGTTTTTTTGCCGGAGGGGGAGGGATTTAGCGCTCCGGCACGCTTGGCAGTTCAGAGAAGCCCGCAGGCTTCTCCGTACTGCCGGATCGCGTCCTGGTTCTCCGTTTGGAGAACCAGGACGTTTCGCCTCCTGCAGCTTGCGCTGCAGGAGGCGGGGTCCGTGCTCCAGGTGCAGTTGAGTACACCTGGGTCGCACGGACCCTCCAGTATGAGACACTCCCCCCCGTCGGGGGGGAGGGGGGACGCGTCCACGGGCGTGGACGCGTCCCCCTGGTCAGGGACGTCGGCGTCCGGCTCATCGCCGGACGCCTCGGGGAGGCACGGAGGGGGACTCGATGAGTCCCCCTTGACCTCCCCGAGGATCGGGTGGGAGGAGGGGCAGACCCACTGCCCCTCCTCCCCTTTGGTTGCAAAAACCCCCGGTGGGTCCGGGTCCGGGGAGGTGGGTTCTTCCACCCCCCCGCAGGCCACCGCCCCGAAGAGGACGGTGGCGACCATGGCGACGGCGCGCATGGTCACCTCGCTTTCCCCCCCGTAAGCGGGGGCACTTTGGGCCCGAAGGGCCAGCCAGTTTTGAAAACAAACCTTTAAATTTGTTTCCTTTTCAAAATCAGCCGGCCCAA
>JACCDN010733067.1_pt1 | contig 17628 bp, 15 predicted proteins | sample 7441691 | NCBI WGS metagenome assembly JACCDN01 (sample SAMN15323439, study PRJNA562643) | freshwater metagenome | isolation source: river surface water | place: USA:Blue River Watershed | collected 2017-08-16
AGTACTTATCGGATCAGTTTCCTATCACCAGATGAAGGACCGCCCCAATGTTTCACTCTGGTCAGACATCAAATCAGCTCTTCAAGGCGAACTTGGTTCCATCACAGGCGCACCAACCCAGGGAGTCTTCATCGCCTTCGAAGGTGGCGAAGGCACCGGTAAATCAACGCAATCAAAGCTACTTGCACATTGGCTTGAACAAGAAGGTGAATCAGTTGTACTCACCCGCGAACCAGGTGGAACAGATCTCGGAAAAGATCTTCGCAAAATTCTTCTTGGACACGAAACAGGGGCAATCAGCCCACGCGCCGAAGCGCTTCTCTATGCCGCAGATCGCGCACATCATGTTTACTCAGTGATTCGTCCTGCGCTAGAACGTGGTGATCTTGTCATCACTGATCGTTACTTTGATTCATCTGCCGCCTATCAAGGTGCTGGACGCGTTCTTAATCCAGCAGAAGTTGCTCGCATATCGCGCTGGGCAACAGAAAGCCTGTACCCAACCCTCACAATCTTGATTGATGTCCCTGCAGAAATCGGTCTAGGCCGATTGCAATCTCGCGATCGCCTAGAAGCAGAATCAAATGATTTCCATGAACGTGTTCGTCAAGAGTACCTACAGATTGCCATGATTGATCCAGAAAGATATTTCGTTGTCGATGGGACTCAACCAGTAAATGAAATCCATCGTCAGATCACTGAACGGGTCAGTGAACTTCAGGCTCTCAAGCGAAATTCTGAACCTGAAAAGAAGAAGCGGTTTAGAAAGTAAATGTCATCAGTCTTTGACGACCTTGTCGGTCAAGAACACATCATCGAAATTCTTAAGTCAGCAGCTGCAGCCTCACGAAATGGCGCTCAAACCCAAGAAATGACCCACGCCTGGCTATTTACAGGCCCTCCAGGCTCTGGCAGATCTTCTGCAGCAATTGCCTTCGCTCAAGCACTCATTTGCCCCTTTAACGGTTGCGGAACTTGCTCTGATTGCAACGCTGCCAAAACCAGTGGACATCCCGATGTTGAAGTTATTCGCACAGAAGGTTTGTCAATCAAGGTTGAAGAAATCCGTGAGCTCCTCACGCGTGTTGCTTGGGCACCTTCTCTAGGTAGTTGGCGAGTAGTTGTCACGGAAGATGCCGACAGACTTACAGAATCAGCAGCGAACGCGCTTCTCAAAGCAATAGAAGAACCTGGAATACGAACAGTCTGGTTACTATGTGCACCAACATTTCACGATGTCTTGCCAACAATTCGTTCACGATGCCGCCACTTGCAGCTTCGCACACCTTCAATCGCAGCAGTCACTCAAGTTTTAATCAACCGAGACCAAATTTCACCAGAGATGGCACAATTCACTGCCAGAGTTAGCCAAGGCCATATCGGCCGTGCTCGATTCTTGGCAACAAATGAAACGGCGCGCAGTAATCGCAGAACAATCATGCAACTACCAATGAAGTTGGGTTCGCTAGCTTCTGCTCTCGAGGCAGCACAAGTTCTTGTTGATATTTCGACCGAAGAGGCAAACAGAGCATCGGAAACTCGAGATGAACTTGAGATTGAAAAACTACAAGAAGCCTACGGAAAAGGCGCCACTGGCCGGGGCATGGCAACCGGTGGATCAAAGGCGGTTAAAGAACTCGAGAAAGTACAAAAATCTCGTGCTACTCGAATGGTTCGTGATTCTATTGATGGTGCGCTCTTAGACTTAGCCACTTTTTATCGCGATGTCATGTTGGTCCAAGCCGGTTCATCGGATGCACTAGTTAATCCTGACTTATCGGCTGAGATTGAAAAGTGCGCCTATGGCACTCGGGCAGACTCCAGCACCAAGAAACTGGACGCCATTATGCAAACACGGACCCAGTTGGCTATGAATACTGCCCCCTTGGCCTCCATAGAAGCCCTCATGTGCCGCCTCGCTCAGTCTTGACCCTTGGTAATTACCACCCATCTCTATAGTGCAGAATTCCTCCATGCGCTTAGACCATGTTTCATATGTGACTTCTCATGATCAACTAGCTGACACAGTCCAACGCCTAGGATCACGCATTGGCAGTACTTTCGTTGATGGGGGAATCCACCCACGTTTTGGTACTCGAAATTTCACCTGTGCACTAAAGAATGGCCAATACATCGAAGTTGTCTGTCCACTCGATCACCCAGCAACAGAACAAACACCATGGGGTAAAGCCGTTTCAAAAAAAGCTAATGAAGGCGGCGGCTGGTTTACTTGGGTGTTTAGTACAAAAGATATTACAACAATCGAAGCAAAATTTGGTCGCGAAGCCATCGAAGGACATCGCACACGTCCAAACGGAACTGACCTAAAGTGGAAACAAATTGGCGTTAGGGAGATTGTAGATACACGCGAATTTCCATTCTTTATCCAGTGGTTATCCGCAGATCATCCCTCGCAGGATGGAACGCCTCTGGCTGAAATTGAGAAGATTGTTATTGCTGACAATAATCAATTAGCTGATTCTTGGTTCAAGGAAGAAATCCTTGGATCGCTAGGTGACGTTTCTATCGAGTGGGTTGACCCCGCAACCAACGACGACCAGTCAGGGATTGTTACTGTTCAACTTTCAACACCTGGCGGTGTTGTGGTATTCGATTAAGTACACATACCCTATCTAAGTCAATTGGCCTTGATTTCAATTAAGAATTCAATACCCCTTCCGGTGCCTCTAAAATCAATTGAGTCACTGGTCGAAAGCTTTAAAGCGGCGCCCGATAGATTCATCTACAATAAAGTGGAGTGTGGAATATGACCAGGATTTCGGATTCGTGCAAAGTATGTTAGAGAAGTTTGAAGGCCAAGAATCAACTTTTTCTTTGAAGGATGTGCTCAATTTACTCCAAAGTCATCCAGAATTGAATACTCAGCTCCCAGGTACACTTAGAAATATTGCTTTGCGTGAAAGAGAGTCAGGTATCCATGAAACGTTATGAGTTATCTGAACAACACCTCAGAAGGGCCGAACAAACTATCCCACTTGGGTCCCAGACCTTCAGTAAGTCTAGAACCCAATACCCAGTTGGCGTATCACCGCTATACATAGATCGAGCCCGAGGTTGTCACGTTTGGGATATAGATGGAAATAAGTACATCGACTTAGTTTCTTCACTTGCTTCAGTAACGCTAGGCTACAAGAATCGAAAAATAGAAGCTGCTGTGCGAAAGCAACTGCGAAAAGGTGTAATTTTCTCATTACCCGGAACCTTAGAGGCAGAAGTAGCTGAAATTATTTGCGAGCTTGTTCCTTCGGCTGAAATGGTCAGATTTGGAAAAAATGGCTCTGATGCTACATCTGCAGCGGTGCGTTTGGCACGTGCATATACTGGGAAGAACAAGGTATTGGTGTGCGGTTACCATGGCTGGCAAGATTGGTTTATCGGATCAACATCTAGAAATAAAGGAGTACCAAAAACTGTCTCCGATTTGACCGAGTCGTTTGAGTTCAATGATTTAGAGTCTTTCAATAAAGCAATCTCTACAGGAGACGTCGCATGTGTTGTCATGGAACCAATGAACATAAACTTCCCAGCATTCGGATTTCTAGAAGAAATTCGTGAAGTTACAAATCGACTTGGTATTGTTCTAATTTTTGATGAAACCATCACGGGATTTAGATTTACGAGTGGTGGAGCTCAAAAATTGTTTGGAGTGACTCCAGATTTGTCTACATTTGGTAAGGGCTTGGCTAATGGGTTCCCACTCTCTGCGGTCGTGGGAAAAAGTGAAATTATGACGGAAATGGAGAACATATTCTTCTCCGGAACATTTGGCGGAGAACTCCTATCCTTAGCGAGTGCCAAGGCAGTACTAAACAAGCATTTGAATAATGAGGTTTGCCCCGCTTTATCCAAGATCGGCGCAATGCTTGATGAAATTACAACCAAAGCCATCAATAATAACGGCTTATCAAATGTCCTGAGCACCTCGGGTCATCCGACCTGGATTTTTTTAAATTGGAACCCAACAGACGAATATACAGTAGCTCAGATGAAGACATACTTTCTTCAGGAGTGTTTTCGAAACGGGCTGATTGTTTTAAACAGTCACAATGTAACACTCGCGCACTCGCATAGAATATTGAGTGAAATTGAGGATATCTACTCCAGGGTTCTGGAAAATCTGAATGAAACCATTGTTGCAGGGACCCTTGATAGGGTGTTGAAAGTTGACCCCATTGAGCCTCTCTTCTCGATTCGAAAGTAATTGAACTCAATTGATGAATAACAATGACGACAATTTTATTTCAGTCTTAATTCCAATTCACGGCGACGTACCATATCTCGAAAAAGCTATAGAAAGTATTAAATTTCAAGAGTCGGTTGACTTTGAACTTGTCGTAGTGCTTGATAGACCTACAGAGATTTTGAAAGAACAAACAAAATTGTTACTACTTAATCTCAAAAATGCAAAGTTATTGGTTAGTCCCGGCGTTGGCATTTCAGATGCTCTGAATTTTGGAATGCAGAATTGTCTGGGTAAGTATGTAGCGAGAATTGACTCCGATGACGAAATGAGTAAAGATCGGTTAATTAAGCAAAAGCTATTTCTTGATAGGAATTCATCAATTGTCGTAGTGGGAACGCAGATAATAAAATTTACTGAAGGTAATGCAAAAATAAGTAGGTCTCATTACCCTAACAGACCTATACTAATAAGTAGAATTTTGAGAATTAGAAATTGTATAGCTCACCCATCAGTTATGTATCGACGCGACGAGGTTTTAGGGATTGGTGGTTATAGAGCTGCTTTTAATGGGGCAGAGGACTACGATCTTTGGAGAAGGCTAGCACAAACCGGAAGCATCGCCAATATGAATGAAGTCTTAACAAAGTACAGAATTTGGAGTGGTCAGGATACCGAGCACTATATAAGTGATAAAAACAAACGAGCGTATTTGGTTCAACTATTTGTAGAGTTAGAGGAAATTGCGCCTATGTATGCAGTTGAAATTCTCTCTAAAGGATTAAGCACAGAGAACCTTATCCATACCGCCGAAGAATATTTAAGAAATAAGGCAAACCTTCACTGGCAACGCCTGAGATGTATATTCAAGATTAATGAGGCATTAAGTCAAAGGAAGAAAATGCTGTACGCCAAGTTTCTGGCGGTTGTTCTAATCTACTTTTTTAAACTTAGTATTTTATCAGTAGTAATTGGGTTTACTCGAATTAGAAAGAGGATACCTTAAATGACTAAATTCTTTGAATTGAAAGGTGGGCTTGGAAATCAGCTATTTCAGTATTTTGCCGGACAAGTAATCGCAAGACAAACCTCAGAAAGTGTAGTTTATTGGTTGCCTGATGAAAGCCTACACAAAATACACCAGTCCTCCACTATTCTGGATTTAGAATTACCAACAATAGTTGATACTGAATTTTCATTAGCGAATCTGGGCACCTCCCCATGGCGTCGAGGAAGGTCGTGGGCAAGTAGAAATTCTCGAATCTCTCGAAATTTGTTTAACCGGTATTCTGACACATACATTTCAGGAACAACTGGTTTTGATTCGAATCTTGAAAAACATATAAGATCCTCATTCTTTGAAGGTTACTTTCAGACATATCGTTATGTCACGGATTTTCGGGAACAAACTGAGTTCTTTTTGCGACCAAAAACACCTAGCAAGCAATACAGTAGCTATCTCGACGGCATTATCGAACAACAACCAATCGTGGTCCACATTCGCCGAGGTGACTACAAGCCACTCAAGAAGACTATTGGCATGTTAGGAATTGAGTACTATAGAAACTGCCTGAGTATATTGGCGAAGAGGAATCCTAGAGTCCCGGTGTGGTTGTTTACGGATGATTTTTTGGGTGCCGAACACGTGATTCAAGGTCTGGGTATTGAATTCGACAAAATTGTTTCACGGGATTCTGAATTAAGTGCTGCCGAGACAATGCTCCTAATGTCCAAGGGCCCCAGAATTGTTATAGCAAATTCTACTTTCTCTTGGTGGGCTGCCTATCTAGGAGAAAATGGTACGGAAATATTTGCGCCCTCCCCATGGTATCGAGTTAATTCAATTAAAGAAGATTTAATTCCTTCGAATTGGAATCTCATCAATTCAGTTTGGGAAGATTGAGTATAAGTTTAATAGATGCGTGAAAAATTTTTTGAAACATTATCAACATCGAATCCCCAAGCAACAATCACATTACCGACGAAAGTAAGGGGCTCTTCAGCAAAGATTGAAGACCCAGGAATTTTGTCCAGCATTTCTAGAGCAGAATAACCAGTTTCCGGGTTCTTATGAATGTGGTTGTACAACATAAAGCCATGCTTAGAATTTTTTAGAACATGTTCTATATATAAGTCTTGAGAAACTTTATTTAGCTCCGAAAAGGCATAATTACTCAAGAACAAGTCTGACGACATAGAGAAAACTTGATCTGGAGTGAGGTATTCAAAATGTGTTTTAAATCCGTGTTTAGAGAGCAAAATTCTACTTAGTCCTAGAACCGGCTCCAAGTCAATTAAGGTATAACTATCGAGCGAATGCAAATTACATACCTGAGTCGCCTGGCCACCATTACCGATTCCGATTTCTACAACTTTTCGTATCTTGGAAAAGTCAAACATACGTTCCAAGTCTTGTAAAATCTTGGCATATCGAATTTGCGTTGGGGAAATAAAACCTAATTCAGAATATGGGTATCTAAAGGGTTCGCCAATTTCGGTTTCCGCAATACTCTTCATATTACTAACTATGCGTTGATTTTTACGGATGTGAGTTAAGTATTCCTCGCCCTGGGATCTAGACACATGCTCGAGAACCAGTCGATATTCGTAACAACACTTGAATCTATTCAAGACAGCTTCCTCTTTTTGAGCCAAGGTGCAGACAGTCAAATAGTTTGGTTCATCAGTTATGCTTGAGAAACCCGCAGTTACCCCTTTTGCGAAAGTATCCCTATTTCTAATTGACCAGATTCTCGATCTATTTTTGATTTCTAGTAGTAAGCCGACAACCCCAAAAAACCTAAAGGTTTGAAAATATTCTCTGTATCCAAAAATGTATCGAAAAAAGAAATTTCTTGGAATCATTGCCGAATCGTATTCTTAATAATACTAAATCCCATGATTTGAGGGTCGTTTTGAAAGTGAATCTCGAAAAATTCGATGCTCTAAGGCCAGCCTAACTTTGGACGCGAGAGCTATAAAACGGTACAAAAAAATAATTCCAGTGCGTTTCTCATTCACACCATACGCAAAGCGATGTCTAATGGCTCGTACTGCTCCGTCCGTCTGTTTATCTCCTATTGGAATACTTCTTACATCATTACTTTTGACTAAGCAGCTTAAAATTGCCTGATCATACATGTGGTGTATGAGCTGATTATCTTCCTGTGAACGAAACGAAGGCATAAGATATTCGTGATGATTTGCGCAAGTGAGGCGCCTCCAATCGTTCACGAATTTTCTGCCTTTTTGGTTATTCCGCACCAGTAAAAATCCGGCCCAGAGTTGTGGGGAATTGCGTTGGGAAACCGTTAGACCCAACAAATCCATCAAGATGGCTGAAGAATAATTGGATTCGACAAATGTTTGGCCATGAGCTGCCACTATGGACTCCCTGCTAGCTAGTAGTAGCATCTTCTCGATTTCCTGAATCGCCTCATGACTGTTTCCGATATAACTACCAGCATCCAGGTAGAGAATCCCATCGCCTTCGGGTATTTGCTCCAAGCACCGACCAATAAATTCAGGTTTCCAAATCCACCAACCAAACCCAGGCACCCGAGCTTTCAGCACATCTTCATGATTTTTCCAAAATTCTCTTGCGATTTTTGACAAGAATTCCTCATCACAGCCTTGTGAGGACACAAATAATCCAGTGGATTCGACCTCTTTGGCGAGACGCCTAGCAGCCCTGCGATAATTTATGGTTCCCATCCCAATAGTTCGAAAGTGCCACTTCATGAACGAAACCCTCAGCTAACTTAAGTGAAGAATCCTGACATTCATTTCAAAAGTTTATGATTGGAATAGTACATTAGGATAGTGCCATGAGTGTGTCAGACACGCCTAGTTCTATAACAAAGTATAACTATCAACAGCTGATAGATCTGTACTCATATAAGTTTGCAAGTGCATCAAGAGGATTTATCCTTCCAAAAATTGAGTATGAGTTTACGATTGCAAGAAATCGTTTAGCACCGTCCGTAGAATTTTTCATAGCAATCCCCGTCAAAAACCAAGAAAACTTAATTCAAGAAGTGCTAGAGAATTTGGTACCGAGATTACATGTTGTCTCTGAAATAGGATTGCTTTTTGACAACTGCGATGATTCAAGTTTTCAAATAGCCGTAGAAACTACGTTGAAGTTAATGAATGAGAACAACATGTTGAATCAAGTTCATTTTGTCACTTCCAAGGATGAGTTATTTGAATCTACCTGCGAAAATGTTCTATTTAGCCTTTCTGACTCCAAGTATTTGGTATCTTTCCAGGCAGACACTGTGATCAAAGACTTTACTTTCTTTGCACGCTGTCAAGCTGCTTTTGCAACTGTACCAAATCTTTTAGGAGTTTCGGGTAGAGCAACCGTGCCATTAATGCCAAGTAAAATGCTTAAAGCCAGAATCATCTCGTTGCTCTCTCCAACAAATATTCTTACTTCACTATTGCCTCAAGTTTTCAAAATTAAGCGGCTGGGTCCGTTTTACAAAGGAAAAGATTACTTCGGAGATACTTCCGGATTTCCCTTTCCGAGGATGAAATTCTCATCAAAAGAGTTGGCTACACTATTTATTGGTCAAGCCCTAATTAGAGGCCCAATTGTTTGGTCTGCCGAAAAATTCAAAAAACTTGGCGGGTTTAATGATATTGCCTTTTTTCTTGGCCGCGACGATTGTGACATTTCGCTAAGAGGATTAAAAAATGGTTTTGTGGTGGGTTTTGTACCCTGCGAGCAAATTTCAAACCCCAGCAATGGAACTACTCGGAAACCACGCACCAAGGAAGTACAAGCGAAGCTAAATGAGCGAGTTGAATTACACTCTATTCACAAAGGATCTCTGGATTTTTACTGGAGTATGAGTATGAAAGAACGAAAAAGAATTCTTGCAAATTCTCAGTTCAAGCGAATAAGAATTCACTAAGGAAGCCGTAACTCTACTCTTGCTTCTAGGTCTTTTATTAAGGTTTCTTCAATTCGTGGTCGAAATAACAGCAGAAAGTAATCCATCAGAACTTTTATAAAGGGCGTTAACGCATGCTTAGGGCGGATTTTAAAGTAGTACTTCCTCAAAAGAGAATCAAAATCCATCGAAGCTTTTATTCCAGCGTCTAAATCTACAAGTATGCTACCCGTAGGATCCTTAGTGTGAGTTGCCGCTTCACCGAAACCATTATTTTGAACCAAGTTAGTTGTGGGAATCAGGCTCTTCCGTCCAAGAGTCCACATTTGGTCACAGAAAATGCTATCCCAAGTATCCACTGAACCAACTCGCGCACGGGTTGCATTTGCCCACCAATAAACTCCTTCAGCTAAAGATCTAGCTTGATGCTTCTCATTTAAAAAACGGGGAATCCCTAACTTAAAAAAATCTTGCCGCACGGCGTTCCAGTTATTTTTCGTAGTCCCCCATCCATGAATCAAGTAATAACTTGAAATTATGTCATTCTCATATGTTTGAAATGGATTGTGCGAAGAAGCCATGGTCACACCTTGAGCTTCGTAATCTTCAATTTTTGAAAAGAAATCTTCGAAGTATGAAAAAAATCCATCCTCTGGAAAACAGTCATCTTCTAGGATTACTCCGAAATTAACATCATTAAAAAACCAGTCCAATGCCGCCGTGACACCAAGACCACACCCAAGATTGTAATTTCTGTAGATAATAGCAATCCTCATTAAGTGTGAAAATGTTTTAGTTACTGCAAGTACCTCTTCACACTTGGCACTCTCTTCTATGTTTCGAGGTCCATCGATAGATACATAAAGTCTCTCTACTCCTAGGCTGAGAAGTCGCTTCAAGAGCTTTCTAACGTGTTCTGGCCTGTTAAATGCTATGACAAGAACGGGTATATCGGTACGGATCACAGTTGAAATGTTAATGCAGGTCACCGCAAACATCAATACAACGATGATATTGTAGATGTTAATGAACAATAATAATTCTACACAGTTACTTGTAATCGCCTATCCTCAAGATTGGCATTGGGCAATATCAATCGAATACTTTTTCGCACAACGTGATGTACATCAACAATTTCATGTTTTGGATGTGAGTTTTGCGGGGCAATTAGAACTACGAAGTTTTTTACGATGGATAATTGGTGGAAATCGATTACGCAAGACCGGGTTGAAATTATTAAATCAAGACTCTGCCTCAAAGTTGCTTAAAAGTAGAGTTTTTTTCAAGACCCTACGCGCTTTGGTAGATGCATTAAATGACATGACAAGATTAGAGCCAACTCTCAATTTCCAAAATTCCACGACCATATATAATTCTTGTGTTGAAAAGAGCGGAAACCTGAATCCCATCACGCGCGAAAATTTTGGAATGATATTCAAGGAGGTTTTTGCACGAAATTTAACGCAGAGAATTTTGGAAGATCTCGACTACTCACTTTATGGCAGAGTCGTTACCGTCAATGGAAGATTCACCAAAAATGCAGTTATTAAAGAGTGGGCCTCCAGCAAATCACTACCATGCAGGTTAATTGAATTTGGTGCCAGTAAAGAAAGTTTCCAGGTATACGAAATAAGTCCTCATTCAATGAACGAAATCGAATACAAAATAAGGGAATTTTGGGAAAGCGCTGGGGAAAGCTATAGGCAGAGAGTCGGCCGTGACTACCTGACTAAGTTGTCACAAGACAAGCCCATCACCGAGATCAACTGGAGGGTCAAAATGCAAAGAAATTTGATCCCACGGACAGACAAACCCTATTCTTGTGTTTTTTTCACCAGCACGGAGGCTGAGTACGCCGGTGTTGGAGATTTTGTCCCAGCCTCAAAATATCAAAATCAAGTACAAGCCTTTAAGGCGATTGTAAACACTCTTCCAGGGGATGAATGGCAAATATTTCTTAGAAGGCATCCAGCTAACCCACAGAATGAAACTAAAGATGCCGAACACTTGTTGTGGGAAGAGTTCAAAAATTTTTCTAATGTATTTATAATCGAACCAGATTCTCCTATCGATTCAATTGCACTTGGGATGAGTGCGGACTTGGTCGCAAATTATTGTTCAATAATCGCAATGGAATTGGTTGCAAGAGGAGCGCAGAATGTAATCACTATGGGGCCATCTCCATGGCAAGGGTTACTTCCCGAAAGACAGATTCAAAAGAATTTTTCACTTGAAGAAACTCTAGAAATAATAAAGGAAAGAGTTCTGCCTGAAAAAATTCTTCCCTTGTGCTTTTACTTGAGTAGTCATGGATTTAGATTTCGGATCACGCGATATTTTGAGTCGGAAAATAATTGGAAACATTCAATTTAGAGGGATTTTTAATCTCAATTAAATTCTGAGTACAATCTTAAGAATCCATCTAGATCTCCCTGTGAATCTGAGGACTTATATCTCAATCCAATATCATTCGGCATCGATCGTTGCTCTTTTGAAATCTTCACAATAGTTTGAGCAACGTTGTTCACTAAATTAGGCTCGATTTCAAATATGTAATCAATGCTCGGATTCAAGAGTTCTGAAATACCTCCAATTTTTGTACCAATAATTGGTATTCCTGCAATCTTAGCTTCGTGAATTACGTTTGGGCTGTTATCTGCACGAGATAAAACCAGTAAACAATCAATCTCTCTCCAGAAATTCAAGTAGCCCTGTGTTGTTCCGGAGTATTGTGCGAGTTGTTTAAACTGAAACCTCTCTTTTTCATGGCTCAACACTTGAATGACATCCAGGACATATTCAGATCCCTTAAGTGGAGATGAAGGATCCATGCTCGCGACACCAACTGTAAATTTCTTACTTCGATTGGCATGTGAGGATTTTTCTTTGGAATTCAATTCGTTAGCAAACTCTGAATGGACATTTGGGAGAAAAACGACTCTTGAATCCTTTAGTATTGAACTGCGTAGAGCCTCGTTATAAATCCATTTAGACGGCGCCAAGAAAACAAACTGGTTATTGTATTTAGCAACCAATTTAAGTAATTTCTTATGATTTCTTCGTATGAAGGAATTTAGTGAAAAACATGGTAGTAAAGGGCAGCTCGCGCAACTTCCAGTAAACCCCTCACACTCCATTGAATAATGACATCCACCCGTGAAAAATCGCTGGTCATGAAGCGTAACGACTAAGCGGAAACCCCTGCGCAATAGCCGTTCTATTTGGGTAACATTCATTAAATTGAACCAATTGTGGAGATGCAAAACAGTCTTCTCACTATGTCCTAATTTCGAAAGTTTGGAGGGGGTCAAAACCGAAATTGAAAATATTGTGAAATATGTTTCCTTGAAGAGTTTGTTACTTAGTGTTGTTGTCGTCCTACTAAGAATTTTCTCGAAAAAACTTCTTCTTAAAACCATTTCATTTTTTTGTGGATGAAAATCGTCATCCTCAAGTGTCAGAAAATGGGAATTGATCCCTATGCCATTGAGCGATCGATGCAACCTTAATGCAGCAATTCCAGCACCGCCTGAATGCGAGGTTGATAGATGTAGAATTTTAGGTTCGAATTGATTATAAACGACAGATCCTTTACTCCAGCTTAGTGATGGCGATATGGTACCTAGGTATCCTGAATTTAAGTGTCAATCGTTATATAGAAAATGGGGAGTGTCACGGTGCCTTACTTGGTGACTCAGTGCGAATCGTGGAATAGTGAGAAAACATGAAACTGCTTGACACTTATAAGAGGTGTTTGAGAATCCTTCCAAGGCCCGATCAGAAGAAGTTTCGGCTTGTGATGATGATTCAAGCTGGTTTAGGCCTACTAGACCTAATTGGTGTAGCCGTATTGGGTATCATTGGGGCACTAGCCATCCGAGGTGTCCAGTCGCAACCCCCAAGCCCAAGAGTGACTAATTTTTTGCAATCATTGAAATTGAATAATCTGAGCTTGCAAGAGCAAGTGGCATTATTAGGAATTGCGGCAGCCTTCTTATTGGTTGGAAGAACTCTTTCAAGCATGTTTTTTACATGGAAGATTACGAATTTTTTAGCCTCAAGAAGTGCAAAAATTTCATCAGAGTTGACCTCAAAGTTTCTAGAGAACGGGATGACATCAACTAACAAACTTGGAGTTTCAGAGACTCAGTACATACTAGGTCCTGGAGTCTCGGCGATTTCTGTAGGAGTTTTAGGGAGCTTTTCAACTCTACTCAGTGACTTTTCACTTTTGGTTATTATTGGGCTAGGCGTTTTGCTCATAGACCCAATTACCGCGGTTATTTCATTTTTCATTTTTTCTTGCATAGCAATCATATTGGGTCTTTTAATGAATAAGAAGGCGGAGTTCATCGGTAGAAGTCTTACAAATTTAAATATCGAGAGCAATAAATTAATCAATCAAATTATCATCGGCTACAGAGAAGTACATGTTAGAGATAGACGGCAATTTTATTTGGAGGAAATCTCTAATACTAAACAAAACATAGCAAGGTTTTTTGCTTTGAATGCGTTTATGCCGAATATCGGTAAATATGTAGTTGAAATCTCAATTGTTGTCGGTGGGATGATAATTGCGGCGGGTCAGTTCTTGCGCAGCGATGCCATGCATGCTGCTGCAAGTTTAAGTATTTTTATTGCGGCAGGTACTCGAATTGCACCCGCACTATTAAGAATTCAACAATCAATAATTGGAGTGAAGTCAAATTCTGGCTTAGCAGAACTAACCATTCAAATCCTGGATGAATTTAAGGACAAGAATTCATTACCTTCTCAATCTTCTGATGGCAAAAAGGGGGATATTCAAGAGTTCAAGGCAAAAATTGAAATAAAGAATCTAGAATTTAGATACTCCAATCAAAGTGATTTTACTTTACAAATTTCTGATCTAACAATTTTAGAAGGTAGCTCAGTAGCTATAGTTGGTGCTTCAGGTGCAGGAAAATCCACTTTTGCAGACTTGCTTCTTGGAGTTATAAAGCTAACCGATAATCAGATTTTGATTTCGGGAGTCAGTCCTCAAATCGCGATAGAGAAATGGCCCCAGGCAATTTCATATGTACCCCAGGAAATCTTGATTATCGAAGGATCCATCGCAGAGAATGTCGCACTTGGATTTAAGAAATTTGATATTGACGAAATTGCAGTTACAGAAGCACTCAAACTAGCAAAACTTGATGTCTTCGTGGCTGGTAAACCCGATGGAATCTGGACAAAGGTGTCAGAGCGAGGTTCAGAGTTGAGCGGTGGGCAAAGACAAAGATTAGGGATAGCTCGAGCTTTATATTTAAAACCTAAACTGCTAGTTCTTGATGAAGCGACTAGTTCGTTAGACGGAAAAATAGAGGATGGGATATCAACCTCAATCAATAATCTCCGCAACAAAGTGACTACAGTTATAATTGCCCACAGATTATCTACGATTAAGGATGTCGATATGCTGCTCTACATTAATCAGGGTAAAATTATCGCTAAAGGAAAGTTTGATGAAGTCAGAGCAATTGTCCCTGACTTTGACGAACAAGCGCGCTTAATGGGTTTATAAGTTTATTTAAGTGGCTGGAGAATTAGCGTGGCAAAGGGAGTGCAACCGTTGAATGCTAATTTTCCAAGTTCTAATCTGTAAACTTTAAAGTTGCTTGAGATTGTTTCCAGAATCGGAGTTTCTGGGAGCAAAGTTTCGATTTTGTCTATGTCTAGTTTCCTACTTAGAGTTAACGAGGTCGGATCAATTACTTCATAGGAAATTGGCAAATCCCAGGTAATCACTATTTTCCCTTCAGGTTTTAAAAGCCGAAAGAATTCTCTAAAAGCGACCACCGGATTAGCTGAGTAAGCAATAGTCCAACCACAGACGATGATGTCGAAACTCTCTGACTTGAATGGCGCAGAATGCATATTTCCCACTTGAATCTTTGGTGAATATGAAAATGTATCTAAACCTTTGATGTTTCGCCACTTTATGCCAAGTCCCCTATAACCAAACAACTCGCTCTCGAATCGTGGACCAATTGAGAGAATTGAGAAATGTTTTTTTTGTCTAGGAAGCAACGTCCGCACAATTCCAACCAAATAATTTACGCGACCTTTAAATGATAGGTAAGACTTGAAGTGAGATTGCGAATAAGTCAAATGTAAAACTCCATCGCTAGTTCCTTGCCTTATCCCGTAGGCATGTTTCAAGATTGAATAACGTAGTCTACAGATACGTTCTCTGATTAAAGGTACAGCGAAAAGATTCAAATTAATGTCCTAGGAGGTAGATTTGAACTCAAGACTATGACTAATCAAAATAATGGTCAACCATTTAGCATTCCAATTATTTACAGACTTAAATCTGGCCCGCTCAATTAATTGAAACTTGTTGAAAAACAGATGGTGACGTTTGCATTGCCATTCTTAATTTTTCACCGAGATAATTCTTTTCTAGTTGAATTTTATCTATCGTTTTACCGAATAATGAGCTAGTATATTGGAGTTGGAAAACCAACCTATCTCCGTTTTCAACATGCTTACCTTTATGTAAGCCTCGAGTATCTTCCACAATCATGGATCCAATCGGACCTGTAAATACCTTCCAGCTAGCTTTTGGAAAGACTTTATCCACTTGTGAATCTTCGAGTCGGGTATAACCCTTTGAGCGAAGACTAAAGGGCAAACCCCTATCTAAATGTGATTTGGGTACAAATATATGAGGCCCAGATTCTTCAGTTACGTCCGTTAAATAGAAAAAGAACTTGACCCAACGAAGTCTTTCCATATCAAAATGGAAGTACTGAGCTGCCTCTTTGTCTGGAGAAGTTGATTTTGTGTGCCACCACATTGCAACAAAATCAAGGATTGGGAGCGTGCCCAAATAATCTTGAGCAATTTTCAAAATTCTTGGATCGCAAGCAAGCTCTTGAACTATTTCATGCTTGAATAACTCATTAGGGTCCACATCGAACCTCACAGTCTCAGGGTGCTTGCGATTAAAGCAAATGTCGCCTTGAAAGCCTTTACCTGAGTCCATTCCTCGATTTGAACCCTTGGTTGTTTGAGAAAGCGATAGCAGTTCGTCTGAAGTTTTTGTCGAAATCGCATTCTCGACAAGGGAAAACCCGTTGGCGCGCAATTCCAAATTATTAATTTTCACACTATCAAGAATTAATGAAGTTGAATTTTGTACTTCAAAATTTGCTTGCCTCTTACCGACCAATTTTGATAGAAGAGTTCCGGGTAATCCTCCAAGTACGAGAAATGTGGTGATTAAAAACTTACTTGAATGTCTAGATAGACGAAGTTGAAACAGAACCACTTCCAAAATAAGTCCGATTGGGTGGGTTAAATAGGCCAACTTTCGGAACGCGCTTTTGACTGTGCTTAACATCGTAGGCCCCGATCGCTTGATTTTAAAGAGTGAAATCTTTTGGTAAGAGTGAAGAATAGCGGAAGATAAAATGTCCGTTTTGTCGCGTTTCCGCGACAATCTAGACTGGGACTCGTAGTAGGGGATAGAAGTAGCGACGGCTAGTTCTGCAGGACCAAACCGGTTTATGAAGGATCAATAAAGTGGCACTTAGCGTATGGACGGTTGCTGAACTGGGGGCTTTTTACACTGAGCACCGTTCAGAGCTACTCGCGCATGCCAATCGCGTGCTAAAGGATTCGGCTAAGGCTGAAGAAATTACCCAAGATTCACTCATTAAGTTCATGCTTGCTGCTCCTGAGCTTGAATCAGAAGAGCACGCTCTTTCTTATCTGCACCGCACGATTGAAAACCTCTGCATCGACTATTTCCGCATGGAAGGCCGCCGTCCAAATCTTGTGGTTATCGACGATGCCCAGGCAGAGGTTGAGGCTACTTGGCAAGTTTCAGGTGATCACTCAGAGGTCATTTCTCAGGCCGAAGACGCAGCGATAATTCGCCAAGCCCTGGCTTTACTTTCCCCTGCTGAGCGCGCAGCGCTTGTGATGTGGGAGATGGAAGGCCGTTCAACCGAAGAGATTGCCGCAGAGCTTGGAATCAAGGAATCTGCTGTCCGCCACACAGTGTCCCGCGCTCGCGCTTCCCTTCGCCGAGTGCTTTCAGAGCTTGTTATCGATCAAGAACGTGGTCTTACAGCCTTAGACATGCTTTCTACTACCTATAAGAAGGCATCCGAGCTTGCGGCAAAGTCTTCAAAGGTCGCTCTTTCCTTGTTATTGGTTGTAACTGCTTTCCTTGGATTTAACTCAATGACTGGCCGTGAGGGCGTAGTTCCTGTGGCTTCTGTCCAGGAGCCAACTGAGGCTGTAGCTGGCTCTGTGGCTTCTGAATCTGCGGTTCCTGCCCCATCAATCTCAATGCCAGCCAAGAAGTCGTCAACCATGGTCTCTGGGGTATACGTCAAGAGCGGCAAGGTTGCTAGTTGGCCTGGTCTTGATGAAGAAGGCGTCCCAACGGCATTCACTGTTTCAGGTGAAAAGGGTCCAATTGGAAAGATCCGCGTTAACCGCAATACCCCGGTAGCGACCGAGCAAGGCACAATATTGGCCACCCAGGCC
>JACCDN010949778.1_pt1 | contig 17626 bp, 17 predicted proteins | sample 7441691 | NCBI WGS metagenome assembly JACCDN01 (sample SAMN15323439, study PRJNA562643) | freshwater metagenome | isolation source: river surface water | place: USA:Blue River Watershed | collected 2017-08-16
GCAGCATTTGTCAAAGCATCCGCCGCAAGAATCATAAAGTCCATTCGTGGGTGTATCACGAGAGTGGGTGAGCCCATAATTGCAGCGCCAAGTCCAGCAGCTGTCACCGCGTTCTCAGCTACGGGTGTATCGATAACTCGGTCGCGTCCAAATTCCTTCTCTAGTCCATCTAAGGTTGAGCCTACGTAAAAAGGACTCCAGACACCCTGACCTAAGATTTGAAACTTTGAATCTGAGTTGAGTAGATCGTACTGAGCCATGCGAAGGGCTCTTGAAAATTTGATTGGTTCACTCAAAGTAAACACCCCTTAAGAGAGAATCGTCTTCGGGGTAAGCATCATTCAGGGCGAAACTCCAACTATCATCCACCTTTTTTTCAATTGATTTATGAATGTCATCTAATTCGAATTCGCTTGCTTGGCCCTTGATGAGTATTTGTTCTCGAAGCTTGGAAATTGGGTCTCTCAGCGACCATTTTTTGAGTTCACTTTCTCTATTAAGCCCAATTGAATGGTCAATTTCCCCTCCAACGTGTCCGAAAAGACGATAAGTGTGCGCTTCAAGAAAGACTGGCTCTCTTCTTTTTCTTGCTATTTCTATTAAATCATATGATGCCCTCTGCACGTCGAGTACCGAATTGCCATCAACTGATTTGTGCATTATGTCATTTGCGATTGCGAATCTGGAAACCGAAGATGAACTCTGGCGCTCACTAATATGCAGATGCGAAGAAAATTGATTGTTTTCGCAAATAAATAATACGGGGACATTTAACATTCTTGCTAGATTTAATGACTCATGGAATACGCCTTCCTCAGTGGCGCCATCCCCAAAAAAAGCCACAGCTATGCTGGAGCTAGAATTTCGCTTTAAAGATAAAGCTGCTCCCACCGCAATTGGTATTGTGCTTGCAACAATTGGCATGGTTCCAATCAACCCGTTTTCTGGTGACTTAATGTGCATTGAGCCACCTTTGCCGGACGAACATCCGTTAGCTTTGCCTAATATCTCTGAAAACAGTTTTTCTAAACTTCCTCCAAGTGCCAGGTAGTGCCCGTGTGATCTATGGTTACCAAATACAGCATCTGTCCTTTGTAAGTTTAGAGCAACCCCTACGGGAATGGCTTCCTGACCTATCGTTAAGTGGATTGGGGTTTGGAAGGTTTTTTTCCTGAACTCTGCAGCAATTTTTAACTCAGCTTCTCTAATAAGAATCATGTCCGTTAGTTGCTTGATTTCGATAACCGTGTCTATTTTTTTCACAGTTATTTGGTTCCGGCATAGAAACTTAAAATTTTTTCGGCAACGTATTCAGCATCGGACTCGCTCAGATATTGGTTCATTGGTAAGAGAAGCATCCTTTTAACGATTCGGTCCGCATTGGTTACATCTCTTACTGCTACACCTGGCAGACCAAATTCGTGAACCATTTTGCCGCCCCATTGGACAATTGTTCCAACTCCGTTTGCGGTCAAATACTTTCTTAACTCGTCCCGGTCTTGTGCTTCAATTTCATAGTTCTGAAAACTATCAAACCTGATACTTTCGTCCTCTACAAATTCTGGCAGCACTATATTTAGACAATCTCCAAGCAGCGAATCATATACTTTTGCCACAGCTCGGCGTCGAGAAATATCAATTGAAAGATGCTCGAGTTTTGCATTCAATACAGCAGCTTGAAGATTATCTAGCCTCGAATTAAAGCCCCATTCGACCACAAGATTATCCCTATCTCGCCCGTGACTTCTCAGGCGAAAAATCTTTTCAAATATCGACTCATCATTCGTCAATATTCCTCCGCCGTCTCCTAAGCCTCCTAGGATCTTTGCTGGATAAAAACTTAATGAAGCTGCAATCCCAAACGTGCCCGAAGATTTTCCATTTATGGAGGAACCAACTCCTTGGGCATTATCTTCGATTAATGAAATTTGGTTCTCGTCGCATATGCGCTTGATTTCGACAAGATTGCAAGCTCTGCCATTTAGATTTACGGCTATCACAGCCTTGGTTCTAGGGTTTATGGCGTCAGAAATTGCAGCTGGTGAAATTGAATGATCATCCAGAATATCTACCAATACTGGGACGGCTCCAATAGCCCATACTGCATCAGCAGTGGCAACGTAGGTATGAGTCGGAATTATCACTTCATCTCCTCGCTCCACTCCAGCTGCGATTAGCGAAAGCCAGATTGCATCCGTCCCGTTGCCAACTCCAATGCAAAATTTTGAACCTACAAATTGCGCCATCTTCAGCTCAAAATCTTCCAAATCTGACCTTAAAATGAAATCTGCTCGCTGCAACACAGAATCTAATGCATTTTTATAGACTGGGTAATCTTGCTTGTAAATCTGGGTGTAATCAAAAAATGGTACCTGCTTCAATTTTCTCTCCTTTGCGGCAAGAATGGCAACTCTTCTAACAACTCCGTAAATTGGCTGTTCGCTTTTTCATAATCCGCATGTGTTCCAATATCAATCCAATAATATGGACCATCACTTCTAAATGCCATGACTTTTTCCCCAGCTTCAATTAGCCGGTGAATAAGAATGTTTACATCAATCTTTTCATTATTCTCAATATATTCGAGAGCCCGCTGTGAGTATACATATGCACCTATATTGTCAAACAAGGTATAGGTTGGTTTTTCCTGAAAGTCTTTAACTTCGAGTGTCTCGCTTAGAATAAGTGAGCCTAATGGAAGGGTATAGCTCGTTGTCCGCGTTGCAACAGTCATGGCTGCTCCAGATTTTTCATGTTCCCTAAACATTTTATCCATGTTGAGGGTGGTTAAAATGTCACCATTTATCACCATGAAATTCTCTTGATTCAGTTTGATGGCTTTGACAGGACCGCTAGTACCCAACGGCGATTTTTCTAAATAATAAGTAAAATTGGGAAGACTTGTATCTTTGGGTAGGGATTTCAAAAAAAGTTCTATCATCCCGGATAAATGTCCAAGTGATATGGTGACATCCGTAAATCCAAAATGTGCGAGCTGCCGCGCAATAATTTCGATAATCGGATAATCGCCGATCGGTAACATTGGCTTCGGAATTACGACTGTGTAAGGAAGAAGTCGAGTTCCTTTTCCTCCCGCCAGAATGAGCGCCTGACGGCCAGGCGATACCTTAGACATGGTACTTCTCCGGCGAATTCAAATAACCAGGTTGGAGTCTCATCCACTTGGCTGTGTTGGTGATTCCTTCTTTCAAAGTAACTTCCGACTGCCAACCCAGGGACTCTTTTGCTTTCGCGGGGTTGGAATGAAGAATCATTACCTCACTATTTTTGGGTCTTTTTCTTTCACTTTCTACTTGAATATCAAAATCTACATTAAATATTTCCTTACAGATTGATAATAGATTCCCTACCGAAGTAATCTCTCCTGTTCCGAGTTGAATTGTCTCTCCAGTGATACCTTCCGTTGCCCCAGCCAAAGCTAACGCTCTAACCGTATCTGTTACATAAGTAAAATCCCTAACGGGATCAATTGAACCCACTCGAACCACTTTAGGATTTGTTAATACCTGTGATAACAAAGTGGGAATAATTGCTCTAGTTGACTGCCTTGGTCCAAAAGTGTTAAAAGGTCTTACAACAACTACTTCTAGATCAAAGGAATTAAAGTAGGAATGACAAAGGCTGTCTGCTGCCGCTTTGGATGCAGCGTATGGTGATTGTGGTTTGATAGGGTGAGTCTCGCGTATAGGGGTAATATCAGGTGTTCCATATACCTCACTTGTTGACACATGAATTACGCGAGAACTTGATTTTCTTGCGGCTTCAAGAATATTCAAAGTTCCCATCAAATTTGTTTCAAGATATAATCGTGGCGATTTATAACTAAAAGGTATGGCAATCAGTGCCGCTAGATTAAAAACTGTGTCTTTATGTTCAATTAAGGCTGCAACTGCTTCAGTGTCAGTAATGTCTCCAAGAACAACTTGTATCTCACTCTGAATTTCTTGAGATAAATCTTTAATCCAGCCAGTACTCCCAGCCCCGTTATAGTGTGTCAGGGCAGTCACTTCGGCCCCTTGCCGCACTAAATGCTCAACTAGGTGACTGCCAATAAAGCCTCCAGCACCAGTTACGAGGATCTTTTTTTCTTGGTACTCATTTTTACGCCCCATGTCGCCACTATATATGAGGAGGGAAGTAGATTGGGTTAATCTTGGCAACATGCGTCTAATTCGAGCAGCTAAAGCTATCGTTCGACTCACCATGCTGATTTTTCAGCGAACAGCTACAAAAAAACGATGGAGTTTAAGGACCTCTGACCAAGCAATTGATGGTTATCTCTCTCAGATTGAAGGACCAAATTCATATTTTCTAGTTGATTTCTTTGACCCCATGCAATCTAAGTCTTTCCTCGAAATAGGAAGTAACTGTGGAAACAGACTGATTCCCCTTGCTCTGAAATTTCCAAAGACCCATTTTGTTGGAGTTGATATCAATAGAGACGCCATCATTATTGGACAGGAATATATAAGAGAGCGTGCAATTCCAAACGTAACTTTACTTCAATTTGATATTACTGCTGAAGAATTTCATGAATTTTTAAAAGGCAATTATTTTGACATTGTTTTTTCCTGGGCCACTTTAATTTATTTGCACCCACTTGACTTAGTTCGATTGCTTAGATCATTGCTTATTGGGACCAAAAGATTTGTATTCATTGAGCAAATGTATTCCCGTAAAAATAAGTTTTTCCCTAGGTCGCTTCCAGCTCGAAATTTTCTTCAGTGGAAACATGATTTTATTGGCATTATTGAAGATGAACTAAATAGCAATCAAAATTTGGTCTTCACCTATTCGTCAGTGCCAAGTCATATTTGGAATCCTGCTGGCGGAGGGGCGGTTTTGATTTCGGGTGAAATAATTACACCAGACCTAAGGTCTTTCTAGGGCTTTTCTATAAAGCCCTACTACCTTAGTAATTTCAATTTTCGAATTATTCCGAGAAGAAATTATGTTTCTACCGTGATTTCCTAATTTGGTCCGTAATTCTGAGTTTGAAGCTAGGTTGAGCAATATTGATGCAAGCTTCTGATAATCTCCAATATCGAAGGAATATCCCGCCGCAGAATCATCGAGCCACTCAGAGTTATCACCAAACTCAGTAATCACGACCGGGATCCCACATGACATAGCCTCGGCGATGCTTGCCGCTAGACCCCCGTCAGAGGTAGAAGTTGACACATATATGTCCGCATTCCCCGTAACGAGTCTAAAGTCTTCATCGCTGAGCCGTCCCAAAAATGTAACTTTGTGGGAAATATCTAATTGCTGGGCAAGCCCTTGCAATTCTTGGAGCAAGGGGCCGCCTCCTGCAATTAAAAACCTTACGTTTTTATTTACTTTCAAGACGTGCTTAGCCGCGAGAACAAATGTTTTTACATCGTAAATCGGTGAGAGGCCACGATTAGATAACACAATAATGTCGCTTTCAGGAATTCCAAGCTCTTTTCTAAAGCTAGTAGATTTCAAAGATGGGGAAAACTCCTCTGTATTGGTTCCAAAATAGATAATCTCGACATTTTGAGAATTGGCACCAAGTTTGATTAACCTTGTCTTAAGGTGAGCGGCATCGCAGCAGAAATATTTAGCGCGACGGACAATCGACCTTGTCAATAAGTTATTAATCATTGGTTTAAGAAAATTTTTCACAGCCAGTCGCGAATAAAGTAGTAGATCGGAACCATAAGGGGTTGCAATTATGGGTACATTTGAATTTTTAGCCGCTGCAAGTTGTGGTAAGTCAAATAACCAATGTAGGTGGACAATGTCAGGCTGTTCATTCAAAATTGCTTCTCTCACAGCGGTTTTAAAGTAGAAATACCTCTTAATACTCATAATCGGATTTTTCGATAATTTCTGCTCCGCTAGGGAATAGGGGTTTCCACCATTAATCACCCTCGCGGAAGTCGGCAGTAATTCATGGTTAGGAATGGAATTTAACAGGACGCAATCTATTCCCTGCTCAGCAATACGATTTATCCACCTGATTGCGTGGATGTCATTACCAGGTGCTACATATAGAACTTTCATTTCTTGATCCACTTTCTCATCGCGCGCTTCATTCTTGAAAAAATTGTCCAATACTTTGCATTCGACTTATAGTAATCGTGGTTTATTCCAGGACGGTTCAGGTAATTATCTAATTTTGCTTCTTGCCAATTCATTTTTTTTAAAAAGAACCTAATATCGTTTTTTAATTCTTTCGTGCTTGGATACGGACTCGATTGCAATTGAATCTCAGCATCCGCTCGACTCATCTGCCCGCTTAAAATCAAATTACTAAGGTGCACCTTCCTCTTGTCTATACCGAACTTAGAAGGCAATAGATACCCTTGATAGAAACGAGTAAATACAGATTCATAATGTTTGTATGGGTAAGGTTTAAAACCGAAATTTTCTCTCAAGTAATTCACTGCTGATTCTTTGTTATAGTCCATTAGGTCAAGCATTGAAACCCATGAGATTCTCAAGACAAATCTGCTCCACAAGTACTCAATGATTCCAATACATGGAAAGCTTCGCACCTTCATTCTATGAGGGTTCAATCTATGAATTGCTCGTATATTCCTCTTGTCATATTTAAGCCAGCTCCAATTTGAGGGCATTCGAAACCCCTCGGTTGCTGAATTAGTCCCACCAATGATGTACTTAATTCTGTATTTTCGTGCCAGCTCGTAGTTCACAGCTAACATGGCATTGTCGTATAACAACTCTATATCAACAACATCCGCTGAGAAAAAAGATTCCATCAGTGAGCGATATTCGGGCCAGTAGATCACGTGAGACAAGTAATCAATCTGCAGTGCGGTAACAATATTTGCAATATTATTTTGAGCAATTTCAGAATTCCAGCCATTGTCCATGTGGACAACCAATGGATTAAGGCCCATTTTAATCACTTGGGTGAGTAGGAACGAACTATCTACGCCACCAGATACTCCAACGATGCAATCGTAACCTTTTGAAGTTTTTTTACTTTTTATTCTTTCTACCAAGTTAGATAGCAATTTTTCCGCTATTTCTGGAGAAATTTGAGATTTATGTACTTCTGACACAAACGTCTCGCAGTAATTACAGACACCCTTCGAATCAAAGAGAATATCTGAAGCAGATTCATCCATTAAACATCTGCTGCACACTTGATTTTTTGGTTGATTCATTTTCGAATCTCATTTTTGATTGGGTATGTAATAAGCACTGAGTTGAATTTGCCGTAATAACAAAAGAATGCCCCAACGCCTACAGCTGAGAGCCCATCAAGAAATCCATTTTTAATATCGTCCAGAGAATTGAAGCCGCCTGCCCATATAATTGGGATATCGCTAATGACACTCACTATGCGGATAATTTCGTGCCTAGCACCGGAAAGTGTTCCATCTCGATTTTGATCATTGATAAAAACTTCACCGGCGCCAAGTTCTATAGCCTTTCTAATTTCAAAAGTTAAATGATTGGCAATTACTTCTTCGGTTTTTCTATTTTCACGCGGTAGATCAATCCCCCAAATCAAACTTTGTCGCCCGTATTTAGAAGTTATTTGGCTTGCTAAATCGCGATTTACTTCAAATCCTCTCCTTACTAAGACCTTTTCGAAACCCAATTCGAAAATTTTATCCACTTGGTGGATGTCACGTATTCCCCCACCGTAAGTTAGGGGCATATTACACTCTTCGGCGAGTTGCGCCAGGAGTGCGTAATTGATTTCACCACCCATCGAAATAGAAATATCCAGGATTATTAACTCGTCAACTTCCTTATTATTGAATATTCGAACTACATTAAGTGGGTCACCGACATATCTTGGGTTTTTAAATTTTATAGTCTTAACTAAATCATTTCCATGAATAGTCAAAATTGGAATTGTTCGTTTTTCAAACATTTAAGTTCGCAAAATTCGTCAAAAGTTGAATTCCCTGTGAATGGCTTTTTTCGGGATGAAACTGAACTCCATAACAGTTATCTTTTTGTATTACCGAACTGAATCGTCCACCATAGGTAGTTTCAGCAATTGAGTGCGTCGGATTGTCAGGTGTCATATAAAAACTGTGTGCAAAATAAAATCGCTCTTTATTTTCAATCTGTTTTGTTAATTGAGAATCTCTAATCTGATCGACGGAATTCCATCCCATATGAGGAACTTTAAGTTGGCTTGACTTCACAAACTCCTTCGATTTTCCCGGAATCAGGTTTAGCCCGGGCAATACTCCTTCATCACTACTACTTAAAAGTAGCTGAGCACCAAGGCATATACCTAAAATCAACATTCCATTCTCGTTTGCTTCCTTCAATACATCAGGAAAGCCTAACTCACTTAAAATCTTCATGTTGGCGTCGAAAGAACCAACACCGGGGAGTACCACCTTATTAAAGCCTTCCAGTTCCCGCGGGTCGCTAAATAACTTAAAGGGGATATCTTCGCGAAGGAGTACATTTGCGACAGATTTCGCATTACCTATCCCGACATCAACTACGCCAAGCTTCATATCTTAGATTTTCGTCAACGTTACCGTCGGGGGAAGATTTGCAGCATTAACCACTCCGCGGCCATCGAAAATTAGACGGCAATTTGGGAAAACTTTAAATAGATCGTCTAGTAACTCCTGGTAATGCGTATGAATAATCACAATTTCGACTTCTGGATTTTCTTCCGCTGTTGACTCAAACCCAAGCGCTCTTAGTTCAGTCGAGGTATAAAGCGGATCAATAAATAGAGGCGTTGCGCCTAAATCCTGTAGCTCGGTTTTCAATCTAAATGCACCTGAGAATGCTGTCTCTTTAACGCCATTTCTATAACTAACACCAAGAACTGCGATTACCTTCCCAGATAAACTACCTTGCATTTCTTGAATTCTCTTAATTGCTTTGGCGGGCATCTCGCTATTAAGTTCACGTGCGACTCGAACCAGTTCAGCGTCTGGGTTCGTGCTTAGATATAGAAGTGGGTAAACAGGTATGCAGTGACCTCCAACTGAGATTCCGGGATTATGAATGTTTGAGTAGGGTTGAGAATTTGCAGATCGAATTATCTTTTGAATGTCCAAGCCAAGTCTTGAAGCATCAATGCTAAATTGATTAGCCAAGGAGATATTTACATCTCGAAAAGTGGTCTCTGCTAATTTTACAAATTCTGCTTCTTCGGCGGAGTCCAGCACCCAAACACCATTGCCTTCTATCAAATCAGTCCTTATATCAAAATCAAGCACAGACTGATAAAAATTTTTTCCAACGGTAGAGCATGTGTCTGATACTCCACCGACTATTTTCGGATATTTTCTTAAATCTTCAAACACTCTTCCAGTTAATACGCGTTCCGGTGAAAATATAAGGCTGAAATCCGATGGGCACTTTAAACCGGAAAGTTTTTCGAGGGTGGGAAGAAATCGATTTCTCGTGGTTCCAATAGGAAGCGTAGTTTCATATATAACTAAATCTCCTGGCTTTAGGAATTTTCCAATCTCATTTGTCACCGCATCAAGCGAAGAAAAATCAGGATCCGAATCACCATTTACGATTAAGGGGACTGCAACCACAATATTTTGCGACCTACTTACTCCTTGGCTGGCATCAATCGTGGCGGAAAAAAATCCCATTTCCAAGACTCTTAAGAGTGACTCTTGTAGATCTTGCTCTCCAGGGAAGGGTTCATATCCGTCATTGATTAAATTTACGCGTTCCGGGTCTATATCGACCCCAATCACTGAATGCCCTTTCAGTGCATATTGGACTGCCAGCGGGAGACCAATTTTTCCCATTCCGAAAACGCAAATCTGCAAGTCTAACCTCCTGTTACAAATATTCGCTGCGACCTGAAAGGTACACCAAAATGTATCTAAAGTTTGATGAAGTTCTGCTGAAGCATCATCAATCAATAGAACTTAAAATCTCTCGGAACCGCCTCCCTCCTGTCACTTCGCTTGCATTCGCAAGCGCCCAAGACCAGCCTTGATTGGCTTGGCTCTCTATCTGGTCGGGATTTGATAGAAGACGTCTAACCTCTGTGTAAAGATTTCCGGGAGTGATTGTAACCCAAGCATCTCTCGAGTCGGGACCTAACTCTTCGAATCTATAGTCCGCACTAGTCATCACAGCACATTTATGAGCCAGCCCTTCAATCGTCAAAACTCCTGGTGCCAGTGCATATAATTGATTTATCAAAATGTGCGTTTCTTGAAGTAGTTCTATCACTTGATAATTTGGAACTCCTTGTAACTCAACATATCTAAAAATAAATCCTTCACCCTTAAGCATTTCCATTACGGATCGTACAACGGCTGTTCCCTTAATTATTGGGTCAGAGGGGCAGTGAGAAATCACTATGGTTTCAATATTTTGAAATTTCATGGATAAATCTTTTTTGAAGTAGCCCTCATGACAAAAAAAGGGCAGAGGGAATGTGGGTACAGTGAGATAGGACGCTTGATCATTCCGCCAACTGAATACAAGATCGGCGTGAGTGTCGATTACACGAGCGATATCTTTCTTCTCTTGCTCATACGCTGGACTAGCAAAGGAGGCATTTCGCCAAATTTGATATTCTGAAAAGGTCTCCTTGCCCGTACTCTTTGTAAATTCAATGCATTTCTGGGGACTTCTAATATCTGAACCTGTCAAGATACATACAATCTTCTTCTTGCGCCTCTTTAGAAAATTAAACTCATACTCACGTCTATCTAGCCTAGAAATTAAGAATCCCTCGGTTCCTAGATAAATAAATCCATTGGAATTTGAAATTAGCCGCCCCAGCAAAAGAGGTCCTTCAAAAATTTTAAGGACCTTGTCGAAAAACTTAATTCGGTTCTGTCGAGATTGATAGCAATAATTCAAATCAAATAGCGAATTTTTGCCAAGACACACCGTGAAGCTGTTAGGAGTAACCTTACCTAACCTGTCAATCAGATTCACAACTTCGTCAGTGCCAATAGTCCAATCAAATTCTAGAGAATCCCTGCCCCTACACCTCTTAAAGACATTAAATACAGCACAACTCATCTTTAATGTCAATTTCTGAATTGTAAAAATAACTATGCTTTTCAATTGTGATGACATACGCTCCTTTCCAACATTTTGAATCTGATAGACCCGCGTCGAACTCGTTTTGGGTCTTTGTGTTTGGCTCCTAGAATTCTTTGAATTCTAAAATGTCATTAGCTTGAATTCATTCTGCCTTTCCTCTAAGATTTCCTTAAACTTCAAGAAGTTGTTTGAAAAATTCTATGCGTACCCGCTCAATTTCATATACGTTAATTTTCCTAAGGTGCTCCTCCGTTATCGATTTTCGAGACCATTTGACTATAAATTTGCGCAAATCTTCTACGTTAACGAGCTCGCACTGATCATTAAAATCCATTATGAAGTATTCTTCTGAGTCGGGAGGGAAAGCCGAATCTGGATATCTTGCAATAATGGGAAGTCCATTTGACAAATAACTTCGATTCTTGAGTGGCGCTGCTTCTTTTAACCCAACGCTATCCAGGTTGAGACTTGATATGCCAAAAGAAAACTCCGAAAGGTGTCTTGGAATGAATTCGACGCCAATGTAGTCATTCTTCTTAATGTTGGAGAGCTGTGGGTTGTAATCAACGTCACCGGTCACCTCGAACTGCCATTCGGGAAATTTTCGCGCAATTTCTTCAAATATTTCTAGGCCGTTCCAATTAAAGTCTCCTCCTAAGAGAAATACAAATTTAATATTCTTTTTTTTAGCCGTAGAAAAATTTGTTGACTTGGGTATCTCAATTCCATTTGTTACCACTTGAATCTTCTGAAATATTTTGGTGTGTAGACTTGCAATCTCACTTGTTACTGCACAAGCGGCGATAGCCCCTCTTCCTACACGATTTCGTTGTAAAGCGTGCCAGGCATATTGTATTTTTCCCCGTTGTCTATAGTAGAAGTCATTGTTTGTATTTAGTTCAACAACAACATTCATTTTCTGTAAGGTATAAATTTCAAATGGGAGAAGTAATCCGTAGCGCCTGAAAACTAAACTTGAACCTGAAGTCTTTACTAGGTATAAATTTGCTTTCCATCTTTCCCCTATTCTGGAAAGCCCTCCTTTATGAACGAAATATTTGATAGGTATATCTCTAAATTCTTTTCTTGATTTCTCGTGGCAGACATAGATTAATTCAACTTCTAACCCACTTTTCTGCCAGGCCCTTAACTGCGATTCAACTTTAATTAGAACTCCAGAATCTGTAGCCCCACTCCAATCTAGAAAGTACTTAACAGATTGCACGCTTTTCATTTCCTAAACCTAGAAAATAACTGAATTACTTGTTGACGCGCTTTGGAGCACTCCCTCTGCAACTTTGACAACTTGGGCTCCATCAGCGAGCGAAATAAAACTGTTTTCAAGCCCTAGGACATAGTCCCTGAATTTCTCGTGCTCTGTGTAAAGAGGTTCTGGCTTCGCGAAAGCGTATTTGACTGTTTGGCCTTCTGTAACTCCTGAGAAATGTTGCAAATTTTCTTGAAGCACTGGGGTTTTCCCATTCTCGTGGAAAATCAAACTGGAATTCAGGGTGTCGATTTGGAGTGAACCTCGTTCACCTAAAATGTTTATAGAACGTGTTTTTTGTGGAGATAGCCAATTAACTTGATGATTGATCATGACACCCGATTCTAGTGACCCAGTTATATTGATTAGATCCTCTGTTCTTCGTCCAGTCTCGAAACGAATTTCGGCAAAAACTCGCTGATATTTAGAACCTAGTAACCATGAAGTTAAATCAATATCGTGGCTGGCCAAATCAAAAGTTACGCCTACATCTGAGATTCGCTGTGGGAAAGGGCCTTGTCGAACTGTTGTAATTTGATAAATTTTTCCAAGTTGTCCATTTTCTAGTCTGAATCGTGCTTCTTGTGAGGCGGCATTAAATCTTTCTATATGCCCCACCCCACACCTTAAGTTTTTAGCATTCGCACCCTCTGCAATTAAATTTGCAGTGTTAGAGTCATATGAAATAGGCTTTTCAATCAAGAACGGAATATTTTTCTCGATTAGTTCCGTGGCAATTGCGAAGTGACTAGATGTTGGGGCCGCGACTACGGCGTAGTCGATTATTAGTTTATCAAGCTCATTGATTGATTTAACGACTCGTGTATTGCCAATAGATTCTAGTTTTGATTCGTCGGGATCTACGACAGCCAGTAGTGCTACCCCCGAAAGATTGCTGAGAACCCTTGCGTGGTTTTTGCCCATCATGCCAGCACCGATTAGCGCAACATTTAGCATTTAGTTACCTTTTAGAAAGCTGTTTACAGAGCTTGAAATTCGTTTAAGGTCTTTTTTGCTGAGAGACGGATGAACAGGGATTGACAGCACTTCTTTCGTTGCTCTAAGGGTTTCAGGCAGGATAAGTCTCGATCTGAATGATGGGAGCTTGTGTACCTCGGTTGGGTAGTACACGGCACTCCCAACTCCAAGTTTTTGCATATGACCTGCAAGTTTGTCGCGGTCATTTTTGATCCTTATGGTGTACTGATGATAAACATGGGTGTGTCCCTCTGGAACATTCGGAACTATTTCGGTATCTAGTTGGCTGTTTAAATAAAGAGCATTTTCTTGTCTTGCTTCCGTCCATTTTCTAACTTTACCTAGTTGAGTTATACCTATGGCGGCATGAATATCAGTCATCCTAAGATTAAAACCAATAACTTCGTTTTGATACCTGGTTTCCATACCTTGATTTCTCAATAGCCTGCACGTTCTTGCTTGGTCGGTGCGTGAAGTGACAATCATTCCCCCTTCACCGCTGGTCATATTCTTTGTCGGGTAGAATGAGAAAATCGCAGCATCTCCAAATGTGCCTACCGGATTCCCATTTATAGTCGCAAGGTGAGCTTGTGCTGCATCTTCTACTATTTTTAACTTGTACTTTTTAGCAATCTTTAAAATTCGAGTCATATCCGCGGGCAGCCCGTATAAATGAACAACAAGTATGGCTTTTGTCTTATTGGTAATCGCTGCTTCAATTAAAGATGGATTTAAATTAAATGTATCCGGATCAATATCGATAAATTTAGGAGTTGCGCCAGTGAGTGCAATGGCATTTGCAGATGCCGCAAAGGTAAAAGAGGGTACTAATACTTCGTCTCCCTTGCCTATGCCCAATGACAAAATTGCTAGGTGGAGTGCTGATGTCCCAGAATTAACTGCGACGCACTCACGGTCGCCTACAAACTTAGAAAACAAATTCTCGAATTTACTAACTTCTGGGCCTTGCGCCAGAGACCCGGATAGCATTACTTTCTTTACAGCGCGAATTTCCTCTTTCCCTATAACTGGTTTTGCGATAGCAATCTGCTTACGAACTAACCTCATAGAGATATCCATTTCTGAGCGCATAAAGATCTTTGCATACCGAGCATAATATAGGGCCTGGATTTGTCTCTGAAATCTGTATGTGATGACCTGCTTTACAAACCCACCCAAGCTGACGTGCCGGAACACCCGCGAAAAGTGCGAAGTCGGGAACATTTCTAGTAACTACGGATCCAGCCGCAACCATAGCCCACGCACCCACTCGAACCGGCGCAACACAGATAACTCCTGCTCCAACCGATGCTCCATCAGCTATTTCCACCCTCACAGATTCCCAATCAGAGGCAGATTTGACAATACCATTGGGGTTCACTGCCCGAGGGTAAGTATCATTTGTAAAAATCACTCCCGGTCCTACGAACACCCCATCGCCGACAATCGACGGGCTATAAATAGTCGCATTGTTTTGAATTTTGCAGTTTTTCCCTATTTTCACTCCAGAGTCAATAAAGACATAGCGTCCAATGATGCAGTTGCTACCAATTTGAGCATCTCCCAAAACTTGACTGAAATTCCAGATGGTGGTTCCGTCCTGAATTTGGGCCTGTTTCGAAATCTCCGCACTTACGTGAATCTTATTTCGGGGACGTGACCCATGTTTGGATTGAAAAAAAAATAAAATTAAGTTTGTAATCTTCACCTTCGGTCACCGTCTCCTTCTAGCAATAATTCGCGCTCGGTAATCAAGACGTATAGCGTTGTCGTGTTATTCTCCATACTGTGCGCACGTTATCAGATTACCTTCTTTTCTTAGAAGGGCCCCCCGACACTCAGAATTTAAAGTTGCGACCGGATGTTAACGTTGAATTTAGTGGAATTCTTGCTATGGTCCAAGTTGAAAATTCAACTGAAGTAGAATTTATCACTTTTGTGCGCTTGGATTCTGAGTGTTCCAACCCTTTTGGAATAGAGAATGCAGACCAAATATTAAGTATTGTGAGGCTTGGGGCTAACGGCTTAAATATGAATTCGCCATCCTCATATCCCAATCCCAAAGAATTCAATTCTCAGTTACTTGAATTTAAACTTAGGGCAGAATCGATTGCAGAGGCTAAAGTTAAAGATGTGTCATGGCATCGTCTGGATAAGCGTGACTTACGGGAGCAAATTTTCGTAAACAGATTACAAAATTTCTATTTGGATCTTTTTTTTATAAATTCGGTGTACATGAATGATTCCACGAACTCCTGGTCTGAAGAAAAACCAAAGAGAGTAATTGGTGGTTTGCCAAATAATGATTTGGTTCACCTGCCTATAGATCCTAAATGGTGGTTATACGAAAATCATTTACAGTCTTTTAAGCTTGCCCTATCTATTGAATTGAAAAAAGCAGAATCAGAAATAAATAGAGAAATTAGTTTTTTCGAAGGTCAATTCCGGATCCAGAATCTGGGTTTAGATTTTGTTGAAAGGAATTAGCAAATTGTCAAAAGGTAATCTCTTAATTATTACAGATCTTGGTCATGCTTCTCCGCGAATCCCAGGTATATTCTCTGAGGTTGCAAGACTTGGTTGGGATGTAGACTTGATTTGCCCTAGACTGAGTTTTCGCCAGAAAAAACTTTTTTTGTCAGGGATTGATATCCCAATTAATTTTAAAATTCATTACACAGGGTTGTATTTCTCGGATTACAAATTGGTCTTGGGGAATAATCTATTCAAACGTTTTTTGAGATTTTTCTTTCGGCGGTTAATGGGAATTAGTAGAATTCAGATTTCTGGCAAGAGAGTTGTGTTCAATTCCAAAGACTGGCGAAATGGGCTGGAAAATCACAGGTACTGGGTTCCGCGTGCGTGCGAAAAAGCTGAAAAGATTTACACTCGAAAACTGCAATATCCAGGCAGTCCAACGATTGTGCTGAGTTCAAGTTCACCATTCTCGGCACATATTGCGGCCAGCATTTTTAGTACTAAATTTGAGTTACCGTGGATTGCTGACTATCGAGACCTTTGGGCATTGAACCACTCAAACCGAGGAATGCCTGATGAGACAGTTTTGGAATTTGAAAAGGGAGTTATCGCAAGCGCTAGTGTATTGACGACTGTTAGTAACCAATTAAGTATTCAGCAATCTTCATTGTTCAGTGGACCGATTTACGTTATTCACAATGGGTTTGTTATGAGGCCAGAGAGAAAACAAACAGAATTAATGCATCCATTGGTAATTGTTTATACTGGATCACTATATGAAAACTTCATGAACTTGGATTTATTTTTGTCAACGCTTGAGAGATTTCAGGGTAATTCAGAAAATCCTGAGTTTAAAGTCATCTTTGCGGGCAGTATCTCCTATGAGATTACCAAGTATTACTTGAACAATCATCTCAAAGTGCCGAAGTACATTGAAATCCTTGGAGAACTTCCCAGGGGAGAAATTTACCAATTGCAGAGAGCTGCTGATATTGGACTTGTTCTTGGGTGGGAGGACGCAACTTTTCAGGGGAGTTTCCCAACCAAGTTTTTTGAGTATTTGGGTGCAAATTTACACGTTTTGTTCAGTGGGGGGCACCCAGGAGATGAATGTGCCAACCAGATTATTCATTCGGATTTGGGAAGCGTAGCGCACAATTCTGATGCCTTATTCGAGTTTTTCTCTACTATCACTAAAAGCCCTTTTGACCTGAAGAAGGATTCTTCGTGTAGTTCACAATTTAGTTACTCAGAATTGGCAGTTAAATTTGATAACTTGTTATCGGAATTAGAATAGTCAGCAAAGGTTTCACGGTTAATGGCAGCGGGGTTTAGCGCTCAACTCTTCAAGATTTAAAGTTTTCGGTTAGTCTAATATGACAAGCCCTGTCGGTGTTGAAAGATGGACTTCAACGATTCCAGACTGACCATCATTCGCAGAAGGATCCACCCACTCGATAATGACTTCGCCGAGGGATGCAAGTATGTCTTCCTTGAACCAGGAATCTGACAACTGATTTGCATCTGCAATAACTATCTTTTCAATCTCCGCTAGAGGTATTCCGTCTTGGGCGGGATGGTCTGCAGAGAGCCATTGAATGAAGAAAGGGAATTCACGAGTATCAACAATTTCTCTCACACCGATTTGCTTCCACTTTAGGTCTGTTCCATTTGGACGTGTGCGGTGTCCCTCGATTGCATGACGTCCGAATTTTGCTGCCATTGGAGCAATGTCCTTTGTGCTAAACACCCACGTAAACCAACCGCCGCCCTCATGTGCCTTCTTAGAAACAGCTTTGCCCCAAGGTGTTTGTTCAGTAGCTGGGTGATCGAGCGGGCAAACAACCTCAATGTACTGACCGTTCTTCA
>JACCDN011162752.1_pt1 | contig 17625 bp, 15 predicted proteins | sample 7441691 | NCBI WGS metagenome assembly JACCDN01 (sample SAMN15323439, study PRJNA562643) | freshwater metagenome | isolation source: river surface water | place: USA:Blue River Watershed | collected 2017-08-16
AGCCTTAATTAACCCAGGTGACGAAGTAATCATCTTCTCTCCTTACTGGGTTTCTTACTCTGAGATGGTGAAATTAGCGGAAGGTACGTCGGTCATCGTTCAAGGTGCTTTTGATAATAATTTCAAAGTTACTCCAGAGCAATTCGAAGCAGCGATCACGCCCAAAACGAAAATGGTGATGTTCGCATCTCCTAATAATCCGACTGGATCGGTTTACACAGAATCAGAATTACGTGATATCGCGAACGTGGTAGCGCGCCATGAAAATATTTATGTCTTAGCGGACGAAATCTACGAGTACATCAACTTCACACAAGGTGGTCACTTCTCGATCGGTTCTATTCCAGAAATCAAGGAGCGCGTTATCACGGTAAACGGGGTAGCGAAAGGCCATGCGATGACAGGTTGGAGAATCGGTTTTATCGCTGCAGCTAAATGGATCGCAGACGGTATCGAAAAATTACAAGGTCAAGTAACGTCAGGTACGAACTCTATCGCTCAAAAAGCGGCAGTAGCGGCCTTCAACGGTAGCTTAGATCACGCTTACGAAATGAAAGCGGCCTACGATCGCCGTCGTAAATTAGTGGTAGAAAAATTACGCGAGATCCCAGGTTTCAAAGTAAATATGCCAGATGGTGCATTCTATGCCTTCCCAGATATATCGTATTACTTCGGTAAAACAGATGGTAAAACCGTGATCAATGATTCAGATGATTTCTGTTCTTGGTTATTAGCGGATGCTTTCGTGGCAACTGTAGCTGGTTCAGGTTTCGGTGCACCAGATTGTATGCGTATTTCTACGGCAGCTGCAGACGAGCAATTAGTGGAAGCTTGCGATCGCATTAAAGCGGCCGTGGCGAAATTAAAATAACATGGGAATCGCGTCCATTATTGTCTTTATTTTAGGGTATTTAGCCATTACATTAGAGCACCCTTTAAAGATTAATAAAACGGCTACAGCCTTAGTTACGGGTGTTTTGGTCTGGACACTTTATGCGATTTCAACGGGGGGTGCCTCCGAATTAGGTCATCACTTAGCGTCTACTTCGGAGATATTGTTCTTCCTATTAGGTGCGATGACACTAGTGGAATTAGTGGATGCGCACCAGGGTTTTTACTTTGTTTCTCGGTTGATTAAAACAGATAAGGTAATCAAGCTGCTTTGGATAGTGGGTTTTATTACTTTTTTTATGTCTGCAGTTTTAGACAATTTGACTAGTTCGATTGTAATGGTCACCTTGCTGCGTAAGTTGATCAGTAATAAGGAAACCCGTAAGTATTTTGTGGGAATCGTGGTGATCGCGGCGAATGCGGGTGGCGCTTGGTCGCCCATCGGTGATGTGACGACGACGATGTTGTGGATAGGAGGTCAAGTTTCGGCTACTGGCATTATTCAAAGTTTGTTATTACCTTCTTTAGTTGCGTTATTAGTGCCTTTAGTTGTGGCTTCTTATGTCTTGAAAAATCAGGCAATTGGTCAGTCAGCGGCTTCCGTTACTTTAAGTTCGACAGAAGAACGCGATGGCAAAATCATGCTTTTCGCAGGAGCAGGTTCTTTAATTGGCGTTCCCATTTTCAAAACGTTGACACATTTGCCCCCTTATATGGGTATTTTACTAGCCTTAGGTTTAGTATGGATTCTGTCTGAACTCTTGCATTCAGAGAAAGATGAGGAGGCGAAGAAGCATTTGAGTGTAGGATATGCATTGACTAAAATCGATACGTCCAGCATTCTCTTTTTCTTAGGAATTCTTCTGGCTATAGGAGGTTTAGAGTCCTTTGGCTATTTACATGCGTTATCGGATCAATTAGCGCACTCATTGGGCAACCAAAATCTCATAATTACTATCATCGGTTTAGCGTCTGCAGTAGTGGATAATGTGCCCTTAGTGGCAGCTACGATGGGGATGTATTCCTTGACTGATTTCCCTATGGATCATCCGATGTGGGAATACTTGGCATTCTGTGCGGGTACGGGAGGAAGTATCTTGATTATTGGATCTGCAGCTGGAGTTGCCGTGATGGGAATGGAGAAAATCGAATTTGGCTGGTACCTGAAAAAAATAGGCTTTCTTGCCTTAATGGGGTATTTCGCAGGTGCAGGCCTCTATTTACTTTTGAATTAAAAACCAACAGACACACTCGCACCATAATACGCTGGTGCAACCTGAGGAGTCAAGGTAAAATGATTCAGTTTTTGCCATTGAGTACGCACTTTTGGGTATAAAATATAGGCTAATTCAGCCGAAGCAATACCTATCGCGGATCCCATCAACACGTCTGTTACCCAATGTTTATTATTCGCGATGCGCAAAGCACCTGTGGCAGTGGCTAAGGTATAGCCTGCGATGACAAATTCTGGATGGGTGTCTCGGTATTCATGTGCTAAAACGGTTGCCCCGAAAAAAGCCGTAGCGGTATGTCCCGAAGGAAATGTTTTATCTGATCCATCCGGTCTAGCTTCTGTGATGGCCGCTTTTAATCCATACGTAGTCGCCGCATAAATTCCCGTCCCGATAAGAAAGACTCCTGCCTGATCAAAAGCAGCCTCCGAACTTTTAAATGTGGCTATATTCAAGCCCACATACAGGGCAGCAGGACCATATTGAATATAATCGTCCAAAGGTGTCACATGACCTGCTGCTACAATTTTCGTCTGAATTTTTTTAGCAAATGGATTGTACGTAATTCCACTTGCAATGCCGAGAGCTAAGGGAGTTTTCCACTTTTTAAAAGAGGGCTTCTCTGCCTGAACCGCGAGCGAAAACAAACAAAGTAGGGCGATTAATCTCATTATTTTTCAGCTAAAAGGCTCTGAACTGTTTGCTCAAAATCTGAGATCCAATCCGCATAATATTTTCCGGTACCAGGTCCTGAGAAACCGGTATGAATCTCTCTCACAATTCCCTTTTTATCAATGATAAAAGTGGTAGGGTAGCCGTTCATTTTACTAAGCATTGGTAGCACTTGCGCAATGGTTTTATCCTCTGCCGTACCTGCAAATAGGAGGGGATAACTGATTCCAATTTTCTTTTGGAAATTATTGATTTTCGGACCTGAAATTGCCAAATCTGCCGAATTTTCAAAAGCAAGACCAATTACTTCTACCCCTTTATCTTTGTATTTATTGTAAAATGGAGATAAATACCTGGATTCATCCAAACAGTTTGGACACCAAGATCCCATTAGTTCAATAACGACCACTTTATTCTTGAAGCGCTCATCTTGTAAACTTATTAGCTCACCTGATGTGGTCGGTAATTTGAAATCGATTCGATCGTAACCTGGTTTTAGGAAGCTTAATTTCTTCAGATCAGGTAAGGCTGCATTTGGATCAAAATTCGCTTCCACTGTTCTTACTCCACTTAATCCAGAAGTATAGCGGCCAGTAAAATGCGTTCCGTTTACTTTTGCTCTTAACATGTTGACACCACTGCCATCGAAATAGCTTAGAAATAAACTGTCACCACTAACATTGCCTTGTAAAAACCGGTAATCGCCTGAGGTACGCAAAAAAGTCCCGGTCACCTTGTTTCCTATTTGTTCGAAGACACCCACGCCAGGGCTATGGTTTGTGGTATCACTAAAGAAATCTGCCATCCATTTGCCGCTTACCTTTAAGCTGGAGGGTTTTAAGTTTAGAAACCTGTCTGCATTGCCAGCAAGTGCAGAAATGGTCATTCGATAAGCCGTTTTGCCATTTCTTTTTTTGACGAAAAACCCGCTCATTTCAGTCGTTTTTGTTACCCTAAATACAAGTTCAGCGTCGTACAGGTCGAATGGAATAACAAGAGAATCAGCTCTAAAATACGATTCACCAAGAGTAGATTTTTCGGCTCCATTGATCAATTTGATATCTAGATTACCGGATTTAGAGCCGGCATTTATTTCTAAATGTATCGGTAGAGCTCCTCCATGTGTAGAAATTTCCGCTCGCCAAATTCCTGAAACAGGCACTTGAGCGAAGCTCAATAAGGGAGCAAATAAAAGTGTGAACAAGGTCTTTTTCATACAAGAATATAAATGGCGTTTGGGCAAAGATACACGTTCGAAACTTGCCACAAAAAAAACGGGTACAAATTCGCAAATTGGTGGCATTGCCGAGGGATAATTTGTATTTTTGTTTTCATCCAAAATTATGCCAGAAAACACCTATCATACCTCCGTCATGTTGCATGAATGCATCGATGGTTTACACATAAATCCTTCGGGAACTTATGTGGATGTGACCTTTGGAGGAGGCGGGCATTCGAAAGCTATATTAGCCAAGCTGGGTCCGGAAGGTAGGTTATTTTCTTTTGATCAAGATCCGGATGCCTGGGAGCAAGCAGAAAAGATAGATGATGATCGCTTAACGCTAATCACGGCAAATTTTCGCTACTTAGAAAAATATTTACGCTTACATCGCGTTAAACAGGTGGATGGAATTTTAGCGGATTTTGGGGTATCATCTTTTCAATTGGACGCACCTGAAAGAGGTTTTTCAATTCGATTTGACGGGCCTTTGGATATGCGGATGGGGCCCTCAGCATCCATGACTGCTGCGGAATTATTGAATTCTTATTCTGCGGAGGAATTGCAGCGCATTTTGGGAATGTATGGGGAAGTGAAGAATGCTCGAACTTTGGCCCAAGCTATTATTCAAGCCCGGACCAGAAAAGCCCTAGAGACCACGCAGGAATTTAAAGAAATTTTGAATAAATTAGCTCCTAAACACCGGGAGTTTAAATACTTCGCTCAGGTCTTTCAGGCGATTCGAATTGAAGTGAATCAAGAGCTAGCCGTCATTGAAGAATTTTTAGCACAGGCCCCGGCGGTTTTGAAGCCAGAAGGCAGATTAGTCATCATGTCGTTTCATTCGTTAGAGGATCGGTTGGTGAAGAATTTTATTAAAGCTGGAAATGTGCAAGGGAAAGAGGATAAGGATTTGTTTGGGGTGGTACACCGTCCTTTGGAGTCAGTGATTCGCAAACCAATCACCGCCTCTGAAGAAGAATTGAAAATAAACCCGCGCTCTAGAAGCGCTAAACTACGAATAGCGTCTAAATTATAATATGGCAACACCGATCGAACCAAAGGAGGAAGGGGCTAAGCGAATTTCATCACCTAAAAAAGAGGGGATCTTTGATTCCATATTCAATATCGATTATTTCACGGGCGGTGAGCTGCCAGTGATGTGGGTGAAGCGAATTGCCTTTGTGGCGTTTTTGACCCTCATCAATATTTACTATTCCATGTTAGCAGACGGGAAATTGCACCAGATTCAAAAGGAAAAAAGTGCTTTAGAGGAAGATAGAGCGGATTATACAACGCAAAAAGCGGAGTACATGAAGGTAAGTAAGCAAAGTAATTTGGAAGAAACCTTAAGACGTTATCAAATAGGTGTAAGCACGATTCCTCCCACTAAAATCATCATTAAAGTAGACAAAGATAAGTAATGGCTAAAGAGAAAAGACCTAATATTCGGGGCTTAATTACAAGACGTTTTTACACGTTTTTTATTATCATTTTGGCTGTTTTCTTGTACTTGCTTTTCAGTTTGTACAAGGTGGTCGTTTTAAAAGGACCCAGATTTCGGTCGGAGGCAATGGCTACTTATGTGAAGAAGCGAAAAATCGAGGCGACACGAGGAAATATCTACTCAGATGATGGTAGTTTATTGTCTACTACTCTGCCTAAATATCGTTTAGGAATGGACCCCTCGGTATTGACAGGTAATACGAAAGCAGATGAGTTTTATAAGCAGCATATAGATGGTCTAGCTGCGGCGCTTTCTAATTTTTTTAAAGACCGCACAGCCGATGAATACAAGGAGAAAATCGCGGCTGCCAGACGCAGTGGTCGAACGTATTTGCTATTGAATAATCGCCTATTGGATTACCAAGAAAAGAAGAAAGTGCTGGGTTTCCCACTGTTTAAGGATGCGAAAACATCGAATCAATCAGGGGTTGTGTTTGATAAAATTAATGTGCGTTACGCACCCTTTGGCCAAATGGCTTATCGTACCGTGGGTTATCTAAAAGACTTGCGAGATAAAGGACGTGTCGGAATTGAAAATAGTTTTGATAAAGAATTGAGGGGAGAGTTTGGTGAGGGGATGTATGAGAAAATGGATAATAATACCTGGCGTCCGGAGCCTGGCGATGAGCCTAAGCTGCCAGTAGCTGGTGTGGACTTACACTCTACGATAGACATTAATATCCAGGAGATAGTGGAATCTGCCTTACTAAATGGAATGAAAATCTTTAAGGGAAATTACGCGGTGGCGATCGTGATGGAGACTTCTACTGGAAAAATTAAAGCCTTGTCGAATATTGCGGCTAATCCCCTCTCACCCACCGGATATTCTGAAACCTATAATTATGCATTATTAGAGGCGCGCGACCCTGGATCGGTATTTAAATTGCCTTCCATTATGGCGGTGTTAGAGGAAAAGAATTACCCGCTGACTAAAATGGTGAACACAGGTGATGGTAAATTTCGTTTGTACAATGGGGTCATGTCAGACTCCCATCCATTAGGAACGATATCGTTAGAGCAAGTGATTACAAGTTCCTCTAATGTGGGGACGATGAAGCTAGTTCAGGAGGCTTTTGGTACAACGAATAATGAAAAGTTTTACAATTACTTGAAGAAATATCATTTGATTGAATCCTTGGACTTTCAGTTGAAGCCTAGTCGAAAACCCGTTTTCCCAGTACCTTCTAAATGGGATGGATTACAGTTATTGTGGTCCTCGGTTGGTTATTCGACTCAGTATACTCCTTTGCAAATTTTAGCCTTTTACAATGCAATTGCGAACAATGGGTATTGGATACAACCTTTGGTTGTTAGTAAAGCAACGCGTGGAGATGAGGTTGTAATAGACTACACGGCCTCTCAAGTGCGTGACTCGAAGCCTTTATGTTCGCCGGAGACCTTACAGAAATTGAAAATTATGTTAGAGGGTGTTGTGACCAAAGGAACAGCTAATAATATTAAGGGTACGGTTTATGGTATTGCTGGTAAAACTGGCACTGCTCAAAGAACAGTTACAGGAGCTAAAGGCTATCGAAAAGGAAATTATTACACCACCTTTGCGGGTTATTTCCCAGTGAAGAATCCTAAGTACACCATGATTATCGCCGTGGATGAACCGAAGGGAAGTGCAGAGGGAACGTATGCGCGTCAAGTAACAGCCCCTGTATTTAAGGAGATTTCTGATCGAATCTATTTGCGCGACATGAAATTGCAGCAAACGCTACGGGGTTATTTGCCTGATTCATTGAATAAAAACAAATTAGCACATACCATCCATCCAGGTGATCAAAACATCTTATTTTCTCGATTAGGTTTACCTAAAGTAGAAGAAAATGGACAGTGGTTGAACTTTAATTTGGAGAAGAAAACGGTGAAAAATCAAGCGATCACCATGACCCCTAAAACGGTACCGAATGTGGTAGGGATGAATTTACGCGATGCCTTGTTCGCGTTAGAAAATAAGGGTTTGAAGGTTCGGGCGAATGGTTTTGGTACGGTAACGAATCAATCCATCCCAGCCGGATCTGCCGCTGCAAAAAACAGTTTAGTCTTTATACAATTGCATTAAAATGGCACAAATCTCTTTATTCCCAGGTATTGACATTGAGAATTTGTGCTTTGATTCCCGAAAGGCAGCTGCCGGTTCCGTATTTTTCGCCATTCCTGGAACTCAGGTAGATGGTCATTCCTTTTTGCCTCAAGTCTATGAGCAAGGCTGCACTTATTGGGTGGTAGAAAAAAGACCTATAGATGTCCCATCAGACGTACAATGTGTTCAAATTGCTGATTCAAATAAGGCCTTAGCGGAGGCTGCGGCAGAATTTTACAATCATCCTTCGAAGAAATTAAAATTAGTGGGGATCACAGGTACGAATGGTAAAACGACGACCGTTACTTTATTATTTGAATTGTTTAAGCGTTTAGGTCATCGGTGTGGATTGATTTCGACCGTGGTGAATAAGATTGAAGACAAAGTAATACCTTCAACGCATACGACGCCGGATGCCGTGAGTTTGAATGCCTTGCTTGCAGATATGGTTTCGGCGGGTTGTAGTCATGCCTTTATGGAGGTGAGTTCTCATGCGGTAGTTCAGAAACGCATTCATGCCATTCAATTTTCTGGTGCCATTTTCTCGAATATTACCCGAGATCACTTGGATTTTCACGAGACATTTGACGAATACATTAAGGCCAAAAAAGGTTTCTTTGACGCACTCCCCGCTTCTTCCTTCGCGTTAACAAACGTAGATGATAAGCGTGGAATGGTGATGTTACAAAACACGGCAGCAAAGAAATACGGTTTCGGTTTATTAAACGCAGCCGACTTTAAGGCGAAAATTATTAGCAACGGTGTGGGCGGTTTGCAATTAGAGATCGACCACCAGCAAGTTCACGCACAATTAATAGGGACATTTAATGCCTATAATTTATTGGGAATCTATGCGGCGGCACTCTTATTAGGCGAAGAATCACACGAAGTGCTAGTGCAGATTTCGGCCCTTAAAACAGCCCCTGGCCGGTTTGAGCAATTAGCCGGATCTCAAAATAAAATGGGGATAGTGGATTATGCCCATACCCCAGATGCTTTAGAAAATGTCTTGAAAACAATTCAAACGATTCGAGATAAGTCACAGCGAATTATTACGGTGGTGGGTTGTGGAGGGAATCGGGATGCCGGTAAGCGCCCAATTATGGCCGAATTAGCCGCCAAATACAGTGATTCAGTCGTGTTGACCTCTGATAATCCACGCAAGGAAGATCCGGAATTGATATTAGACCAAATGGAGGCAGGTGTTCCAGTGGAGCTAAAATCCAAGGTGCACCGCGTTTCAGATCGGAAAGAAGGAATTTTTTATGCGGTTCGCGAATTAGCGGGGGTGGGAGATATCATTTTAGTGGCGGGGAAAGGCCATGAAAATTACCAAGACATTCAGGGTGTGAAATATGACTTTGATGATAAAATAGTCCTTGGGGAGGCTTTTAGCTGAGTTTGAATTCCCCTCGAATTTTTGCAATTTTATAAATTAAAATCCATTTAGATGCTTTATTACCTCTTTGAATACCTAGACAAGACCTTGAATATTCCGGGCGCCGGTGTTTTTCAATACATCACCTTCCGTGCTTTTGCGGCGATCATTACGTCTTTAGGTATTGCAGCGATTTGGGGTAAATCCGTGATATACCGTTTACAAAGATTGCAAATCGGAGAAGAAATTCGGGATTTAGGATTAGAAGGCCAAATGGCAAAAAAAGGTACTCCTACCATGGGAGGCTTTATTATTTTGTTATCATTATTGATTCCTACCATATTATTTTCGAAGATTACGAATGTGTACATTGTGCTCTTGGTGACTTCAGCCATTTGGTTAGGAGCGGTTGGTTTTGCAGATGATTACATCAAAGTATTCAAGAAAAACAAGGAAGGTTTATCGGGCAAATTTAAGGTGATAGGCCAAATTGGGTTAGGCATCATCGTAGGCTTAACCATGTATTTTAATCAGCACATCAAGGTGCGGGAGTTCGCTACAGATGGCACCTTTATTGATCATAAATCGCTGGTAACGACGGTTCCATTTATGAAGGATAATCAGTTCGATTATAACATGTTATTGCCTAGCTTTATTCCAGATGAATATGTGTGGATAGTATACGTTTTAGTTGTTATTTTCATCATTACGGCTGTTTCGAATGGCGCCAATATTACGGATGGTATCGATGGATTAGCGGCTGGAACTTCGGTTATTATCGGAATTGCCTTAGCCATTTTAGCTTACGTTTCTGGTAATAAGGTCATTTCACAGTATTTAAATGTGATGTTTATTCCTAATTCGGGAGAGCTGGCTGTCTTTTGTGCGGCCTTTGTAGGGGCCTGTATTGGTTTTCTTTGGTATAATGCTTACCCTGCACAGGTATTTATGGGTGATACGGGGAGTTTGATGCTGGGTGGAGTGATTGCGACGTTAGCGATTGTGATTCGCAAGGAAATGTTGATTCCTGTTCTTTGTGGGATATTTTTAATTGAAAATTTATCGGTTATCATACAGGTGGCCTATTTTAAATACACCAAGCGCAAGTATGGAGAGGGGCGTCGCGTCTTTCTGATGTCGCCATTGCACCACCATTTCCAAAAGAAGAATTACCATGAATCGAAGATCGTTATTCGCTTTTTGATCGTGGGAATTATCTTAGCCGTTCTGTCTTTAGTCACTTTAAAATTGCGTTAGTCGCAGTCCAGTTTTGAGTCAAATTACTTTATTTCCACGTACGTCGTCTTTTTCTGAGATAATTCCATTGCCCGCTTCTAAGTCTGAGAGCAACCGGGCCTTAATTATCAATGCCCTTGCTAAAGGACCTTTAGATAATCTTTCGAATTTAGCGGAGGCTCGAGATACCCAAACCATGATTCGCCTCTTATCTGAAAACGGATCTGAAGCAGATGTGTTAGATGCGGGAACGACGATGCGCTTCTTGACAGCCTATTATGCGGTGACGGGGACCCCGAAAAAGATGACTGGAACTCCACGTATGTGTGAGCGTCCTATTGGAATTTTAGTGGATGCCTTAAGAACGCTAGGTGCTGATATTACTTATTTGAACCAAGAAGGATATCCTCCGTTGCAGTTAAAAGGGTTTTCATTTCAAGGCAATCGCGAAATCTCCATTCGTGGAGATGTGAGTTCGCAGTTTATTTCGGCGATCTTGATGGTAGCACCCTTGCTGCCAGATGGTCTGAAATTGCAAATCACGGGAGCTTTAGGATCGAAGCCTTATATAGAGATGACGTTGGCTCAGATGAAACATTTTGGCATTCAGGCCCAGACGGATTGGACTAATGGAACGATTGAAATCCCTGCTCAAAAATACATGTTGCAGCCTTTTGCTGTGGAATCAGATTGGTCTGGAGCGAGCTATTGGTATTCGATGGTGGCCTTGTCCCCGTTTGAAGATAGTTCATTAGAATTGTTGGGCTTGAAGGACGATTCCTTGCAAGGGGATTCTGCCATTAAAGCAATTATGGAGCCATTAGGCGTGAAAAGTACGTATACGGGTCGTGGTTATTTGTTGACCAAAATCCCTGCGCAAACTTCATTAGCTTGGGACTTCACCGATTGCCCAGATTTGGCCCAAACCATCTGTGTTTTAGCTGCAGTCAAGAACATTTCCTTAACCTTAACGGGACTAGAGTCCTTGAAAGTGAAGGAAACTGATCGAGTGCTTGCCTTACAGAATGAATTAAAGAAATTAGGAGCGAGTTTAGAGGAAGTGCAAACTAACCACAAATATGAAGTCCGTGGCGATTTCTCTAGCGTATCGACGATCGAACCTATCGAAACATATGATGATCACCGTATGGCCATGGCTTTTGCTCCGGTAGCCATGCAAAAAGAAATTACCCTATTAGATCCCTCGGTAGTGAATAAAAGCTATCCAAGTTTTTGGAAACATGTTTCAACCTTAATAACATCTAAACTATGAAAAAAGTATTAACCCTGGGCTTGAGCCTACTGGCATTCGCTGGTTTTGCGCAAAAAACTATTTTACACTGCGGTTCTTTGATTGACGTGAAAACGCAAACGGTTTTGAAGAATCGGTCGATTGTAGTGGAAGGAAAGAAAATTGTTGCTGTTTCAGAAGGCTATTTGAGCCCTTCAAAAGGAGATGTAGTGATTAATTTGAAAGATAGAACGGTTATGCCCGGCTTAATCGACTCTCACGTGCATTTGGAGTCGGAAACAAATCCGGGTGCGTATTTGGATCGCTTTGTGAAGAATCCAGGAGATGTGGCTTACCAAGCTTATGTCTACGCGAAGCGTAATTTGATGGCCGGTTTTACAACGGTGCGTGACTTAGGAGGTACCCATGTGGTGATTAGTCTTCGCAATGCGATTAACAAAGGCCTGATTGAAGGTCCACGTATTTTTACGGCGGGTGTTACCATCGGAACCACGGGAGGTCACGCGGATGACACGAATGGAATTAATGAAACATTCAAAAAGGATTTGGGACCTGAAGATGGCGTGGTGAACGGTGTTGCCGATGCAGCAAAAGCTGTGCGTCAACGCTACAAGGAGGGTTCTGATTTAATTAAAATCACGGCAACTGGCGGTGTATTGAGTTATGCCAAAGATGGTTCAGGAGCCCAATTTACAGATGAGGAAATACGTGCGATTGTTCAAACGGCAAAAGATTACGGGTATAAGGTAGCCGCTCACGCCCATGGAAAAGAAGGTATGAAGCGCGCTATTTTAGGCGGTGTTACCTCTATTGAACACGGAACGTTCATGGACGAAGAGCTAATGGAATTGATGAAAAAGATGGGGACTTATTATGTGCCTACAGTTATTGCTGGACGTTCTTCAGCAGATTCTTCCAAGATTCCGAATTATTACCCAGAAATGGTGGCGAAGAAAGCCGCAGCAATCGGGCCAGTTATTCAAGGAACTTTTGCTAAAGCGTACAAGGCTGGGGTGAAGATAGCATTTGGTACTGATGCGGGCGTTTTTGGCCATGGTAAAAATGGCTATGAGTTTGTATTGATGAATGAAGGAGGAATGCCTGTTTTAGAGGCGATTAAATCAGCGACAGTCACTGCAGCCGATTTATTAGGCCAAAGTGATTTGATCGGATCCATCGAGGTAGGAAAAGCGGCTGATATTGTTGCGGTGCCTGGTGACCCTGTGGCAGATGTTAAATTGATGACCAAGATAAACTTTGTGATGAAAGACGGAAAGGTCTACAAAAACTAGAATTGATTAAATAAAAAAGGGTCGGCTCGCATCTGCAAGCCGACCCTTTTTTTATGTCTTTTACATTCTAGCGCAAAGCTGGAACTTGTTTTTTCAATACTTCAAATGCTCCGAAGAACAATCCAGAGAATAAGAATTGACTAGCAATCGTATTCTTTAAGAAAGGTATTCCTGCTGCGTAGCAGTTCATTAATCCTGCGATATCTTTTGTGTAAGCGATTTCCGATCCTGCCCAAACAGCGAAGTTAGATACCAAGAAGAATCCCATAGCTGCCGCTAAATTAGTGCCGATGAAACGAGAGGCGCTTGCCGTCGTGTTTGGACCTAATAAAGAGATCAAGGCAAACAATCCCATATGAACTGCATCAAATCCGAAGGAGAAACCAGGAAAAAAGGAATTATATAACGTGTTATTCAGGATCAAATTCGATCCCCAAACCGCTAGTAAAGTCCAAGCTATCGCTTGCTTGCGATTATGTAAATACGCCCCAACAAAAAGGGCCATAGATGCCATAGGGGAGAAGTTAGCCCAACCTGGTCCGGCTAAAATCAATAAACGACTCGCAATAGCAAGCAATATAAAAGCGATAATCGTAGAATTTCTTTTTGACATGGTCTTTAATTGGATTCCAACAAGAATATTTTTTCTCGAGGTGTAAATAATTTCCAAAGGTAAAACAAAAGCCGTAATTTTACCCATTGAATTCGAATTTATGTCTACTTCACTTCCCAAAATCGGATTATTAGGCGGCGGCCAACTAGGAAGAATGCTGTTACAGGCAGCCATCGACTTAGATTTGCAAATAGCCTGCCTTGATCCAGATCCAGAAGCTTCTTGTCATACCTTGACTACCCAATTCACACAGGGCTCGTTTCAGGATTTTGACACGGTTTATGCTTTTGGTAAAAAATGTGATTTAGTTAGTATCGAAATTGAGCACGTCAATATTGAAGCATTAGAACAACTGGAAGCAGAGGGAATTAAGGTCTATCCGCAACCTCATTTGCTTCGAATGATTCAAGACAAGCGCATCCAAAAGACCTTTTTTCAATCCCACGGTTTCCCCACCGCAGACTTCAGATTAATTGAATCTGCTGCAGAAATTGTAGCAAATGAAGATTTCTTGCCTGCTTATAATAAATTAGGCAAAGGTGGATATGACGGAAAAGGGGTGCAATACATCGGTTCAGCAGCGGATGCCTCGAAAGGATTTGCAGAACCTGGACTTTTAGAGAAAGCGATTGATTTCGACAAGGAGCTAGCCGTTATTGTAGCGAGGAATCCGCAAGGAGAGATTAAAGCCTTTCCTGCCGTGGAGATGGTGTTTCACCCTGTCCAAAACCTAGTTGAGTTTTTAGTGTCACCTGCCGCTATTTCGCGCGAGATTGAGCGGGAAGCAGAGCAAATTGCCGTTAGTCTAATTGATAAAATGGGCTTAGTGGGGGTTTTAGCGGTGGAAATGTTTTTAACGAAGGACGGCAAAATCCTCATAAATGAAGTCGCTCCAAGACCACATAATTCAGGTCATCAAACGATTAGAGCGAATGATACGTCACAATACGAACAACATTTGAGAGCGATTACGGGGCTTCCTTTGGGAGATACCTATGCGCATAGTTACTCTGGGATGTTGAATTTATTAGGCGCTGAAGGATACACGGGACCGGCGAAATACGAAGGTTTGGATACGATTTTAGGTATTCCAGGCGTTCATCCTTTCTTATATGGAAAGAAAATTACGAAGCCTTTTCGCAAGATGGGGCACATTACGATAGTAGCTGGCTCTCGCGAAGAGATCGAACAAAAAGCAGAATTAGTTAAACAAAGTATACGCGTAATCGCATAAATTGATAGCTATGGTAGGAATTATAATGGGCAGCAGCTCAGACTTAGGAGTGATGCAAGATGCCATTCAGGTTTGTAAGGATTTTGGGGTAGCTTATGAAGTGGATATTGTATCTGCACACCGCACACCGGTAAAAATGATGACGTATGCTCAGCAGGCCAAGTCCCGAGGCATTAAGGTGATCATTGCAGGGGCTGGTGGGGCGGCACATTTACCGGGGATGATTGCATCAGCGACCATTTTGCCTGTTATCGGTGTTCCCGTTAAGTCTTCGAATTCGATTGATGGATGGGATTCTGTTTTATCGATTTTGCAAATGCCTAATGGTGTTCCAGTGGCAACGGTTGCCCTCAATGCTTCAAAAAATGCAGGTCTTTTAGCCATCCAAATGTTGGCCATTTCGGATGATTCATTGGCAGAAAAATACACCGCTTACAAAGCGGAATTAGAAGATAAAGTGGCTGATATGAGCCAAGAAACGAAAGCTAAATTTTCAAAATAATGAGCGAGAACGAAGAAAGCAGTAAACTGCCCGTGATTACGTTGGGCATTCTTTTATTGACACTTGTCGGATTAATTGCAGTGGGTTTTGAACACTTTGTGAGTCCTGATAAGGATGAATTAATCAAGGCAGAGAAATTTGTTGAAATAGAGGAAGAGGTGTTGCCAGAAGCGTCCCAAGTGGTGATAGATTCAGTCCAAGATCCAGCAGATTCATTAATTGTGCCTAAAGATTCATTAATCAGAAAGTCTGATGAGGAAGAATTAGCGGAGCAAAAGAAAGAAGCAGAGGCTGAAGTTGTTCCTGAGGTAGCCACTCCTGCAGGAAAATCTCATTCCATTACGGTAGAAAAAGGGGAGACCTTTTCTGCTGTTGCCAGAAAATTTGGTTTGAAAGTAGATCAATTGAAAGCATTAAATCCAGGAGTGAATCCAGACGGGATAAAAAGCGGGTCCACTAAATTAAATGTGAAGATTCAAGCCATTCATACGGTGGGGCCTGGTGATATATTACGTAAAGTTGCAGAGAAATACGGTGTCAGTAAAGAGGCGATCATGGAGGCTAACCACAAGAAAGATGATGTTACACTTCGTGGCGAAGTGCTGATCATTCCATTAAAAAAATGATTCTAATTGGTTTGCTACCACTTTTGTGGTTCTTTTTGAGTTTTAGTGAGTTAGATGCTGAACAACGTATTTGTGAGCCTGTCCCATTAGAATCGCTGGATTGGGAGGAGTTCAAGTGGCTTTATAAGCAGCAAGATTCGACCTTTTCAGGGGATTCTGTAGCGAACTATGTGTTTATTCGGATTAATCCGGATGGTACGCGGGAGGCGCGTGAAGTAGCTGAATTGCATCGACCGTGGACAGATCTCTTGGCGGCTGAAATTGATTCCTTTGAAATAAAGCGGGATAGTTTAATCAAGCGTATACATTTTCCTTATCGCTTACGCTATACCTCTACTACTCGCAATAAGAAGCAACAATTAGCGCTTCAAAAGAGGGGTTTTTCGAAAGCATTCATTTCCTTTCATAATTTTGGTTTAGCTGCGGATGGGGCCATTTCTAGAAAAGGTAAACATTTGCGAAATGGCGCTATATATGATCAATATGGTGCCAAAGCAAAGGAAATTGGCCTGTACTGGGGCGGTGATTTTGTGGGATTCCCAGATCCTGGCCACATTCAGGCCTTTTCAAACAGTGCCAGCTTGATAAAAAAATATCCGGAGGTAGCCTTAGAATATGAGCCATTCAAGAATGCTTATGAACGGAATTACTTTAAAAAGGTGGATATCGGTAGAGAAGAGTTGGTGGAGGATTCGCGTGATTTATTAAATGAATTAAATAAGTTGCGCGACAATAAGCCATGTGCTTGCTCTCAAGCGATTCCTTTTCCGAGTTCAGCAAAAGAAATTACGTTGAAACCCTACACTATTACCGTTTTGGCGAACTTACAGGAGAATTATATTTTCATCCAAAAAGGCTCCTATGGCTACTTTTATTCGACAGGTCGCTGGAAATTAGTTAGAAATTAAAATTGTAGCCGCGTAAAAATTCGTCGATTTTCAAACGCTTTTTGCCTTCCATTTGCCATTCAAGGATGTTGATATACCCATCACTACAACCTACGCGCAGGTACGTTTTTTTATCTGTATCCCAAACCCCTACTCCTAAATCAGGGATTATTTCTGGATGAAATTCGACGGCAATCAATTTGCAATTTTTGCCCTGAAATATAGTATGTGCTCCTGGAAAAGGATGCATTCCTCTCACTAAATTAACGATATTTTGACCGTCCTGAGTCCAGTGAACTTCGCCCATGCTTCGATCTAGCTTAGGAGCGGATTTCAGAGTAGCTAATTCTTGTTGCGGTGTTGGATGTATATCGCCAGATTCGATGGCTTTGGCAGTTTTAACAACTAAAACACCACCTTTGTTCATTAAGCGTTCATATAATTCACCGGTCGTATCTGTAGCCGAAATGGCTTCTTTTTCTTGGAATAATAAATCACCTGTATCTATTTCATGTTGCAAAAAGAACGTAGTTATGCCTGTTTCTGTCTCACCATTGATGACCGCCCAATGAATAGGCGCCGCACCACGGTATTGAGGAAGTAAGGAGGCATGTAAATTAAACGTACCCATTGGAGGCATATTCCAAACCGCTTCCGGAAGCATTCTAAAGGCTACAATAATTTGAAGATCGGCCTTGTAGGCGGCTAATTTGGCTAAAAATTCAGGGTCTTTTAATTTTACGGGCTGTAAAACAGGTATACCACGAGATGAAGCATAAACCTTAACGGGTGAGGATTGCATCTGTTGTCCCCGGCCAGCTGGTTTGTCTGGTGCTGTCACAACAGCAACCACGTCCATGCCCGCCTCGACTAAGGCCTGTAAACTAGCTACTGCAAATTCTGGGGTTCCAAAAAATATAATCCGCATCCTTGATCTTGATAGTTTGTGGAATCCGTCTGAATTTTTATTATCTTTGTCCCCTACAAAACAACAAT
>JACCDN010333899.1_pt1 | contig 17623 bp, 13 predicted proteins | sample 7441691 | NCBI WGS metagenome assembly JACCDN01 (sample SAMN15323439, study PRJNA562643) | freshwater metagenome | isolation source: river surface water | place: USA:Blue River Watershed | collected 2017-08-16
AAATTGCCTCAAATATTCATATATCTTTACCCAAGCTGTGTCTTTTATTAATCGTTTGTATGACATCATCAAATCCTCGTTTTATTCTCATTCTATCATACTTTATTAAATTTCTCAACAGAACCTAAGACAATATGCTGATGGGAGCTGGAAACGCAATGAATGCGTTAATGGTATGGCTTCAAAGACTAGAATTTGGGGGCTTGCAGACAAAAGAAAAGCTAATTTTATGAAAGATGATTTAATTCAATTTGCACCATTTAAAACTAATAGAGACATTCTCGCCCGAGAATTGGAGGATTTAAACAAAGAATACTTTAGAACTGGAAATCCACAAAGAAACAAGTATAAAAAAAGCATCCAAGACAATACACAAAAGAAAGATCTCATCCAACAACACGATGCCTTTGTTGACATGCTCCGATCTTTAGATCCATCCTTACAGGTTATCGCACAAAATAAGATGGCAGACATCCTTGCTCTTAAGAAAATTTATAAAGACCTTCCAGGATTAGAAACAGTCACGCCAATCAATTCAGCTGAAAAACGGCCAGCAGAGACAGAAAATGTAAATCCTAATAATAAGAAACAACGAATAGATTAAATCAAATTAATAAAGAAAGGGGGTAAACGCCCCTTTTTTTTCTCCTATTGCAAAGGCCGCAAAATAAGAATATAAAAGTCTAAGTTAATTTAATTTTAGGCTTTTCTCATGAACATAAAATCTGTTTTAAAATCCTCGCCCTTTCTATTGATTTTAACCATTTTTACAGCTTTTTATCTTCATGAAAGTTTGCCCTATATTCTCAAGCAAATATTTTTATCTATAAGCTTATCCATCAAAGAATTGCTTGTTTTTATGATACCTTTTATTATTTTCACATCCGTTTATAGTGTGTTTGCAAGATTTCAAGCAAAAGCATTTTATATTCTTCTAGGGCTTATTGCATGCGTTGTATTGTCTAATTTTTTAAGTGTAAATTTGGCTGGAATTTTTAGTTATTTCACAATTTTTGGCAGCAACATTGTCGTTGGAAACGTTTCTCAAATTTCAAGAATAGAGCCCCTGTGGAACTTCAACCTGCCCAAATTCATCTCCAACGATTTAGTTCTTTTAAGCGCTCTCATCTTAGCCTACATGAACATTCCTTTTATAACCAAATCAGAAAAAATAATAAGTAAAATTGTGGATGTGTTTTTAAAAAAATTCTTCATCCCCACTCTTCCCCTTTTTGTATTTGGCTTTATGCTAAAAATGCTTGGGAATAATATTATTGGTGAAGTTTTATCTTTAAATACACGAGTTTTCGTTTTAATGCTGTGTTTTTTGGTATTATATCTTGGATTTTTAGTTATGCTTGCTATTATTTTTTATCACAAACCATGGGGGCAAACTTTAAAAAATTTAAGTTCTCCAACAATTGCCGCTTTTACCAGCATGTCAAGCGCAGCTGCCCTTCCCTTTTCTATTATTGCTGCACAAAAAAACACCAATGATAAAGACCTTGCCGATATCGTCATGCCAGCTACAGCAAATATTCACATGATCGGAGATTCCTTGTGCATTCCAATTATGGCCATGATGATGCTCTTAGCATTTCATATGCCTATGCCAACACTGGGAGCCTACTTATTTTTTGCAGCAAAATTCACATGGACCAAGTTTTCAGGAGCAGGTGTTCCAGGAGGAAGCATTTTGGTCATGATTCCTGTTCTTGAATCAACCCTGGGCTTTACTCCTGAAATGACGGCATTAATTACGGTTTTTTACATGCTGATAGATCCTATTACAACAACTGGAAATGTCATTGGCAACAATATTTTCGTCATACACTTTCATAAAATTTATGAAAAATTTAACAAGAAATAACTATTCTTATTCAAAAGATAGCTCTACTTCAGGATGGATCAAGGCATACCCCCCTTGATTTCTTTGATACTCCATCATCACTCCTCCTTGACAAATCATGACTTTAGGAAACCCGGTCCAAACACCTTCTTTAAAGCTTACAACCAAGTTACCATTATGAATAAACACCTCCATATCCATGCTCGACACAGGTCTATTTAATACAGGGCTTAGCGAAATAGAAGAAACTGAAGAATCAGATCCATCTGAAATCTCTCTAAGTAACAGCTCATGATCCACATGATATCCAGAATCTGACACATCAGACAAAGGCGTTTGAGTTTCAACAAACTCACCCCCTTCTGGAATTGTGGGAAGACTCTGCGATAAATTGGACACCTCTTCCTCTGAAGCATAAGAGGATAAAGACATAAGACAAACAAGTGCAATAAGAATTTTTTTCATAATTTAGAATACTCCCCTTTTCAACCAGTCTTCATTTTATGCTCCAAAGATTAAAAAATCCTTAATTTTGATATAAGTTTTTACAACCATTCAATATGAAAATATAAAATTCAGTGTTTACTTAAAAAGCATTGGCTTTTTAAGGAGAAATCGTTTATAGTTCACCCGATTTATACATTACGTTAGGAGTTAAAAATAAATGAGGAAAATTTCATGATATTAGATTCCCAAGGTAAACGCGTCTCAAACCTTTCTCAGGTTCCTTTTGGTATCTGGTCCATCGGCATCGCAACAACACTTATGACTATTTCCTCTCTCATGATTTTCACTCTCACCCCCTTGTTTTTAAAAAATGGCCTTGGTCTTCCAATGAAAGATATTGGCACAATTGAAGGAATTGCCGAAGCTATTTCAAACGTAATTCGCATTTTTTCTGGCCCTATTTCAGACTATTTTGGAAAACGAAAAGCTTTAGTTGTTTTAGGCTATGGCCTTATGACAATTGTAAAACCGCTTTTTGCTATTGCCCCAGCCATTGGTTGGATTGTGTTTGCACGATTCACTGAACGCGTTGGGAATGGTTTGCAAGGCGCCCCACGAGAAGCCCTTATCGGTGACCTCGCACCGCCACATTTACGCGGAACTTGCTTTGGCCTGCGCAACTCTTTAACAAAAGCAGGCTCTGTAGGTGGTGCATTTTTAACATGGTATCTACTCTATACTACAAACAGTGATTACCAAACAATCTTTTGGATTGCCATCATTCCTTCGGCCATTGGTCTTTTTATTCTAATCTTTTTTGTAAAAGATAAAGAACAAAGCAAACCGGAACAAACAGAAAAACCTAAACGTCACCCCATTCATTTGAGCGATATTATGCGCTTAGGGAAGCCATTTTGGTCTGTTATGGGGGTTGTAACAGTCTTTACACTTTCACATTGCAATGAATCATTCATCACACTGCGGGCAGAAAATCTTGGCCTTGCAGAAAAGCACCTCCCCTCAATCATGCTGGTCATGAATGCTGTTGTGGTTTTGGCCGCATATTATTCAGGCGCTCTTTCTGATCGTGTTGGGCGTAAGATTTTCTTAGTTGTTGGGTTTTCAGCCCAAATCATGGCTCTTTTAATCCTGGGTTTTGCCCCAAGTTGGGAATGGGTTATTTTGGGTGTTACTCTTTGGGGAATCCAAATGGGGACAACTCAAAGCATTTTGGTTACAATCGTAGTAGACACAACCCCAAAAGACCTTCACGGAACGGCATTTGGGGTTTTCTTTCTAATTAGTGGAATCTCCCTATTTTTTGCAAGCCATATAACTGGCTCCCTTTGGGATGGACACTCCCCTCTTTACGCATTTGGATCATGCGCTGCAATCGGATCAATCGCCCTCTTCCTTCTAACCTTCCTGAAACTTCCTAAGGTAGAAATACCATCTTAAGAGAGGAGACAACGTCCTAATTCCTCAAAAGTGAAACGAAAATTTTCATTAAAATCCACATAGAAAGAGGTCTCTTAACTAATATATTTACTTATTCATTATCACCCATCGTCATTTAGCCAGAAAGCCATCTAACAAATTCATCAACATCTTCTTCCATTGTGGATAATAATTCAGAACTTCTCCAGAGAAACTATTTCTATGCGCAACCCTCTAATGCTTTAAAATTCATATTTCAAATCTTGAAACAAACTCAGAGAAAGATTCTGATGTATATTAAGAAGTTCTTTAATAAAACATGAGAAATATTTAGCCAAAAAGTCTGATTGATCCTCTCGCTTTACTTCTACCCACTCAACAAAAACATCATAACCTTGGCGAATTAAAAAAAGTCATCATCTGTGAGTTCTTCTTTGCTTTTTAAGGTTTCTTCAGACTTAAAAATGGCATTCTGAATTCTCGTGAAAACATCTTCTACTAATTTCTGAATAAAAGGAATTCAGATCTAATAATTGAATTGAAAAAACACCCAAAAAGACAAAATTCTATATTTTTCATAAATAACTCATTTTTTATCTTGGATTAATAAATCCAATGCCGCATAATAACCACACATTTTTTATTGACAAAATTTGACAAATAAGCTACAATCAGATCATATTTTAACCATTAATAAGGATTTTTAAAATGCTCACTTAACATAAAGATAATAAAACTATGCGGGTTACAATTAACCAGTTATTAACCATTTGTTCTTAATCTTTGCAGATATAGCATTAAGAAAAATGGAGAAAATAAATGATTGCATATATTACAGATCAAGATTTTAAAAGCTATCGCGAATGCATTTTCATCAAAGATCACATAAAAGCAAAGCACATTGTTGTTGGTGATTATTCCTATTATTCAGGGTATTATCATGGGAAGAAATTTCAAGATTGCGTAATGTATTTAGATGAAAACGACAATCATCGACCCGAAGACAGTTTGGACAGACTTATTATTGGAAAATTTTGTTCAATTGCTACAGGCGCTAAATTTATGCTTGGCGGAACACAAGGCCATAATTACAACTGGGTTACAGCATACCCCCTTGATTATTTTGATGATGATAAAAGCATTCTTGCCGCAAGAGGGAGTCGCCGAAAAGGGAATACCATCATAGGAGATGACGTGTGGATCGGCGCAGAAGCCCTCATTATGCCAGGCGTAAAGATTGCAAATGGAGCAGTCATCGCGGCACGTGCTGTTGTCACAAAAGATGTGGGGCCTTATGAAATTTGGGGAGGCCTTCCTGCCGAATTTATCAAGAAACGATTTTCTGATGATCACATCGAAAAGCTTCTTCAAATCAAATGGTGGAATTGGGATATTCCCATGATTAAAAGAAATTTAGATCTTTTAAGATCGTCAAAGATTGATGAATTATGGGATAAATTCCAAAAAGGAACACTGTAAAATAAATTAACTAAATATTAACTCTCTTATGGGATATTGAAAAATAGTTAGAAAAAAGAGGCTATAAAATGAAAAAAGATTTCAAACTACTGGACTGCACATTTCGTGATGGAGGCTATTACAACGATTGGTTTTTTGAGAAGAAAATGGTTGAAGAAACATTAACCGTTTTATCAAAATTACCAGTTGATTATGTAGAAATTGGATTTCGAAAATATCCTGATGAAACTCCACTTGGGGACAATCTTTACACAACAGAGGATTATATCAACACTCTTATCATACCAAAGGATATGAATCTTGCTCTTATGTGTATGCTTCGCCATTTTGACGGTTTGTCTGATGAAAAAATCGCTCAAGCTTTCGTTCCGAAAAAAGACAGTAAGATCAAGCTTGTTCGTGTGGCAGGGGCTCCTGAAGATATTGATCAATCCATTCGCGTTTGCAATTTGATCAAAGATTTAGGTTATGATGTCTCTCTTAACATCACTCATTTATCTATGTTCTCAAATGAGAAAATCAAAGAAGCCTTCTCAAAACTACAAGGCTCTGATTTTTCTGTTGTTTGCTTTGCAGATACAATGGGTAATATGCAACCAATAGACATGGATCAATTAATCAACAATATTAAACCTTATTATAAAGGGGAACTTGGTTGTCATATGCATGATAACCGAGGTTTTGCAATGGAAAATGCTCTGCATGCACTTGGAACAAATGTCACTTGGTTTGACGCAACAATCACCGGCATGGGGCGAGGAGCTGGAAACCTTCTTCTTGAGAGTTTTTTAATTGAAATTGATCACAAATATGAATTAAATCTTGATTTCACAGAGCTTCTTGAACTTAAAGAAAAATATTTCTGGCCTATGAAAGATAAATATGGCTGGGGATATAATTCGTATTATCATTTAGGAAGTGTCATTAAAGCACATCCCTTTGAAATTCAAAAGCTACTCAGTGACAAATCACTCACGCCTAGCCAAAAAGTTGCAGCCATTAAACGAGGAGATATGAATCGATGAAAAACACACTAAAAACAATAAAAAGATTTTCATTTACAATATTTGCCTGTCTATTCTTAGCCACATCCTCCCAACAAAAAGTGTGTGCATCAGGAGGATCGTCAGCAACAAAGAAAATTTATCTTATTCATTGGCAAAAAGAAGGTCGAACTGGTCTAGGAGATACATTTGTAAACTTTTTAAAGTCAAAATACTCCAATATAGAGTACATAGAACGCTTTGCCGAACAAGATGCAAAAAAAATGCCTGGGTTTATCGCAGAAATTAGAAACATAAAACCAGATCTTATTTATGTATATAGCACAACAGGAATTTTAGAACTAGCCGGCGCCCATGACGCTGTTAATCCTGCTAAACATATAACGGATATTCCAATTGTTGCAGTTGCTCACTCTGAACCAATTGGAACAGGGATTGTCAAAGAAATTAACGCCCCAACAGGGCGAAACGTAACAGGCGTAGGACATCACGTTACAGCAAAAACAGCCGTTGGCATCATGCAAGAATATGTATCTCCCGTCAAACGAATAGGTGTATTGATCAGTGATGAAAAAAATTCTAAAGCTGGTGCTGAAAACTTACGAAAACTAGAAACAGAAAAAGGGTTCAAAGCTAGTGTTTTTGTCCATAAAATGGAAGGAACGAAAATTGCACAAGGCTCCATCGATGAAAATGTTGTAAACATTTTAAAGGAAAAGCCTGATATCATTTACTTACCAAGCGACGGCGTCAACATAAATAACGTACAAGCAATCATCGCAAGCTTTGTAAAGCACAAAGATATTCATGCTGCACCAATTTTTACAACCGTTGAAAAAATGGTCACCGATCAAAATTCTTGTACATTTGCCTTATTTACAACAATTAACGTTATGGGACTGATGGCTGGGGTACAAGCTGAAGCCATTCTCTTTAAAGGGAAAAAAGTTCAAGAGATGCCTTACCAACTAGGATCACAAATGACTCTTGCCATTAGGCAAGATACAATGACAAATTTAAAGACATATCCGTTTCTTTCATTGATTGAAACAGCTGAGATTTTTAAATAAAAGTAAAAAGATAGGATGAAAAAATGACAAACCAAGCAAGCACCATCAAACTATTTAACACAGCTATTATAAAAATACTCATCTATTTCATTATTACGAATTTAGCAATCGGAAGCGTGTTATACTTCTTTCATATTGACGGCCAACAAAAAGGTTTATTTTCTGCCATTTCAGAAAAAACAAAGACAATTGGCTCATCAGTCGAAAATCTGATTGACAAAGGAATGAAATCAGGAATTCCACTACATGAGATGAAAGGAATGAATGAATATCTAGAGAGAAAACTCCAAGAAACAAAAGAGGTTGACTATATTATAGTCACAGATATTTCGGGCAACGTTTTGTATCAAACAACTCATGCCCCTTCAAGCTTAAAAAGCACATTAAAACAATTTGCTCTTAACTTGAACCCAAATCAAAAAGAATATCCTCCTTTTAATGTCTTTTCATTCTACAATATACCCATTCCTATTGACACGGAAGAACAAGGTAAAGAGGTTAAATATGGATTTCTTCATCTTGGAGTATCAACAAAAGCTGTTCAGAACAGTATAACAGACATCTCTTTTGATATTGGCGTTATATTATTTGTATCTCTTATTATTGGCTTTGAATTTTTAAGATTTACATTTAGGAACCATGTTATTGTGCCTATTATAGATTTAACAACCTCCATCTCTGAAGTAATCAAAGGAAATTTATTGTTTGTTTTCGCCATCAGAGTTAAAAATCAATCTTATGCTTGTTTAGATCTTATAAACACCTTAATAAAAGAAAGAGCAAAAAAAATCTATGAAACGCTCTCAACAATTAAAAAAATTGATAAGAAAAATCCATTTTTTGATATTTTACAAGAATATATGCTAGAAGTGAAATTGCGAATTAAAACCCAAATAGATGGCATTCCTAAAATTTCTCCTTTCACCCCAGATGTTGAAAGTATTCGTATCGTAATTTTCTTAATCATGATTTGCGAAGGAATTGGAACTACTGTACTTCCAGGATACGCAGCTCAATTCTGGAGCGCAAACTCTTATTTTTCAAAACAATTCATAAGCGCATCTCCTGTCGTTGTTTTTATGGCAACCGTCATGTTTGTTGTGCCTTTTGGACCAATGCTATCCTCAAGATTTGGTTTTCACAAAGCTATTAACACCAGTTTAATATTTTATATTTTAGGCTTCCTTGTAACTATTGCTCTGGAGAAAAGCTTATTCATGGTCCTGTTTACACGTTTCTTGAATGGTATCGGCTTTGGAATTTTCTATATACTTATACAAAATTATGTAAGCACTTATAGTGCGCCAGAAAATCGAATCAAATCATACTCTATTTTTTCGATTGCTTATGGAGCGGCATTTATCACAGGAATCCCCATAGGTGGTATTCTGGTTGATAACGTAGGTTCATTTTACACCTTCTTGTTATGCTTTATTATATCTATTTTTGCTATCTTATATTCCAATAGATATATCCTTGACTATAAAGGATTTGAACAAAAGGCAACACCAAGTAAGTTAATTAATCCATTATATATTAGAAAAATGCCTGGCCTTGCCCCTACAATCATATATCTTGGTTTTCCTGCTCGTTTCCTTGCAACGGCACTATTGCCTGTGTTTGAGCCACTATTCTTAGAGTCTCTTGGAAATTCAATGTCCGTCATTGGAAGGGTCATGATGGTATTTGGTATACTCATGTTCTGTTTTGCTCCAGCTTCATACAAATTAATCGGATTATTTAAAAAACCAGCGACCTCTACATTTATGTGTAGCTTACTATTACTAGCCTCTCTTTTATTACAATACCTTTTTCCAACTATAATAGGAGTGTCTATATCTATTGCTTTATTGTCCATTGGCCTTGTAGTCCACACTTCTGCTATGATGGCAACTTTAGAACAAATTGCAACAAACTCTAAAGAAGATGACGCTAGAAACATTACAATTAGTCTATACTTTACATATGAACGCATAGCAATGGTATGTGGACCTTTTGTTTCGAGCTTATTAATAGGATACGTAGGATTTCAAAAAACTCTTCTGGTCTTATCAGCTTTCTTAGTACTGGCAAATATACTCTACTATATTTCCAACTCTAAAAATCATTCAACCGCACTGCAAGGAGATTGAAAATGCGTTTATCTTTTAGAATTTCATATGTAATGCTCATCATTTCAATATGCACGATTAGTCTGCTAACAGTTTTGATGCACTTTAAATATCACAATACCAGGGTTACTTTAATTAATGAAAAATTAAACGTAGTATCAGCTGGAATAGCCTACCCTATCAACAACTCTTTACTTCTGGGTATTAAGCTTGAGAACATAACAGAATTAAAATCAATTATAAAAAAAGCAAAAGAATTTGATAAAACTATTGCTGATATTGTTGTCTTTGGTATTGAAAAAGATTCAATTATCCCCGCATTTAGCACATCAGAAAAAAAACTTACAGACACGGATAAACGTCAACTTCTAAGACAAGTTCGAATATCAAAAACAAAAAATTGGAAGGGTACTTTTCAAGGTGATATTAAATTTTCAGGAGTCACGTTAAAAGACGTTGCAAACCAAGAACGTGCGGGCATTGTAATCTATTACGACTTAAAACAAAACAATATTGATGAAGCTGATGAAATTAACAATCTTTACAAACGACTTGGTATGGGGCTTCTACTGGCAGCATGCCTTAATTTTATGATAGGGTTAATTAATACTAGAGAATTAAGCAAAATACTTAAATCAACAGAACTTGCAATAAGCTCTGTTTTATCAAATCCTGACAGCAAAATTGATTTAGGCAAAATATCAGATCCTGGGATAAGATCTCAGCTCCGGTTAATGATTAATAAAATTACAGATTTTTCAAAATACCTAAACAAAGCAGACAATATTACAAAGCAATTACAATTAAACTCAGAACATAAGAGAGATGTAAAATGAAAAAAAATGTATCTTTAAAAACAAAAATTTTAATAATGGTCTCTTTTGTCATATGTTTCTTTGCGTCCATTATTATAAATTATCAAAATAATGCCGTTTATAATCTTGTTCTTAAGAATGCCAGCTTTTTTTTGAATAGACAAAATGAAGCATTAGCTTCACGTATTGTTGACTATTCTGATGAAACTGATAATGAAATAAGATCAACTGCTTTTCTTTTTTCGGGAAATTTCTTAGCGCAATTAAATGAAAATCCTCAAAAAATTTTAGCGAAAATTAGCGACATAAAAAGAGTTAACAATATTTTAGCATCGATAGATCAAAATACTTTCATTTTATTAACTCGGTTTGGAACAGATATCAAAACCAACGATACGTATTTTTCATCTCCAATTGCGAAAGATTCGAACTTTGCTTTTGGTCTTGTAAAAATAGACAACCATGGAAAAGTTATACAAAAAAATATTATATATTATAACAATCAACTCCAAAACACAGGAATTGCAAATGCTAATGATTTAGAAATTGAAACATACATCTCAAGCATTCAAAAAACCAAAGATCAAAGATTGAACTCTGAAAAAGCAAAAATATTAGATTTGTCAAAGATTACAAAAAAAACTGTTTTAACTCAAATGATGAGACTCGCAAATGATAATAATTATTTATATGTAGAATCAAATTTAACCAGTCTTGCTTTAAGTTTGGATGCAAATCGAATTAGTGAAAACACTCAATTATTCTTGATAGATGGACAGCAAATGTTAATTTCCGAATCAAATATCGGAACTAATACCCAATTACGCAACATTCACCACCCTGCATTGGAATTACTTAAAATAGCATATGCTAGTGATATTTCCAAACGATCCACAAGCAATCGAAATTTTTTCACGCATAAAAATAAGAATTATATATCTTTAATCAAATCATTCCCAATAATTAGCAAACTAGATTGGAAAATTATAACAATATCTCCTACTGAAGACTTTAGCATTGAAGCAAATAAAATCAAAATGAATAGCATTCTTATTAGTATCCTGCTTTTAATTCTAATTTTATTCTGGCTATTCTTTTATGTGAATAAATATTCTCAGCCTCTAAATTATTTAGGAATCGAAGCTGAAAAAATTCGCCAATTTGATCTAGAAGACTCTGTCTATATCGAAAGCAATACAAAAGAAATTGTAAACTTAACAGCCGAAACACAAAATATGAAAACAAGTGTTAAAAACTTTTCGCAATTCATTCCAAAAGGTTTACTAGAAAAGCTCGTAAACAGCGGTCAAGATATTGAAATTGGTGGAAAAGTTATGCCTGTAACATTATTTTTTAGTGATATTGAAGGGTTTACCACCATTTCAGAAGGTATGGATCCTAATCTTTTATCCATACATTTATCTGAATATTTAGAAGAACTTACTACTGTTATTGCCCAAAGTAAAGGAACCATTGATAAATACATTGGTGACTCGATTATGGCATTCTGGGGGGCTCCTGATGCGGATGAAAAGCAAGCTTATCACGCTTGCCGATCAGCTCTGATTTGTCAGCAAAAAATCACTGTTTTAAACCGTTATTGGAAAGCGCAAGGAAAACCAGAACTCAGAACACGTATAGGTATTCACACAGGCGACGCTGTGATCGGGAATATGGGATCATCTGAACGTATGAATTATACAGCCATTGGCGACAATGTAAACTTGGCTGCACGTCTAGAGGGCACAAACAAGATGTATAATACAAAAATCCTTATATCTCAATCAACTCTAAACGCGCTTCCTGCTAATTTTGTCACAAGACCTGTTGATGTTGTCGCCGTAAAAGGAAAGTCTTTTGGTATTAAAATCTTTGAACTCATTGGCATTGAAAAAGATGATTATTTAACTTCTGTTTCACAAGAAGAAAAAGAAAAGGCAAATATCTTCACAAAAGGATTTGATCTTTATCTTTCCCAAGATTTCAAAAATGCAATTCCATTTTTTGAAAAACTTGCCCAAGAAGATGATCTTTCCGCAAAATATATCAAACGTTGTCAAGACCTCATCGCATCTCCACCACCTGCCAATTGGGATGGTATTATGCACTTGAAGGAAAAATAAATGATGGAAGGAATGTCATTACTTCTAGATAAATATGATGGCTTTATCGTGGACTTGTGGGGGGTTGTATGCAATAGGAATGGATCATTCCCCCACGTTCACCCTTTACTTGAAAAAATGAAAGATATGGATAAAACTGTTTTCTTTCTTTCAAACTCACCACATCGTATGGACACTCTTGATAAGATCGTGCAAGAAAAGTTTAAAATCAACAGAGACCTTTATTACAACCTTTTTACTTCAGGAGAAAGCATGTATGAAAGTTTTCATGAAGGACATTTCATAGAACGCTATCATATTGGCCATAAATGCTTTCTCATTGACACTATTCCCAATGAAGAGCTTCTGGAGCAACTTAAAATAAATCGTGTTAATGACCTTGAAGATGCGGATTTCATACTTGTTCTTGACATCCTTGAAACAAAAGAAAGTATCCATAATTATGACGCCATGATGAAATCAGCTATTAGTCTGGATATCCCAATGGTTTGTGGAAATATCGATAGGCTTGTTGTTACAGAAACAGGAGAAACCCTTTACAAACCTGGAGAACTTGCTTTTCGTTATCAACAAATGGGAGGAGTGCTTTTGCATACGTATGGAAAGCCTCATCCTTATATGTTCAAACGCGCCATTAAAAACCTTAAATCAATCGATCACTCTCGTCTGATTATGATAGGAGATGGACTTGCAACTGATATTATGGGAGCTAATAGCATGAATCTGGATTCCGTGTTTATTAAAACAGGGATTCATGACCATGAAATTCAAAGCCCGGAAGATTTGCCAGAATTATATAAAAAATATCATGCTCATCCAACATTTTGCATAGATAAGTTTTGTCTTTAAATTGAAAAAGAGGTCCCACAACCACACTTACTTACAGCATTTGGGTTTTTAACAATAAAACCAGACCACATTAAATCATCTGTATAATCAATTTGAGAGCCTTTCACCAAATCGTGTGATATTGCATCAATGACAAATTTCACGCACTCTTCTTGATGAACCAAATCTTCTTCATCAATAATATTACTATCCATCAAAAAGTTATAAGAAAACCCAGCACACCCTCCCCCTTGAATAGAAAGACGTAAAAATGAATCTGGTTCATCCAAAATAAGACTGGCGATTTTTTGTTTTGCAGAATCAGTTAAGGTGAGCTCCATTTAAATGGTTTCCCCATCTGCCAAAGTTAAAACTTCATAACCTGTTTTGGTCACAGCAATTGTGTGCTCAAACTGGGCCGATAATGATTTATCACGCGTCACGGCTGTCCATCCATCACTTAAAACTTTAACGCCAAAACCACCGCTGTTGATCATGGGTTCAATGGTAAAGAACATTCCTTCTTTCATCAAAGGCCCCTTCCCTTTTGATCCAAAATGATATACTGAAGGCGGAGCGTGGAAAACATGACCAATACCGTGTCCGGTAAAATCACGCACAACTGAAAAACCCTGACTTTCTGCGTAGCTTTGAATTGCATGCCCAATATCCCCAAAATGCTTGTCAGGGGCAACTTCTTTAATTCCACGAACCAATGCCTCATAGGTCACATCCACCAATTTCTTGGCGCGCAAGGGGATTTTCCCAACGCAAAATGTACGATTTGTATCCCCATGCCAACCATCCAAAATCACGGTCACATCGATATTCACAATATCTTTATCCATGATTTTTTTATCCCCTGGAATCCCATGACACACAACATTGTTAATTGAAATGCATGTTGACTTTGGAAAACCTTTGTAATTAAGAGGGGCAGGAATTGCGTTATGTTTTAAAATAAAATTATGGCATAAATCATCAAGATACGCTGTTGTCACACCAGGAACCACAAAATCTTTGATATAGTCAAGTGTTTTGGAAGCAAGTTTTCCAGCACTGCGCATTCCTTCTAATGCCAAAGGCGAGCTGTGAATGACAATTTCTTCTTCACCAAAATATCCATAAGGGTTTGTATGGGCTTTTGTTACTTCACATCCGCAATCATCGCCATGTTCATGATTCATTTTTATTCTTTCTTTTTTGCATTCGTTCATATGATTTTTAGGCAATCTCGCACCAAAATCTATAGATTAAATGTATCAAAAACTGCGCACTTTGTCAAGTTTATTTTACAAAAAAGGGAGGCATTTGCCCCCCCTTATTTTTAGCCTTATCGCAAGTGTTTACTGTCTTGCTGGAATATTAATAACTGGGCCAGCTTTTTGAGCAGGTCCCACATTCCACTTCGGATTCGTATAAGCACCCACATTTCCACCAATTGCTGGACCATCAGCAACAGGGACAAAAGAAGTCTTCATCTTGACCGTATCGCTGCTTGGTATTGCAAACCCATCAGCAACAGAGGCAGGAGAAACAGAACGGGATAAAGGCAAACTTCCTGGAATCATAGGTCCATCTCCAAAATATGAAGTTTTGGAAGAAGCCTTTTGAACAAATGGCTTTGTTGTTCTGCGAGCAACAGGTGCATCATCAGATACCGTTTGCTCACTAAATGTCACAGTTCCATCGGCATTCTTTTGTGAAACACGAACTTTCTTAGTCTTTTTCTCTTTCTTACCCAAAACAGCATCCATTGCAGCTTCTTCTTCGGCTGTTGCCGCGCCGCCAAATGTGCCGTCAGAATCCACTGTTATTTGCACTTGAGCAACATTGACAATATCAGGTCCAACTTTAAATGAGGCTGCTCTTGCTTTTGATGCAACAGAGTTTCTGATTTGATTCAAAGTTGAAACCGGATACCCAATCTCAACGGAACCATTACTCATGACCCGAACCACAGCTTTTTCTTGTGAGAAAGACTCTACAAAGCTTGGAAGGTTCGTCAAATCAAGCGTAAAGACTCCGCCCAAAGTCACCTTATTTGGATCGGTGAGAGAGTTTGCATCAGAAGATGGCGTTTTCTTCAAATTGCTGATCACATCTGCCAACTGGTCGGCTGTGACATACAAAGGCTGTGTCAAACGATCAACTGCTTGTGTATAATCAGGAGTAGACTCGAAGACAGACTGTGACGCAAGATCCGCGCCAGAAGTTTCTACACCGGCCCCAATATCACCTGCACGAAGAGCGTTTGCCGCAATTGATGCAGCGCTTTGCGGATCTTTGGCTGCTTTTTCAGAATCATTCAAAGCATCATCAATTGCGTCTTTTGCTTCATTTATATCACCTTTCAATCCTTGATCTTTCGTATCTGGATGTTCAAGATTATCAGACGCATCTGAATTTGGATTGACAGGGTTTCCACCACCGCCAACAGGAGCCGCAACAGGCTTGTTCTTATAAAGTTTTATTTGATTCAAATTTGCATTCGAATTATGAATTTCCACCCCACCAAGTGTCACACTACGACCCATAATCCAAGAATCATTTGGTGAAGGGTTAGCATTCCCATTCACCCTTGCCGCTGTCAACTCAACAGTTCCTGTTGGATTATAATGATCCCAAGGAGCAGGATTTGCAATGGCCCCATTTGAATCATCAACATCAGCTCCAGCTGGAACCCCACTCGCAACAAGCCATCCATCAATAGTGATATCATTTACTCCTGCGTCAATCTTGGCAGAATTTAATGCCATAACTGATCCTGTTTGCGTAACATTTCCTGTTGCTCTAATATTTAAATCATCTCCAATTATAACATCAGCTGTGGTTGCTCCATCAAATACTTGAGGGGCCACTAAATTCACACTCAAATTCAATGGACCCGTGTTACTTGCTGTTAAAGAACCTTGACCACTTACCCAGGCTTGAAGTTCAATTTCACGCGTTGTTGTATTGCCAAGTTCAAAATCACCTGCGCCTCCTGTTTTTTGAAGCGCAATTTTTCTTGCCGCTGTGATTGTTGATGCACCATTTGTCAGACTTTGTCCACGCAAAATAACATCCCTTGCCGTTGCTTCAACGTTACCACCAATCGTAATACCATGATCATCAGCAGCTGTTAATACAACATCATTTGCCGTTGCTGTAACTGCGCCTGTTGTAACATTTCCGGTTGTGGACACAATCGAAACACCCCTTCCACCCGTAACTGCGTCAGCAGATGTATTAACGTCTGTTTGACCTGTGATATTGACTTCGCCACCTACAGCAATCGCCGCGGCTGTTGTCACCGTTCCTGTTGCATTTAGGATCAGGTTTCCGGTCAAGTTTACCGCTGTAAGAGCATTTTGAATTCTGATATTCTTATCAACCCCGCCTGTATTTAATGTAAGATTTCTAATCAGTCCATTCCCTATTAGATTTAAGTTCTCAGCTGAGGTAATAGTAACATCTTGACCTCGAATCACACGAACTCCTGCTATAGCGGCGACCCCATGCTGAACCTGAACGTCAATATTTGAAGCAGCATCGGCAGATAATACAATTTGCCCATCATTTGTATGAAGAAGACCTACACCATCAATCCCTGCAAAAGAATTTAATGCGATATTACCGACACCCGCAGAAGTATTGATCTGTGCTCCAACTGTAATACCACCACCTGCCGTCGTTGTAATACCCACAAGACCTGCTGCTGTAATTGCTCCTGTTGTCAACGCTGCTCCTGATGTTAAGCGAACGTCATGCCCATTAACAACAACCAACGCTCCTGTGGATCTCACACCAATGGCTGAGTTGCCTGCACCCTTAATATCACTTCCAACATTTGCAGTTAAGGTAATCACACCAGCTCCAGAGTTTAATCTTTCTGCTCCAGTGTTAACATTTGATGTAATCCCTGCAAATGAGGTCAGTGTAATCGCTCCACCGTTTGCTGACGTGTCAATCAAACCACGCAAATTAATACCACCTGCAGTCGTTGTAAGAGTAAGGCTTTTTCCTAGCATGTCTACACCAGCAGCATTAATCCCGGCCTCTCCATGCGTTTGCAGTTTAAGATGATTGAAATTCCCGCCTTGAACTGCTGCTAAAACCTGAGTTATATTAACTTGCCCTGCACCACCAGATACAAAGTTTCTGGCTTGGTTATAAATCAATTCTAAAGTTGAAATACCCCCCTGGATTATGTTTGCAACGCCAAGCCCCATAATTGTGTTACCTTGCAGCGTTACAGTCCGATTAGCCCCTGCTGTAATGATACCTGCCAACGTCAAAGCATTCGCGCCGGATACTTTTATTTCAACATCCCCTGTCGATGTAATTGCTCCTGTTGTCAACGCATTTGCTGACCTGACTTGCGCACTGTTTGAAGCTGTGATGATCAATTGTCCTGTAAGATCCAAATCTCCTACTTGGGTCAAGTCATCAACAGCTGTAACCGTGAAGTCTCCTGC
>JACCDN010741850.1_pt1 | contig 17623 bp, 21 predicted proteins | sample 7441691 | NCBI WGS metagenome assembly JACCDN01 (sample SAMN15323439, study PRJNA562643) | freshwater metagenome | isolation source: river surface water | place: USA:Blue River Watershed | collected 2017-08-16
ATGCACTTAAAGATTTCTCCTCACCATTAAAATCTAAATATTTTAATTCCACGATCTGAGATCTTAAATTACTAAATCCAAACGAGCGCTCACCAGTGCAAGATGTTGCGACACCTGCTAAAATTCCTGCGAGCTCTTCCGTTGGTGAAGTTAAAACTTCTCGTCCATTGGCGCGAGCAAACTCTTTAGCTTCCTTCCATGTGGCGTGACCGCGAACTTTTAATTCATTATTTTTTGTTAATGAAAGCTCGCCTTTCATTCCTGATAAATCAACCAACTCTGATTTCAAACCAAGTTTTTCTATTGCTTCAAAGGGAATAACGGTCGATGTGGCCGAAGAAATATAAAGCGTCGCCCGATGGGTTTTAATATGACTTACTAATTCATCTAAGGTCTTAATATATTTTTTTGTACTATTCATGGATCTCCATGCATGCGATTGTAACCTGGCCCTTGTGACCTAGTCATAAAAAAAGTCTTGGGGGCGATTGGAGTTAAACGAGCTTATTTGAATTGAGTCATGAAAACTGGTATAAATTTTATGAAACTTTTAATTTTCAGTTAGTTAAGTCAAGATTTTGACTTGACAAAAAAGCTTTAAACCCTTAATTTCGATCTCACTTTTGAAATTTCAAACATGGACTCGTAGCTCAGTTGGATAGAGCAACTCCCTTCTAAGGAGTAGGTCGCAGGTTCGACTCCTGCCGAGTTCGCCATTACTTAAAATAATGACTCTCAGACTCTGACTCTGACTCTGACTCTCATCCCACAATGGTGGAACACACCACGGCAAACCCTTCAAGAACAAGCAATTAGAACTCTCAATCTATAATTTTTGAAAGACTTAAATCCGTAAGCCTTTCTTTGTATTAACTTTGCGCTATAAGGGTTACCGATTTTTCATCGATAAATATCTCTGCGGTGGCCAATCTTTAAAACTAGCACAATAAGTTTTTTTCCTTCAACTTCATAAATGATTCGATAGTCACCTTGTCTGATTCGATAAACATTATCTTCCCCTGCAAGTTTGCGACAACCTTCAGGAAAAGGATTAATACTCAAAATCTGAATTGATTCTATGATTTTTATAAGATCTCTCTTAGGAATTTTTTTTAGTGACTTTTCCGCAGTTGATGAAATCTCAATTTTATAATTTGCCACTTGCCTTTAGCTCCTTCAAAACTTCATCAAATGGTTTGAAAGATTCATTTCGAAGTTTGCGAAGATCGGACACGTCTTCATACTCTTCAAGCTTGTCAATAATGGCGTCTTCAATGAATCGATTAATTTTGAGGCCCTTTTCTTCACAGAAAGCATCAAGAGCATCTTTAATATTTTCATCAATTTTTGTAGCAAGTTGTTTTGCAGCCATAAGCACCTCTAGAGAAATTATAGCATATATGGCCATAAAAAACTAGATAAAGGAAGTTTTTATAAACTATTGCTTTTAAATGATCTAGGATGTGCATGCTTTCCACTATTTTGTATTTCTTGCTTTTAATTTGCAAACCAATGGATCTTGATTTTTAACAATGTTTACTGATGAGTTATTTGAAAAATATTTTTATGCCAAGTTAAAACAATTTGTACTTGCGATCAACAGCGTGAACGTATTATTTCCGTATTGAATTAATTTAAATTATTTCCTCCACCCTACTCTCTTCGCCCAAGCTAAAAATTTTTCTTCGCGCTCTTTCATATCATACGGCTTTTTATTTCCTTCTGCCGATGCAGACAAACGAATTTTATCAATTGCCTCGTGAAGCGGAGGAAGACCAACTGACGAACGAAGAGTATCAACGTCTTCTGGATTTTGTATGGGATTAGGACTAAGCTCGCCCGCACTATCCCAATCAAATTGTGTTCCATAGATTTGCGGGATGCCAGAAAAAACATTAATACGATCTTGTAGATGAGCTACCCAATTTGGTTCAATTGAATTTTTTTCTAATTCATTTTTTAAAATTTCCAAACAAAACTTTTGAAAATCGGGTTTACTAATTGCATGCTGAACAACTATCCAAGCTGCACAGGCCGCTTCATCTCCAACTAATTCTTTTGTCGGCCATCCGTGGTTTTTTATTATATCCATTAAAAGATCGGCATTTCGGTTATGCACTTCTTCCATCTCTGGATGATAGCCATCAAACAGAACTCCCTTCTGAACTAAATCAGCTCGAATTTTTTCATCAAGTTTGTGCATTTCAAGTAACTTATGTTTCAGATTAGTTTTCATCTTATTAAGATATTACGATAGCTAAATGTTCTCAAGCGGGAATGTAAGCTTCCAAAATTAAGTGGATTTACAAATAAAACATAATTCTCTTCGATAAAGAGTTAGCGGATCTAGAATTCGCTTTAAACCCTCTATCTTTTCTCGATGCCGCTCTTTGATCTGTGCCCAATTTAACTTTGCCCCTAAAATTCGGTAGTCATGAATAACAAAAGTCGTATTATAAGGATCAAAAAACGAATGGCTTCGCCCGTGCTTCATTCCATTTTTTAGGATGTAATTAATGACATTTTTTACAGCGCTTGCACTTCTTAAAATTCGCATATGAAATCTGGTACGATAGACTTGTCCACGGGTTTTGAAATGGGCATTGATTCTTTTAGCGAAACTTACACCAAAAGCTTTCATGGATTTAGTTAAAATGAGGTTAGAATCACATTCGGTATAGAGATGCACATGATTATGTTCCAAGGAATAGTGAATAATCTTAAGTCCCATCTTTCTTGCTCTTAAAATCGCATGCTTTAAGTGGCGCAATATATCCTTACTTTGAATCTGTGCCTTATTTAACTTTATCGTTAGATGTAGTGGCATTGGGCGCCTGATTTCGTCGCGCTTGATGTGGCGAATGCCTTTATCATGAATAGCTGGTCTTCCCGCTCCTTTGGGATTAATGAGTGTTCGTTTTTGTTTTTTCATATAAAACCTCCAACTTTTTTTACTGCAATTGAGGCATAGATTGAGGTTTATCCAAAAGCTGGAAATTTTTAAGCTTTAGAAATGAGAAAGATTAAGAATGACTGATGAATCATTGGGGCATGGATCAAATTTTAAAGATTGGAGTTTCCCCACTTAATCTTGGAAGCTTACGGGGTAAATCGTATAAAAGATACAGGAGGCGCAGGATTTATTTTCAAATGTGTTATAGGTATGCCGCCCAACTAATAACAACCTAAATCGAGGTTCAAATGAAAAAAGTATTGAGTTTCCTTGCGATTGCAGTAATGACTGCTTCATGTGTTAACTTAAATGGTACACTAGAAGTTTCTGAAACTTTAAAAGCAAAAAAGAAAGGTGGATTTTTAAATCTTCAATTGAAAGATGTAACAATTCAGCCAGGAAGCTATGTCTCTGAGTTAAAAGTTAATTCAAAGAGTAGTTTCACTCTTAAGCTTAAATCTTCTAAAGAAGATGAAGCTGATATTTCTCTTCCAATTAAAAGCCTTGAAGAAAATTTCGACATCCCACAAAATGGTCCAATCTCAATCAAAGGTGAAAAAGTTTCTCAGCCATTTGATTTAGCTGGTACGATCACTACATCTTACAGTGATTCATCAACGTATAGAGATGTTGAATCTTGTTCAGTTACTGTAAGAGAGAATGTTTGCGAAAAAGTTTGTATTGAAAAAGATGCAAAAGATCCAAATAAGTGTGTAAAAGGTGAAGTTGTGTGTAGCATGCAAGATGTTTATTACAACGGACACCAGAATGTTGAGTACCACTTCTTATACACAACAAGAAATCTTAAAGCGGATATTTTAGCTGAGAAATCAGACAAGGTTCTTGCTACTTTCAACGGTTCAGGTACAGAATCGGATAGAATTTATGATTACAAAGGTCCATGTTACGACTTACACAGATAAAATTGTATAGGTAATTGTTTTACAAAAGGGCCGAACTAATCGGCCCTTTTTAATTAAATTAATTAGAATGGCTTTTGACGTGAGCACCAAGATTCAACTTTACCTACGGTACAAGCTCTTACCCAGCGCTGCTCCCAAGATTGAGTACTTGGATCATAACAGATCACGTTATCTTCCTTAACCCAGTCACTACAGTCACCTTCAAAATTGGTAGGATTATTAAAATGACAAACTACTTCGCGATCACAACTAGATCCTAACTCAGTATTGCCATAACGTCTTACGATACATGGATTTTCACATTGTCTCGCATAGAGGTCGGCACTTCTTCCAGCAAAAACACAACTTACCCCGTCTTGCTTTCCCCATTCAGAACAATATCCATTTTCACCAGCAAAAGTTGAAAAACTTAGACAAAAAAGTACTGCAAGTTTTAGCATTTTATTTCTCCAGAAAAGGTCTAATCATTAGCCGCATCATAAATAATTTTTTACTCTTTTTCAATTGCATCACACAAAACATCTCATATTAAGATTATGATAAGGTTGCCTAAAAATTAACTCTTAAAGCTTTGAATAAGAGATAATTTCAAATAATGAATGTATTATCCATCAATCTTGGAATAAAAACTTTGGAAGTCTAGCTAAATTTGAAAATTTCCCTTTATAAGTTTTAACAGGTATAGTGCCCAAATTACTACTGACTTTAGGCACTAAATGACATTAAAAAATATTGAAACTTTCTCTGATTTAAACCTGATTGCCCCTCTACAAAATGCACTAAAAGAAGCCGGATATGAAACACCAACCCCGATTCAAAAAGAAGCGATTCCTGCTGTTTTAGCTGGACGCGATTTACTTGGATGCGCGCAAACAGGTACGGGAAAAACCGCTGCCTTTGCCCTTCCCCTTCTACAACTTTTATCCACTAAAGATATTCGTCCAAAACCTCGTCACGCCAGAGCTTTAATTCTCACGCCAACCAGAGAGCTGGCGATTCAAGTGCATGAGAGTTTTTCAACTTATGGAAAAAAATTAAGATTAAGATATGCTGTGGTTTTTGGAGGAGTTAACGTTACTCCACAAATTAATATTCTCGGGCGTGGAGTCGATGTTCTCGTTGCAACACCAGGGCGTCTCTTGGATCTAATTAATCAAGGTGCTGTGAAGTTTTCTGATCTAGAAATTTTCGTTCTCGATGAAGCCGATCGTATGCTTGATATGGGATTTATTAACGACATTAAAAAAATTCTAAAATTCATTCCGTCAAAAAGACATAATTTATTTTTTTCCGCGACAATGCCACCAACCATAAGTGATTTGGCCCATACGATTTTGAATAAACCAGTTAAAGTTGAAGTTACTCCTGTCGCATCTACAGCTGAAAAAATTGATCAATCAGTTATGTTTGTTACTCGAGATAATAAAAAGCTTCTTTTAAAGCATATTTTATCAAATCCAAAGCTCAAAAAAGTTATTGTCTTTTCTCGCACTAAACATGGGGCCAATAAGATCGTGGCCTATCTTCAGAGCATTGAAATTACCGCTTCGGCCATTCATGGAAACAAATCGCAAAATGCCCGCCAAGTTGCACTTACTGATTTTAAAAATGGCAAGGTAAGAGTTCTCGTGGCCACAGATATTGCCGCTCGTGGAATTGATATTGATGGAATTACTCACGTCATTAATTTCGAATTGCCCAATGAAAGTGAAAGTTATGTTCACCGAATCGGAAGAACGGCCAGGGCCGGAACTGATGGTGCCGCTATTTCTTTTTGTGATATTGAAGAAAAAAATTATTTAAAAGATATTGAAAAACTTATTGCTAAAAAAATTCCTGTAATAAAAGACCATCCTTTTCATTCAGCAGTCGCGGCAGAAGCAACTGCTCAATCAAGTGCTCATGCAAAGGCAGTTATCGAGAAAGAAAAAAAGGAACGTCGAAATAATTTTTTCGCTCAAAAGCAAGTCAAACAAAAGAAGACAGACGTGAGAGCGCCTAAAAATAAAAAATAATTACGAATCTTTTCTTACCACCGAGCATTTTAAATAGATCGAACCAAAGCCATCGACTTTGCAAGAAATATCATGGTCATTTACTGGATCGTCCAATAAACGAATATTTTTAACTTTGGTCCCAGATTTTAAAGTATCACCACCAACTTTAAGATCTTTTACCGTTCTTACGGTATCACCCGATTGCAGCTGAACACCGTTGGCATCCAAAAACGTTGGGCCTTCTGTCGCTTCAACAATCTCTGCTTCCAATGTCCACTCATGAGCACATTCCGGACACACCCACAAGTTACGGTCTTGATAACCATATGGCGAATTACACTTTGGGCACGTTTGACTTTCATCTGACATAATAATGAATCCTTTGCAAATCGATTTCTTAGATTTTATTCTAACTCGTTTTGATTTTTTTTGCTAAACTTATCCCATGAATTTTCAAAGAATTTTTTTTCTTTTTACTTTTTTTGTAGCATTCAATCCGTGCTATGCAAAATCTGAAGCTCTCTTGAAAAAAGGAAGCCTAATTCGTCTTGCTCCACCAATAATTAATAAGGATTATTTTTTATTAGAATATGGTTTCATCATTGAAAAAAGTGCCCATAAATATGACTATAACGCCTATGTTACAGCTTCATTGTTCGAAGAATATCCAGATCGCTCTGATCGCTTAAAAAGTGGAGCGTTGGGAATTAAGGCGGGAGTCCTTCTTCCTATCTATGTAACATTTCCCCTATCGCTACAACTAGGTGGAGGGTATGCCAAATCAGTTCTTCATCCAAATCCGATCTTTGGCAAAAATGAGCAGACTGCTTCTAAAAATAATATGCTTCTTTTAGAAGCTGGGTTACATTATCGCATTCATCGATATTCTATCAATGTTACATACCAGCGAAATACAATTGATTACTTCTCTCGCAAAGTCTTTGTTGCGTTTGGAGTAAATTATTAAAAGCCTAATTTTTCTCATATATTTTGTTTCATTTTGTGTATCCGCTACACCGGAAATGAGCTTTGAGAAAAAAACCAATCTTGGCAACAAGTACATCGCTAACCGCTGGCGCTTGATAAACCGTAGTGTTGATATGTTTTTTACCAATAGAAGTTATAATTTGAATAAAAACGAAAGTTCGATTTCGGCCTATACTACAAGCTATAAAAAAGAAGGACAGAAATACGAAAATAATTTTAACTTTCAATTAAAAATTGATCTACCTGAAACAACCAAAAATTTAAAACTTGTCATTGAAAAAGATCAAGATGAAGTAAAAAAGGCAATTAGCGATGAAAATTTAGAAACAGGTTCAGGGAAAACCAAATCAGCTACAGGATCTAAAAATCAAAGCTATATGGCAGGGTTAACTTATTTTTTTGATCACTCCGAATATTTTAATAGTGCGCTAAAATTTGGATTAAGAATCGACATGCCTCTCAATCCATCAACAAAGCTCAACTTAAATAAACTTTTTAAATATCAATATGTGTCTCTAGAACTGGCACAAGATTTTATCCTTTACCGTCAAGAAGGATTTTCTGAAATTACTTCAGCAAACTTAAGCCGTGCATGGGCCAAGACACTCAGAACAGATTTTGTTAACACTCTTGCATGGACAGACGCAGCGGATATTTTTGTTTTAAGAAATAACTTTCTCATTTATAAAGAAATTGGTGATGAAAAGCTTTTATCTTATTCTATTGGTGCGAACGCAAAGCTATCTCCAGCTTTTTACTATGAAAGCTACGACACATCTTTAAGCTATCGACAACTTACGTATGGTGATTGGCTCTACGGAGCGTTGACTGTCGGGGCGGAGTTTCCAAAGAAAAAAAATTTTAGAATGGAAAAGTTTATTCAACTTAGATTAGAAGTTAATTTTAATTAAGCATATTATAAGTTTATTCAAAATTTACCTGTAATTTTTCCTATGGTAACTTTATTTTTTAGATATATTCGTGATATGAGCTATGAATTAAAAATCGGAAAAAATCGGATAAATTTAATAATGAAACTTATATACACTTTGACATTTTCATTACTTTTTTTTTCAACACAAATAATTGCCGAGCAATCATCTTTTTTGGTCAAATATTTTGACTGTGCCAGCTCTACAAATTTTATCAGCAACAATCTACCTGTTTTTACTAAAATTCAGGGAAAAAAAATTGTAAATAGTTACAAGGCTGGTGCTTACACTAGTGGCATTGATATTTCAGTGGCGACATCCCTTGAAGGTAATATTGAAAAAATAAATTTAGGGCCTAAAATTACTTTAACTCCCGCAGAATTTAAATCTGGCATAGAGTTTGGCGTGGCAAATTTAACTGCACACACAATTCAATTAATTAATTTCAATGAACTAGATGGTGGTACTTTAGAGTTCGGTTTTTTAAAAAAATTTTCTGCTAAAAGAATACCTAATGCTGAAGACTCAGTTTTACTTGGCCAAAAGTACAGAAATCTCTATGGTGATAACTGGGGGTTGTATAGACTTCGCTTAACCAAGGATTCTGAATCAAAGACCTGGAAAGTAATTGATGAAAATGCCAATAAAATTTCGGCGATTTTTGGAATCATGGCCATTAAAAATGGTTTATTTGTATTTGGCATCAGCGATATGACGACAACAAACGATCAATTTGATATTTCAGGTAAAATTATAACGATTTCAAAAGGTGATAAATCTTTTGAATGTGAAATTTAACTTAAGTCTAAGGCCAGTTTTTCTGATGCGTATTCCATAAATTTTTTAACTTTTAAAGGAGTCTCTTTTTGAGGTGCCGTCACAAAATGAATGGGCAGCGAAGGACTTTTTGCTCCAGGAAGAATCTGTTGCAATTCACCTCTCATGAGATATTCTCGGGCAATAAAAGTTGGGAGCATTCCAACACCTTTATGCTCAAGGACCAGTTGCAATACCATATCCATTGTATTGGTCATTAATTTTACTGATATGGGAACAATATAGTCTTTCTTATTGTAAATAATTGTCCATGGATTAGCTTTTCCAAGATTACCAAACCCAATTTTAGAAACCTGCTCCAAATCCTCAACACTGCTGATAACCTTATTCTTTGCGATAAAATTTGGGGTCGCGACGATAATGCTTGTAAAGTCTGCTATCTTGCGTGCACGAAGTGTACTATCTTGAAGCTTCCCTATTCTAAGTGCGATATCTATTGGCTCTTTAATAAGATCAACTTTTCTTCCTGTTAAGTAAAAATCAAAACTAATTCTTGGATTCATGGCCATGAACTCACTTGCAAGCTTTGGTAAAAAACGAGTACCTATATCTTCTGGTGCTGTAATTGCAATTAATCCTTGGATATCTTCTGAAAAAGTTGAGATTTCTGAATTTAGAGAATCAAGCTCGTGGATAAGAGTTGCGCACTTCTGAAAATATTTTTTTCCGGCAAGGGTTAATTCTACTTGTCTAGTGGTTCTAAAAAGTAATTGAACACCTAATTCTCGCTCTAGCGATGCAACCTTTCGACTAATCCTTGATTTAGGAATACCTAGAAATTCCGAAGCTCTAGTAAAACTTCCATGCTCAACAACTTTGGAAAATACGTAAATCTGATTTAAATCCAAAAGCTTCTCCATTGTTCCATATATAGAATAGTATATTGCAATTATGTCTCCTTGTGAAACTTATAAAAAAGCCTAAGATAAGGACATGAAATCTAATTTAAAGGAGAAATTATGAAATTTGTAACTGGAATGACCCTGGCTTTATTAATGACAACTTCGTATGCCTTAGAAGGTAAATATAACCTAGACCCAAGCCACGCAAAGGTTGGTTTTGAAGTGGCCCATATGGTTATTTCTAATGTTGAAGGACGTTTTAATAAATTTGAAGGAACGATTGAAACAGGAAAAAAATTATCTGATTTAAAAATCAATGCCACGATTGATGTAACTTCAGTTAATACCGAAGAAGCAGATCGCGATAAACATTTAAAGTCAGCTGATTTTTTTGATGTCGAAAAATTTCCTAAAATGACTTTCGTCTCAACAAGTGTTTCTGGAACTGAAAACAATTTAAAAATTAAAGGTAAGTTAACCATCAAAGACATTACGAAGGATGTAACACTTGAAGGAAAATTATCAAAAGAAATCACTGATCCATGGGGAAATAAAAGATTTGGTCTTACTGGAAAAACTAAAATTAATCGTAAAGAATTTAATTTGAAGTTTGATAAAGTTGCTGAATTCGGTCCTGTTGTTGGTGACGAAGTTACAATCAGCGTAAGTTCTGAAGCAATTAAAGCAAAATAAACACACAAAGGGGCCATGATCATGAAAAGAGCACCAAGTATTTTTATCGGTCATGGCTCACCTATGAATGTGATTGAAGAAAACGAATTTAATCACAATATGCGAGAGCTTGGGAAATCCATCGACTTCTCCGGAATCAAAGCAATTCTGTGCATCTCCGCCCACTATCAAACCGAAGGAGTTGTCATCAATGATAGCAAAAAACCTCGTACCATTCATGATTTTTATGGTTTTCCAGATATACTCTACCAAATGCATTATGAAGCTCCCGGCTCGCCAGCTCTCGCTCGCGAAATCAAACAAAAACTAAATCTAGATGAAGCGAAGCTTAACCACGAATGGGGCTTTGATCACGGTGCCTGGAATGTTTTATGGCATCTCTATCCAGAAAAAAACGTTCCAATAATCATGATGTCGCTTAATTATCAATACTCATTTAAAGAACATTATTGGCTAGGAGAAAAATTAAAATCATTGCGCGATGACGGAATCATGATTTTAGGCTCTGGAAATATTGTTCATAGCTTTAAGGGTATACATAATTCAAAAGATGCAAAACCATCAGAAAATGCAGTTATCTTTAATAATTTTGTTCGTGAAAATATTAAAAAACGAACTCATGAAAATCTTATTCAATTTCCTGCGAATATCTATGAAGCTGCTAAGTTTTCAGTGAATTCAGCAGAGCACTATCTGCCGCTGCTATATGTTCTCGGCGCTAGTTTTGAAAATGAGAAACCACAAATTTTTAACGATAAAATTGTCATGTCAACAATGTCTATGATGTCAGTTAATTTTTGTGAATGAAATTCAGGAATTTGATGCTCATGTTTGTTTTCTAAATTCTTTAAATGCCGATTTTATTTTCTTGATGATCAGCGGAACTAATATCATGAGGATAAGAATAATCCACATCGTCCACGTTCCATCCCCAATAATATCTTTCAGCCAAAGAGTTGAAGCCATAATCACTCCAAAATAGAGCATATCACCAGTAATAGCGATCATCCATCCTGTTACAAAGCCATGTCCCGCGGCTACCGCAACAGTCCTACCAGTCATTGGGTCAACTCCAAAAGCCACCATTACCAGTGCTAAAGGCCCTGTCCCATGTCCATATTGTGCTGTTGTCTTTTGGAGTGCCTCTTTAAAAACTTCGCCAAAACGCTGTAAATTTGAAACTTTTTTTCCATATGATATTACAATCAACATAATCGGCTCAAAGACCAGAGCTAAGATCACATCCGAAATGAAATAAAGAAATGTAGTTAATGGCCATGTAAATCCTTGCTCTTTGGCAAGTAAAACTCCCGCTGGAATTCCTCCTCCTATTGGGATTAAGAAAAGCACAAGAACCTTCCATAATTTAGTTAAATATTCCAACGTAATCGCTTCAAATGGCATTGAGAAACCTCAATCAAATCATTGTAAATATTATAATATCTTTCAAGCAAAAGTTTGACAAATAGATGGCGCTAGGGTTTTCTGTCCATCACTAAAAATAGTTTTTATTGGGGTGTTTATGTCAAAGCTCTTTTCCACAGCTCTTTCAATTTTGTCGCTGATTCAAGTAACCAATGCCAGCTGGATTTTAAAAAGAACAAGATCTGAACAATCCTTGATTCCTCAAGGCATCATTGAGACTGCAAAAACTGTTGATTCAAATAATAAGAAAGCTACAAAACCAATTCTTCTAACTTCTCTTCCTGAGTTTTTAGTTGAACATGAAGCTTCTTCTACTTCAATGTATGAAGAAATTTATTGGCCATCAGATGAATTACCATCTAACTATCTAACATTTACGCTGACTGAAAAATCAAAGCTCCCTAACGCTGAATTGCGTGCCATTTTTGAGCAAGGTCCGGCCAAAAACCGCATTTGCTTAACTTTTTTAGGTGATGGCTATACTGAAGCTGAAAAAGAAAAATTTTTTAATGATGTTGCCCTTTTGGTTGATGATCTATTCAATGGTCAGACCTTTCAAAGTTATAAAAATCTTTTTAACGTCTATGCTGTTTTTACTCCTTCAAATGAAAGTGGAATTACAGATATCAAAAGTAAAGATACCGTATTCGGACTTTATCGCGCACCTGTTGGTAGCAAACGCGCGATCTTGCCAGGAAATACCGATGCCTTAGAAGAGGCCATTAAAGTTGCTCCTAAAACAGATTATCCGATTGTTGTTGCCAATGATGATTTTTACGGCGGCCTTGGAGGAAGATATGCAATCACTACTCGCTCAAGAGAAAGTGGCAAAGTCGTTTTAAGGCATGAACTTGGACACAACTTCGGAAATGTTGGTGAAGAATATGATGGAGGTTCTGTTTACAGTGGTGCCAACAGCAGCCAATCACCAAACGGCAATTGGAAAGAATGGCTAAATAGCAGCGATAAAAAAGTATTAAATGATATGCGCTTTTTAGGTGGGGCTTACGTTTGGCAAAACCTAGAGAGTGAATCAGTAGTGCAAGACTTTCGTTTTCCTGAGCCTACAAAAAGTGGGCCATTTTGGTTTGAAGTTCAAGTAAGCTCAGTTGGATGGCAAACATTAAATGATGTAGAAATTTTTCTTGATGGAAAAAAGCTTGAAATTGAAGGAAAAGGAACATCTGATCGCAGTTTTTTTAGCACAAAAAGAGTTCAAGATTTAAGTCCTGGAAATCATCGTTTAGAAATTAAAGAAAATATTCACGACGGAGATAATATTTTAGCTTTTGCTAATCTTTATGCATACGAAGCCGATTATCTTTTTAACGGGGAGATTGGAGCTTTTAAAACTTATGATGATGATCAGAACATAAATTTTAGGCCAACTCATGATCAGTGCTTAATGAGAAATATGCTTTACAAATTTTTCTGCCCTGTTGATCAGGAAAATATGTGGGTACAATTTCTTACTCGTATTCGCCTAATCGACAATTTCGAAGTGACTACAGAGACTATTTCAATCGAAACATTGAATTTGAACGGGTTACAAATTAAATGGTTTGCAATTAACGATGGCAATGAAACTGAAATCACAATGCTTCAGGGGAAGCATCTCGTCAGAACAAATGAAATCGCAAAGGGAAGATACGTCGTTAGAGTTTCTTATACATCTTCTGAAATTAGAAAAAAATCTGACCATTTTCAAGATGAAGCATATTTTGATATAAAATAATATTTTTGCTGGAGAAATTAAAACTTCTCCAGCGAACTTCTAAATACATTGGTGGACTCAAATTCAGGATAAGTCTTCTTTAGATTTCCTTCTTCTGAAAAACAAAATAGGTCACTACGATTTTTATTAGGGTCCACCATAATATTGATTATTTTTTGATCAGGGGTTCTTAGCTTCACGCTCTTTTTTGCCGAGAAGCACTCGATTTTTCCCGTCGGATAAAATTTTATATGACCATCAATTGAAATTTTTTGAGAATTAAATAAAACTGTTTCATGAACACTTACAATCCAATTCACTTTATAATCATCATAAAAAATTAGCCCTGCTTGTGCATTTTCGGCCAAAGGATCATAGGTGTTTATATTGAAAGTATTCTCTCCTATCTTGATTCTAAAAGGAGTTGTATCACTAAATGTAATTCCACCTTGCTTTACCTGTCCTTTGCCATTAACACAAAAAGGGAAATTTAATATATATCCAGAATTCGACAGTCCCTCCCATTCAATTATTCTTCCAAAAAATTGAGTTTTTGGTAATTCAATACGCTCTTCAAAAATGAAGTCCCTAACTAAGTTCGCACACTGAACTTTTCCGTCTTGATTAAACTTGATGAAGTTATCAACTAAAACTGGATATTTTTCCCCGTTAATTTGTGCAGTTGAGCGGTATGCCGTAGAATCTTGAATATAGCTATGAACAATATTTAAGGTACTTTTTACCAGACCAGTATTTTCATCAAAAGAGATTTTATTATAAGCAAAATTCGGAATAAGGATTCCATCTTGCTCAAGAATCAAAAAATTGTATGGAGACTTTCTTACTAGAGAATGGAATTCTCCTAGGGATTTAGGTCGACATTGTGAACTAAACCAACAAGCAAGAAACTCTCGCCCTTGAACCTGGTTAATTTCGACATCTCTTGAATCATTCGCCGACATAAATTTAAATATTCCCTGCTCAATATCAAGCGCCAAATTAATAACTAAATAAATTCTTCCTTCAATTGAAAGCTCTTCAAATATGTCCTGATTAATCACTACTTTGTATTTAAAATAATCAATTTCAATCGAGGCTATCGGAAGAACTTCGCACCCATCTGGCAAAACTAAATTTGATTCTGGTGAGGACCTAACAATTTTTTGGCCACTTTTAAAAAAAACGTTCTCATTCGATGAACTAAGAAGTTCTTCAATAAATTTCACTCGGGCCGGCATATAATTGTTTAGATTTTTACTAACTTCTCGTAAGGCATCTGCAAAAGTTGCTATGTTTTGAATTTTTAAATCTACATTTTCTGCTTGATACAACCTTAGAGCATTCTCAACCTCAAATAACGTTTTATAGGATTTTCCACAACGAAAAATATCCAGATTATAGCTAATAGGAGATCTCACAGCATAAGCACTTTGCATGAAAAGAATTAAACAAAAATAGATCCAGGATTTCATTTAGTGCCCCTTAAAATATTTGACTCTATTTGACTACGATATGACACATGTTCGCAATCAAAACATAAAAAAGAAGCTCTGCAAAACAATCTTTTCTTTTGATTTTCAGGTCGTTAGATTCAATAGGAAAATTATTAGTTGATCCCATGAGCACTCTCTCCTTAATAATTTATGACTAACCAATTAAGTTGATAATATCAATCTCTGTATTCATAATATAAAAAATTTTGAGAGAGAGGTTTATGAAAATTTTAGGCCATCGAGGAGCAAGAGACAGAGCTTCTGAAAATACACTCGAATCCTTTGATTTTTTAGTTAGAGCTGGCTTGTCTGCTTCGGAATGTGATGTTCATCAATTAAAAGATGGTGTTTGGGCCGTTCATCATGATGAAACACTTGATCGTACAACTAATGGAAAAGGTCCATTAAAAGCTAAAACATGGAATGAAATTGAAAGCATTAGAACGCTTGATAACTATCGCGTTCCTCGCATTGAAGAGCTTCTGGAATTACTAAGCAATAAAGATCAAGAGCTTCAAATTGAACTTAAGTCATCAGGAAATCTTCAAAATCTTTTAAGCATAGTGAAAGAGTATAAAAACAAGGTTGATATTACCTTTATTTCCTTTAATCATATTTGGTTAAAAGAAATTAAAAATTCTTCACCAGATTTTAAAACAGCTTGCTTACTTTATGGACTTCCTGTGAATGCGCCTGAAATCATTAAATCAACTAATGCTGATGGAATCTCTCTTAACGTCGCACTTATTAATAAGGAATTAGTTGAAAGTTGTCACAAGAACAATTTCAAAGTGACGGCCTGGAATGCTAATGATCAAGTGACTTTTAATGCGATTAAAAGTCTAGGTGTCGACTATCTTGCAACGGATGTTCCGTATTCTGCGAGAGAATGGTAAATTTATGGGCCAACAATACAATTAAATTTTTCATTTGATCATTTTTTAGAAAGTCTTAATTTATACTACATTCATTGAGCGAAAGCTTGTCTTTTACCAAAGAGGCTTTAAGAATTTCCCATATATTCCCCGTTAAGGGGCTTAAATCTCATTAAAGCGCAGGAATTCTGCAAAGGAATCTTGCGCATAATGGCTTTTGCCTAAATAATAGATCTAAAGGGGTATTTATGTGCTTAATATGCGTTGAATTTAATAAAAAAAGAATGACTTTAGACGAAGTAAAAAGAGCGCTTCCCGAAATGGTTATATTTGCTAAGAATGAAGACGAAAGAAGTCACTATAAAAAATTACAAACGCTAGAAAATCAAGAGCAGATGGAAGAAGAAACTAAATTACATGTTGATCAAGCCGTCACTGCTTCAATTAAAAAAAGATAATTATTCACTTTCTGAATTTTTCACATATTCATACGAATACTCTAGCATTTGAGATCCACTCATTTCCATGACGATTGGATCACCACAGAATAGATCACAATCTTTATCAGCAGTACCAGCTACAGCTCCAGCAACAGTTGATTCATAATCGGCTTTTTCAAAATGTGAATTTGGATTACAATCGCTCGAATCACTCAATTCTTTTAACCACGCTGATAATTGAGCAGTCTTAAAATCTATTTTTTTACGAATAAAACATCCTGCGTAGCAGTGCTGATTTTTATCAGTGCCTGGCTTTGTTGCCGCATAGGCTTTTGCTTCATTTAAAATTGGAGTCAGACGATCAGCTGCTCTCCAGTCAATGTTGACTGGCCTAATGTTCATCCAATCTCTCACATCCATCATTGATTCATGATCTGTTTCTAAGGGATTACAAGTTAAGGCCTTTCGATGAAGCTCTTTTACTCTTCGATCAATCTGAGTGTGTGCATAACGATTGCCCAAATCTTCAATACCTCTGCCTAAAAATGGGATCTTTGTTAAGGCATTAAGCACCTTTCCAACCTTACTTGCTTGAGTGTTGGAAATGACTGTCACAAGAAGAAGAATTACGAATGTTTTTTTCATCATAAAGATAGCATAAACGACTTCTAATTTTTTTGATCAAAGTTAGTAAATTTTACTGAATCGAAACCCACGATAGAGAGATATCGTGGGGCCAAGGAAGGAATGAGAGAAGGCAGTTCTATAAAGTCAGCTTGCCACGTTTCTGAAGCTCGCTGATAACGGACTCGAAGTGAGTAAGAGGATAAGCACCTCGGATTGGAATACCATTTAATAAGAATCCAGGAGTTCCCTGCATTCCAAATTTTTGAGCCTCATCCATATCTTCTGCAATTCTATTTTTAACTGCATCTGAGGCTAAATCTTTTTTAAGTTTCTTTATATCGACACCAATATTTTTGGCGATTTTTTCCAAGAAAGGCTCACCATTTTTTAGTTCACGCTGATTTTGAAAGACTTCATCGTGAAACTTAAACGCCTTATTTCCATCTTGTAATCTAATGGCTTCATAATACTTTGCCGTAATCATTGCCTGCTCATGGAAGCTTAAAGGAAGATGCTTGTACACAAGCTTAATCTTTCCGTTATATTTTTTTAGCAATGTTTGAACCGTTTCATAACTTCTCGAACAGAACGGACATTCAAAATCGGAATATTCCACCAACGTAATCGGTGCATTTTTTGCTCCTCGAATTAGCTCATCTGATCTGATATTTGCGACAATGGGATTATTAAAGGAGTCATCAAAGGCTTTCTTCTCTTCTAACTCTCTCTTTTTACCTAACTCATCCTGAGCTTTTTTCGCTGCATTTTGAAGTGCCTCTAAAATCACCGCGGGATTTTTTTCAATTGCATTCGCAAGAATTGTTGGATCTTCTGCTAAAATTTTTGCCACTGATTTTTTATTGACTTCTGTGCTCGTGCAGGCCG
>JACCDN010026887.1_pt1 | contig 17621 bp, 17 predicted proteins | sample 7441691 | NCBI WGS metagenome assembly JACCDN01 (sample SAMN15323439, study PRJNA562643) | freshwater metagenome | isolation source: river surface water | place: USA:Blue River Watershed | collected 2017-08-16
ATTGCGCTAAAGCAGTAACGATGCAAAATCTGCTCGACCTCGATATGGCCGGGCTGAAAGCCTGGTTGGCCCAGATCGGCGAAAAGCCTTTCCGGGCCAATCAGCTTTTACGCTGGATCTATCAGCGTGGCGAAACCGATTTTTCTGCCATGTCAGACCTTGCGCGCGTATTTCGCGAGCGGCTGCCGACCGTGGCGGAAATCCGTTTGCCAACGATTGTTTCCGACAAGGTGTCGGATGATGGCACCCGTAAATTCCTGATGGATGTCGGTGCCAGCAATCTCATCGAAACCGTATTTATTCCCGAGACCGATCGCGGCACCTTGTGTATCTCGACGCAGGTCGGTTGTGCACTGGATTGCTCTTTTTGTTCCACGGGCAAGCAGGGTTTTAACCGGAACCTGACAACCGCCGAAATCATTGGGCAGCTCTGGTTGGCTAATCGGGCGCTGGGCTTTGATCCCGCGGGCGACCGGATTATTTCCAACATAGTGATCATGGGCATGGGCGAACCGTTGGCCAACTTCGATGCGTTGATTCCGGCGTTGAATCTCATGCTCGACGATCATGCTTATGGCCTTTCGCGTCGTCGCGTGACGGTGTCGACCTCCGGTATCGTGCCCGCTATGGACCGTTTGCGCGAAGCCTGTCCGACGGCGCTGGCGGTATCGTTGCACGCGCCGAACGATGCCTTGCGCGATGTGCTGGTGCCGATTAATCAAAAATATCCGCTGGCTGAGCTTATGGCAGCCTGCAAGCGTTATCTGGAAAAAGCCCCGCGTGACTTTATTACTTTCGAGTACGTCATGCTGGAAGGGGTTAATGACAGCCCGGCACAGGCCAAAGAGCTCGTGTCACTGGTTGCTAAGTCCAAGTTCCGTTGCAAATTTAATTTGATCCCTTTCAATCCGTTCCCGGGTAGCCCTTATCGTCGCTCACCGCGAGATCGTATTTCGGCCTTTGCCAATATCCTGATTGGATCTGGCTTTGTGACGACGACGCGTAAAACGCGGGGGGATGATATTGATGCGGCTTGTGGGCAACTGGCGGGCCAGGTACAAGATAAAACCAAGCGCACACAACAGATGCCGCCGGTGAAAACGGTCACGGCGCGGAGTGGCGTGTGATGCGTGGTTTGGTTTGCCGATGGTTTGTCGGTGCTGTACTCAGTGCGGTCCTGGCTGCGTGCGCGACCACCAGCAACCCAGCGCTGCCTAGCGAAAGCAAGGCCGTTGCCAGTGATCCGCTGAGCCGTGCCCGTGTGCATACGGAACTAGCGGCTCTCTATTATCAGCAGGGCAGCATGAAGACCGCGCTCGACGAGTTGGCCACCGCCCGCAAGATCGATGCGCAATACGCGCCGGCTTACAGCATGCTGGGCCTCGTTTACATGCAGCTGGGTGAGCCAACGCAAGCTGAAAGTAATTTCCAGAGCGCTATTGCACTAGCGCCCAATGACCCCGATATCCGTAATAACTACGGACTCTTTCTCTGCGAGACGCGCCAGTATCAAAAAGGGTTGGATCAACTCAATCTGGCCTTGTCTAATCCGCTTTACAACACGCCTGTGCGCGCACTGTTAAACGCAGAGCGCTGTGCGCAGTCGATGGGTGACAGCGCCCTGGCCAACACATATCGTCAGCGGGTAGCGCGCTATGGTGTGGGTTCAATACCGGCCAACACCGACGCCTATTCTTCAAAACTTCAGTAACCGGTCTTCCGGAAAGCATCATGTCAAACGAAATCAATCAGAAGCCACAAACCGAGCTGGATATATCAGGGGAAGTCGAACCTGAAGTCATGGGCGTTGCTGAACAGCCGTCGCTTGGGTCTAACCAACTGGCGGCAGCCCGCGAAGCCAAACGTCTGGCCGTCGGCGATGTCGCTTATACGCTTAAAGTCAGTAACAAAGTGATTGAAGCCCTCGAAGCCTCTGACTGGCAGTCTTTGCCGGGTCGGACTTTTGCCGTGGGTATTTTGCGCTCCTATGGTCGACTGCTGGATGTCTCAGTGGATGCGCTCATTGCAGAGATTCCTGGTGCCCCACCGGTCATGAAGAAGCATCTCACCCAGACCGATGCTTCAGCACGGAAGGCGTCGCCAACCGGGCGCCGTGATGGTGAGTCGAAGCGCCAGGAAAAGCGGATGCTGAAGACGGGCGTGCTGATGATTGTTCTGGCCATTATTTTGGCCTATGCCATACCGAGCGGCTTTCTGGGAGAGGCGTTCCAGAGCGTGCAGAGCCTGGCGGAGCGTTGGGTGCGCAAAGATGTTGTTCAGTCGCCGTTAGCAGAACCCGTTGTGCCACCAGCACCGACCGAGTCTGCGCCGGGTGCACCGACTGCCGAAGCCAGCGTCCAGGCGCCAACCAGCCCGGGGACGCTTGAATTGAAATTTGCTGCGCCGGCCTGGGTTGAGGTGCGTGATCATACGGGCCGCATTATCTACTCGCAGCTCAATGCGGCTGGGACGACACAATTTATTACGGGCGCTGCGCCGCTGGATATATTGATTGGTAATGCGCGTCAGGTTCAGGCGCGCTGGCGTGATGAACCGTTGAAGCTCGATAAACTGACTGGTGATGATGTGGCGCGCCAGGTGCTTCGTTGATTGAACGAGACGACATGACGCTACAACGCAAACTGACGCGAACTGTTTCCATTGGACCTGTTGCCATGGGCGGTGGGGCGCCTGTGGTCGTGCAGGCCATGACCAATACCGATACGGCGGATGTGCTCAAAACAGCGATTCAGGTCGCTGAATTAGCGCGCGCCGGTGCTGAGATGGTGCGTATTACGGTGAACTCTCCGGAGGCGGCTGCAGCAGTCCCCGAGATTCGAGATCAGTTGTTGCGTATGGATGTCGATGTGCCGTTGATCGGTGATTTTCACTACAACGGACATCGTCTGCTCACCGACTATCCGGCATGTGCTGAAGCGCTCGCCAAGTTCCGGATCAATCCGGGCAACGTCGGGTTCGGCAAAAAGAAAGACGAGCAGTTCGCGCAAATGATTGAACTGGCCGTGCGCTACAACAAACCAGTACGCATTGGCGTTAACTGGGGCAGTCTGGATCAGTCCGTGCTGGCACGGGTGATGGATGCCAATGCCACCGCGGCCAATCCGCGCTCTGCCAACGAAGTCATGCGTGAAGCGCTGATTCTGTCGGCGCTGGAATCCGCCGCACTGGCGGAAAGCATCGGCCTGCCCGGTGATCGTATTGTGCTGTCGTGCAAGGTTTCCAGCGTCCAGGATTTGATTGCGGTTTACCGGGATCTTTCGGCGCGCTGTGATTATCCGTTGCACTTGGGGCTGACCGAAGCCGGTATGGGCTCCAAGGGCATTGTTGCCTCAACGGCCGCAATGGCGGTGCTCTTGCAAGAAGGCATTGGCGATACGATTCGTGTCTCCTTGACGCCAGAACCGAATGGTTCCCGGTCACTGGAAGTGCAGGTGGCGCAGGAATTGCTGCAGACCATGGGGTTGCGTGCCTTTACGCCGCTGGTTACGGCTTGTCCTGGCTGTGGCCGCACGACCAGTGTCTTTTTCCAGGAACTGGCCTCTGAAGTGCAGAACTATGTGCGCGCCGCCATGCCGCAATGGCGTGATCAGTACGATGGCGTGGAGAACATGACCCTGGCTGTTATGGGCTGTATCGTTAACGGCCCGGGTGAAAGCAAGCACGCCAATATCGGCATCTCCTTGCCGGGAACGGGCGAGGTGCCAGCCGCACCGGTGTTTGAAGATGGCGTCAAAACGGTCACGCTGCGCGGCGACAACATCGCCAACGAATTCAAAGACATTATTGATCGGTACGTGGCGCGCACGTACCAACGGAAAGCCTGAGTATGAGTCACCGTTTGCAAGCCGTTCGCGGCATGAACGACATCCTGCCTGATGAGGCGGAATCCTGGGAATGGCTGGAAGAGGCCCTGCGGGCCTGGCTGAAGAGTTACGGCTACCGCCCGATTCGCATGCCCATCGTGGAGCCTACACCATTATTCAAGCGGGCGATTGGTGAAGTCACTGATATCGTCGAAAAGGAAATGTACTCCTTTGTGGATAGCCTGAATGGCGAACCGCTGACCTTGCGCCCCGAAGGCACGGCGGGTTGTGTGCGAGCAGTCATTCAGCACAATGTCGCTGCCGAGCGTCCGCAACGTCTTTATTACTCGGGGCAGATGTTCCGTCACGAGCGTCCGCAGAAGGGGCGCTATCGTCAGTTTCATCAGGTCGGTGTCGAAGCCTTTGGTTTTACCGGACCGGATGTGGATGCCGAGCAGATTCTGATGGGCGCGCGCCTTTGGCAGGAACTGGGCCTGGATAATATCCGCCTGGAAATGAATAGTCTGGGGCAGCCGGAAGAGCGCGCAACGCACCGTGCGGCGTTGATTGGCTATTTGGAAGCCCACCAGGATCAACTGGATGAAGACGCGCTGCGTCGATTGCATAGTAATCCGCTGCGGATTCTCGATACCAAAAACCCAGCCATGCATGACTTGGTGAGCAATGCACCACGGCTCATGGACTACCTGGGGGCGGAGTCGCTCGCGCACTTCGAGCGTGTGCAGTCATTGGTGCGTCATGCGGGTGTGTCGTTCACGGTAAATCCGCGGCTGGTACGAGGGTTGGACTATTACAATCTGACGGTATTTGAGTGGGTTACTGACGCCCTGGGTGCTCAAGGCACCGTCTGCGCCGGTGGCCGTTACGATGGCCTGGTTGAGCAATTAGGTGGTAAGCCGACGCCGGCCTGTGGTTTTGCCTTGGGTGTTGAGCGTTTATTGGCGTTGCTTGAAGATTCGGGCAACCTGCCGCAAGCTGAAGCACCCGACGTCTACATCATTCACCAGGGGGATTCGGCCTCGGATCTGGCGCTCCGCGTTGCGGAAAGCCTGCGTGACACAGGTTTGGATGTCGTGTACCACTGCGGCGGCGGCAGCTTTAAGTCGCAAATGAAGCGCGCCGACAGCTCGGGCGCCCCATTGGCCGTGATTATCGGAGACGACGAAGTCGCCAACGGTCAGGTGACGGTTAAAACAATGCGACAGAAGGATTGGGTTGAGGGCGATGCAGCAAATAATCAGGTACGTGTCGCCCTGGATGATCTTGCGGAGCACATCATGTCACAATGGACCGAAAACGATCTCGGTCAGGGCCTCTGAGCTCACTGAACACGAATAGGAAGAACGGAAATGGCTGTTTACGATCTTGAAGAGCAGGAACAGATAGCGGCGTTGCGCAGCTGGTGGAAGCAATACGGTGGCTGGGCAACGGGCGTGTTGCTGATGGTCGCGTTGGCCTGCCTGGGTTGGTATGGCTGGCAAAGTTATCTGAAAACGCAGAATGCCGAGGCGAGCCGTGTATTCCTGGTGTTGCAGCAAGCCAGCGCCCAACAAGATACGGGCCGCGTGAAGCAAGCCGCCGGGGAGTTGGTCAACCAGTATCCGCGTAGCCAGTTCGCTGCCCTGGGCGCATTGCTGGCCGCCACGACACTGGAAGCGGCGGGTGATGCAAAAAGTGCTGAAGCGCAACTTAGCTGGGTGGCCGATAACGGCAAAGATGCCGTGCGCGGTGTTGCCCGTTTGCGCTTGGCGGGCGTGCAGATGGATCAGAAAGAGTACGACGCGGCGCTCAAGACGCTATCGGAATCGGCACCACCGGGATTTGCGGCGCGCTTTGATGCCGCGCGCGGGGATGTCTATGTGGCTCAGGGTAAATTACCAGAAGCGCGTGCCAGCTATGACGCGGCGCTCAAAAACCTGGAAGGCAACGCTAAAGACGTGACAGCCAATTCGGAATTTGCCGGTAGTGAACCGGGTCAGTTACTCCGCCGTCTCGTCGTTGAAAAGCGTGATGCGCTAACGACGGTTGCGGCAGGGAAGTAAGGCTATGACACGAATCCAGCGGTCACGTCGCATGCCATCTGTAGTTTTGGGCGGCTTATTCGTGCTGACGTTGGCGGGTTGTGGTTTGTTTGGGAGCTCTAAACCCAAGCCCACCCCGCTGACGCCCATTGTGGAGCGGGTCGGTGTGCGCCAGGATTGGCAAACGAGCATCGGTAAAGCGGGCAATTTTACGTTTTTGCCAGCCAGTGGTGGCCCGGTGGTTCTTGCGGCGGCGCTCGATGGCACCGTTGTGCGCCTGGATAATGGTAAAGAAGTCTGGCGGACCAGTGCTGGACAGAAACTCTCCGCAGGTACGGCCAGTGATGGACGCTTGGTGGTGGTGGGCACTTACAAAGGGGAAGTGCTGACCTTTGATTTTGAAACGGGTAAACCGGTCTGGAATACCAATGTGAAGGGTGAGCTTGTTGCGCCGCCAGCCATCACGGAAGGCCTCGTTATCGTTCGTACCAGTGATAACCGCGTGATTGCGCTGGATGCGGCGGATGGGAAACAGCGATGGAACTATCAGCGCAGCAACCCGCCGCTGGCCGTGCGCTCGGTGGCGCCCCCATTGCCCTTCGGACCATTTGTATTGGTGGGCATGCCGGGCGGCAAGATTTATGCGCTCTCGCTGCAGAATGGCGCACCGGCCTGGGAGGGCACCGTGTCGGTGCCGCGCGGTGCGACCGAGCTGGATCGTGTGTCTGATGTAGTAACGGTACCTGCTGTTCAGGGTCCGCTGATGTGTGCTGTGGCCTTCCAGGGCCGTGCGGCCTGTTTCGACATGCAGGGCGGCAGTCAGATCTGGTCGAAAGAAGTCTCGTCAGTTGCGGGCATTACGATGGATGACCGTCGTGTCTTTATTCCCGATGAGCAGGGCGTGGTGCACGCTTTTGATCGGAGCACGGGCGCGTCGGTCTGGCGCCAGGACAAGCTCAAGTACCGTAATGTTTCAGCACCCGTGGCACTGCCCATGGGGCTGGTGGTCGGTGATGGCGAGGGGTTCCTACATGTCCTCGACCGTGACACCGGAGAATTTATCAGCCGAATGAATGTGGGCGGCGGTGGCGTGATGTCCATCCTGCCAGCGCTCGGCCCTAACACTGTCCTCCTCCAGACCCGAGGCGGATCACTGATGGCGGTAACGTTGCAATGAAACCTACAATCGCCCTGGTTGGCCGTGCCAATGTTGGCAAATCGACACTCTTTAATCGGCTGACCCGCTCGCGGGATGCTATTGTTGCCGACATGCCCGGCCTGACGCGTGATCGTCATTATGGTCACGGCAAGATGGGGCACAAGGGCTTTTTAGCCATCGATACGGGTGGTTTTGAACCTAAGTCACGCGAAGGGATCACGCAGGAAATGGCGCGCCAGACGGTGCAGGCCATTCACGAAGCTGATCGCATTATTTTTGTTGTTGATGGCCGTGAAGGTATTACGCCATTAGACAAAGACATTGCGCAGCTCCTCCGCCGCATTGACCGTCCTGTCCTGGTGGCGGTTAATAAAGTCGAGGGCATGGATCGGGGCGTCGTTTCTGCAGAGTTCCATGAACTGGGCCTGGGAGAACCGCATGCGATTTCAGCCGCCCATGGCGAAGGCGTGCGTAGTCTGATTGATGAAGCGCTCGCAGCGTTTCCTGATGATCCCGAAGACGACGAAAACGCGGAACGAATCCCGCGGGTCGCCATTGCCGGACGGCCGAATGTGGGCAAATCCACGCTGATCAATGCGCTGCTCGGAGAAGAGCGGGTCATTGCGTTTGACCAACCGGGGACCACGCGTGACGCCATTGAAATTGAATTTGAGCGTGGCGATAAAAAATATCAGCTGATTGATACGGCCGGGGTCCGCCGCAAAGGCCGCGTTTTTGAAGCGATCGAAAAGTTTTCGGTCATCAAGACCTTGCAGGCCATTGAAGCCGCTAACGTTGTCATCCTGGTGCTCGATGCGCAACAGGATGTCGCCGACCAAGATGCCCACCTGGCAGGCTTTATCAAAGAATCCGGACGGGCGCTGGTTGTGGCGATCAACAAGTGGGATGGGATGGATGCCTACGATCGAGAGCAGTGCAAGATCGCCATTGAACGCCGCTTTAAGTTCCTCGACTTTGCCAGCTTCCATTACATCTCTGCCAAAGAAGGTAAAGGGCTGGATGCCGTGATGCGTTCAGTCGATAGGGCCTATGCGGCCGCCATGGCCAAGCTGCCAACCCCGCAACTGACGCGGGTGCTGATCGATGCGGTGGCGCGTCAGACACCACCCCGGCATGGTATTTTCCGGCCGAAGCCCCGTTATGCGCACCAGGGGGGTATGAACCCACCGTTGATCGTTATTCACGGCAACGCCTTGAACCACATCCCGGACAGCTACAAACGCTTCCTCGAACACTGTTTCCGAGACCATTTCAACTTGCAAGGCACGCCATTGCGCGTGCAGTTCAATGTATCGCATAACCCTTACGCTGACGATTGATTGCCGACGATGCGCAAAATGCTTTGCGCATTCATGGTTTTTGCTTTAAATTGAATCCATCAAGCGCTTACACAGCCTCCTATCCCCCCGCAATAATCAGAAGAAAGCGGAGTTATAACAATGACAAATAAGGGCCAGTTGCTGCAGGATCCCTTCCTCAACGCGTTGCGTCGTGAACATGTGCCGGTTTCGATCTATCTGGTCAACGGCATCAAACTTCAGGGGCAGATCGAATCGTTCGATCAGTATGTGGTGTTGCTCCGTAACACCGTGACCCAGATGGTGTACAAACATGCGATTTCTACCGTGGTGCCAGCGCGCGCGGTCAACTTCAGTCAGGATCCGCCAGAGGCATGACAGTTAACGACCCGGCACTGGCCGGGTTGTCAGATCCCCGGTTAGCCAGAAAATCTGCGCAGCGCCTTTCCGCGGAACAGGCTCGGGAACGTGTGCTGATCGTACAGGTAGACTTCGGCAATCTTGATCTTGACGAAGCCATAGAAGAAGTGCGCATGCTCGCTGAGTCAGCGGGTGCAGACGTGGCGGATGTCATGACGTGTCGGCGTGATCGCCCGGACGTGGCGCTCTTTGTCGGTTCGGGTAAAGCCGAAGAGATTGGGCAACATGCCAAAGCATTGGATGCTGGGTTAGTGATTTTTAATCACAGCCTTTCGCCTGTGCAGCAGCGGAACCTAGAACAAGTGGTGCATGGTCGTGTGATCGACCGGACCAGCCTGATTCTGGATATTTTTGCCCTGCGCGCCCAAAGTGCCGAAGGCAAGCTGCAGGTGGAGTTGGCGCAGCTTGAGCACCTCGCTTCGCGCCTCATTCGTGGTTGGACCCACCTGGAGCGCCAGCGAGGCGGGATCGGCATGCGTGGCCCCGGCGAAACGCAGCTTGAAACCGACCGCCGTTTAATCGGTACGCGCGTCAAAATGCTCAAGGAACGGCTGGCCCGTCTGGCCAAGCAACGGCGAACGCAGGGTCGGGCGCGCAGTCGGCAAGGCGTCTTAACGATCTCGCTGGTGGGTTATACCAATGCCGGTAAATCAACACTCTTTAATGCGCTGACGCATTCAGGGGCTTATGCGGCCGATCAGTTGTTTGCCACGCTGGATACAACCGTGCGGCGTGTCTGGTTGCCCGAGGCGGGCAATGTGGTGATAGCCGATACGGTGGGCTTCATTCGCGACCTGCCGCATACCTTGGTAGAAGCCTTTAAAGCCACGCTGGAGACAACCACCCAGGCGGATTTGCTGTTGCATGTTATTGACGCGGCAAACCCGGCACGGGATCTGCAAATTGTCGAAGTGAACAAGGTGTTGGCCGAGATTGGTGCCAGTCATGTGCCCCAGATTCGCGTCTATAACAAGTGCGATCTGACCGCTGCAGAGCCCGGAGTGGAGCGGGATCCCTATGGTAAAATCACGCGTGTACGGCTTAGCGCCCAAACCGGCGCGGGGCTTCCCTGGTTAAGGGCGGCAATTGCCGAATTTGCCCGCCCGGACTCTGAAAATCCTGAGTCATCCAGTCATTCCTTGGAGTTAGCGCCACCGCCGCTGCTGTCGCCTGATGTCGATCAATGATCCCCAATGGGGAAATAGCCACCGACCGGAAGAAAAAGATCCGGACCAGGTACCAGAACAAGCTGGTACGGCGCCGGTGCAACCCGACGCAGGGCGTAAGAGTGCTGAACCCCAGCAAAAATCCCCGGTAGAATCACCCGCAGGTGGTCCGCAAAAACCTGCGGGTCCCCCCGAAGGACCGCCGGATTTAGAAGTGCTCTGGCAACAATTGGTCCATCGTATTCGTTCTAAAATTGCGCTGCTGCTGCGGCGAGACCCGCCTGCGCCGCTGTCGGAGCCTGTCGCTAATCGCGTTGCCGATGTCGCGACTAGCGATGCGCCTTTAGGCTGGCAGGCTTTGTCTTTGCAAAGTTGGCTGATCGGTGTGTCGCTACTGCTTGGCGCATGGCTGATGAGTGGTTTTTATCAGGTCGATGCCAATCAGCGCGGCGTGCTCAGTCGCTTTGGCGTTATCACCAGCACCGAAGACCCTGGCTGGCACTGGCGTTGGCCTTATCCGCTGGAGAGTGTGCGCCTCGTGAATGTGACGGGAGATCGCACGCTGGAGATCGGGGCCCCCAGCGCAAAACGACAAGCGACGGGCATGATGCTTACCGCAGACCAGAATCTGGTTGGGGTGGCTTATGCCGTGGTCTATCAGGTGAACGATCCGGTGGCTTACCTGAGTCGGGTCGAAGCGCCGTCAGATTTGCTGGCGGCCCTGTCTGAAACCGCGTTGCGTGAAGCCGTCGCATCGCAGCCGCTGTCGCTGCTACAGGGCACATTAGCCAAGCCCGGCGTCGAGACAACCCATACACCGTTTCTGGAGGGGGTCCGTCAGCAAATGCAATTGTCGTTGGACGCCTTAAAAACGGGGATTCAGGTTAAAGCCATCCAGATTCAGGCGTTGCGTTTACCCGGACCTGTGTTGCAGGCAGTGAAACAGGCTGAACAGGCAGAGCAGGCGCAGATTCGTACATTACGTGAGACGCAGGCGGCGGCGGGTGAAAGTCTGATTAAAGCACGCAAGCTGGCCAACCGGTTACAGGAAGAAAGTACCGGCTACGCACAAGAGTTGGATGTTGCCACCATGCGGCTGAATGCGGCCAGCCTCAAGCCGGATCTGGCTGAAGCGCAAAATCAGCTGGGCGCATTGAATGCCGCTATGCGTCAGCAGTATCCGCGGTTATTTGATACCTACGCAGATTTAGTGGCGCAAACGCAGCCTGCCAGCGCGGTCGCAAAACCCAAATCCGCCGCAGGCAATGGCGCAGTTGCGGCACCCACTGCTTCAAGCTGGCGTGATCCGGATATGATGCGCTCCCGCGATAGAGTAGATCGGCCGGGGAGCGGTTCATGACCGCCACTGAAACTGTCAAAATAGATCGGCGCTTGTCCTTGGGGCGGCTGGGTGCTGTCGCCGTTGTTTTGGCGCTGCTGCTGGCGATTTTTTCTCTGGTGGTGGTGGAGTCTGGCCAGGTCGGCGTGGTGATTCGTACCGGGTCGGATGCAACGCCGCGTGTGCTAATGGAACCCGGTATTTACACCCGGTTACCTTTTGCCGAACGTGTCTGGTTAGTGGATACCCGTCTCCAAACAACGGAGCAGGGTAGTCCCCTGTCTTACACCACGTTGGACCAACAGACGGTGCAGCTTTCTGGCTGGGCGGCTTGGCGCGTCAGTGACGCCATTCGGTTCAATGCCAGCACCGCCTCCGGAAAAAATCCGGTCGATGAACGTGTGCTGGCGGCGCTGGGTAAAACGCTGACCACCATCGTTCAGATGAAAACAGTGTCGAGTCTGCAAAGCAGCCTATCTAACGATGAGCAGGCACGTTGGTTAGAAGCGCTCAATGGCGAGTTAGCGCTCTTGGGGATCACCGCAGAGCAGGTCGGTATTCGGCAAGTCGCCTTGTCGGAGGCTGCCAACGAGGCCATTTACAACCGCATGGCGGCCAGCCGTCAGCAAGCGGAGCAGCGACTGGTTCAAGGGTTGTCTGCGGACGAACAGCAAGTGGTTGCGTTGCAAACCAAGCAGCGCGATCAGGTGCTGGGTGATGCGTATCAGCAAAGCCAGCGGCAACGCCAGGCGGCGGAATCAAAGCTGGTGGCCGCATACGCCAAACAATATGGGCAGGTCGCTGCATTTCAGTCGCAGTTGAAGGCGCCGGTTTCGTCGGCCGCTCCCCCCGTCGGCGCAGACCCTGCCCGATCCGAATAATCCATCCATTCCAAGAGTCACGCATGAACGACACGATCTGGCTGGCGATTGCCCTGATGCTTGTTTTTGAGGGTATGCTCCCATTCATTTCGCCGCGCATGTGGCGAGAGACTTTTGAACGCATGCTTCAGTTGCGTGATGGTCAGATCCGCTTTCTTGGGCTGACCGCCATGCTGGCCGGCGTGCTTATTCTTACTGTATTGCGTCAAACATCATGATGAAGTGGTTGTTGCCCGAATCCGTTGCCGATGCCTTGCCCGATGAGGCAGCGCGTCTTGAAACCCTGCGCCGTCGTTTGCTCGATCTGTATCAGGCCCATGGCTATGAACTTGTTCAGCCGCCGCTGATCGAATATCTGGATTCCCTGTTGACAGGGGCCGGGCGCGAGATGGATTTGCGCACCTTCAAATTGGTGGATCAAGGCTCGGGGCGTACACTGGGTGTGCGTGCCGACATGACGGCACAAGTGGCGCGTATTGATGCGCACCTGCTGAATCGCGCCGGTGTTGTGCGTCTTTGTTACTGTCACAGCGTATTGCATGCGCAACCGGCAGATATGCAGGCCAGCCGAGAGCCCTTCCAGTTGGGCGCAGAGATTTATGGCTATGCCGATCTTGCTGCCGATCTCGAAATCGTGCGCCTGGCGGCTGCCACGCTCCAAGCGGCAGGTGCGCCAGCGGCCCGTATTGATCTGGGTCATATGGGGATTTTCCGGACGTTGATGACCCTGGCGGGCATTAATGGCGAAGGCGAAGAGAATTTCTTTAAGCTGCTCCAGCGTAAAGATATCCCGGCCCTTGAGGCAGAAACGGCAGACTGGCGACCTGAACTACGTGCCGCCATGCTGGCCTTGCCGCGCCTTTATGGCGATCGTACGGTGCTAGCCAAGGCCCGCGAAGTCTTGCCCAAGGTGCCCGCTATTCACAAAGCGCTGGACGATCTGGATGCACTGATTTCCCAGGCCTCAGACCTGCCGCTCTATCTCGATCTCTCCGACCTGCGTGGCTACCATTACCATAGCGGTATCGTCTTTGCGGGTTATTGTCAGGGGCGGAGTGCGGCCATGGTGCTTGGCGGGCGTTATGATGGCGTGGGCGCCGCTTTTGGTCGAGCGCGGCCGGCAACCGGTTTTTCGCTGGATATTCGCGAACTATGTCAGCTGGCGACCTTGCCTTTGGCGCCAGCCGCGATTTTCGCAGCAGCCTTGCCCATCGATGCAAATGCCGAGGCGCGTGATGCACGCGCCCAAGTGATTCAACGATTGCGCGAGCAGGGTGAGCGTGTGATTGATGCACTACCCGGAGAGATGCAAACTCCCGGGGTGAATGACGTGCTTTACAGCGGCAGTGTCTGTGATCGCGTTTTGGTACAGATGCAGGGTAAGTGGGTCGTTCAGGCCTGTTGAGCCCGGATCCTTTTGATTGATTTTTCTTAGAACAGACATTACGTATGGCTAAAAATATCGTAGTAGTGGGTACCCAGTGGGGAGACGAAGGCAAGGGCAAGATCGTCGACTGGCTAACGGATAACGCCGGCGGTGTGGTGCGCTTTCAGGGCGGCCACAATGCGGGCCATACCCTCGTCATTGGCGAAAAAGAATACAAGCTGAACCTCGTGCCTTCGGGCATCGTGCGAGACGGTGTCCATTGCTACATCGGCAACGGTGTCGTGCTTGATGTGCACCACCTGCTGAGCGAAATCGCCACGCTGGAAGCCGATGGCCTCAAGGTGCGTGGTCGTGTGACGATTAGTCCGGGCTGTCCGGTCATTTTGCCGTACCATTCGGCACTGGATCGTGCGCGTGAAGCCAAGCGCTGCAGTGATACCAAGATCGGTACTACGGGTAAGGGCATTGGCCCCACCTACGAAGACAAAGTCGCGCGTCGTGCACTGCGGGTTTACGACCTGTTCCATCCGGAAACCCTGTCGGCCAAACTCAAAGAAGTCCTTGAGTACCACAACTTTGTGCTGACCCAGTATCTGGATGCTGAGCCGCTTGATCACGCCACGATTCTGGCACAGGCATTGGCCGATGCCGAACAGATCAAGCCAATGGTTGGTGATGTCTCGGCAGCGCTGTATGCCGCCAATAAAGCCGGTCAGAACCTGCTGTTCGAAGGCGCTCAGGGCACGCTGCTGGATATCGACCACGGCACCTACCCGTTTGTCACCTCGTCCAACTGTGTGGCAGGCCAGGCCTCGGCAGGTACCGGTGTGGGCCCGGGCATGTTGCATTACATCCTCGGCATCACTAAGGCCTACACAACACGTGTGGGCGGTGGTCCGTTCCCGACCGAACTGGATATCGAGACCGAAGGTACGCCGGGTTACCAGATGTCTACCGTGGGCCGTGAATTCGGTACCGTTACCGGCCGTAAGCGCCGCTGTGGCTGGTATGACGCTCCTGCCATGCGTCGCTCGGCCATGATCAACGGCTTAACGGGCTTGTGCATCACCAAGCTTGATGTGCTCGATGGCATCAAGGAACTGAAAATCTGCACAGGCTACAAGCTGGATGGCCAAATGCTGGATCTGTTGCCGCTAGGCGCAGACGATGTCGCGCGTTGTGAGCCGATCTACGAAAGCATGCCGGGCTGGACTGACACCACCTTTGGCGTCAAGAGCTGGGAAGATCTGCCTGTGAATGCTAAAAAATACCTTGAGCGTTTAGAGCAGGTAACAGGTGTGCCGGTAGCCATCGTTTCGACCGGACCAGAAAGAGACGAAACCATCGTTCGTAACCACCCCTTTAAATAATCATTCGGTAAATGATGAACAAGAAGCGCTTTTTCTCCGGTTGTGCTGCGCTAGGCGCCCTGTTTGTTGTAGCAGATGCGTCGGCAGCTGAATGGTACCCCGTTGCCGCAGGGTCGAATGTGGCAATTTTTGTGGACAAGTCTAGTATCAAGACCAAGGGGAAGGTCAAAACCTTCATGCAGTGGCAGCTGTTTGGTCAGCGCATCGGCACAACGGACAGTGCAAAATCACGCATTGTCTTCGAGTGCGACAAGGGAATGCGCAAAACAGAATATCTTATCGCCATTACTCAAGTTGATACGATTCAATCTGAAGGCAAAATCGATGATACATTCAAGCCAGTAGTGCCTAACTCGCTTGAAGCCACTGTCTACAAAGCAGTTTGTGAAGATAAGTTTGATGGCCAGCCACAAGCAACAGTTAATATCAATGATGTCAGAAATTATCTTTTTTTTAATCAGGGTCGATAATTGCCACTAAAAGGCTAGAGATGAAGCAAACACCAATTCATGAGATTCACAATGATGAAGTCTTAAAGCTGATCCCCGATACATCAAAGAAGATCATTGAAATCGGTTGTAGTTCCGGAGCGTTGGCCAGAGAATTTAAAAAAACCACCCTGATGCTCACTGGGTTGGGGTTGAGATTGATCCGGATTATGCAGAATTGGCGAAGAGATACTGCAATACAACCTTCGTAGCAAATCATGACGAGTGCAAACATGATTTTTATGATGTGCACTCAGATCGTGATTGTTGGATATTTGCCGATGTTTTAGAGCATTTCAGAGATCCTTGGTCAGTCGTCACAAATATTCGCAATGTAATACCTGAAAATGGGTGTGTTGTTGCCTGGCAATCCCCCTTTGAGTTAAAGCGATTCTTAAGTAGAATTTTTTTCTTAAGAAGGAGTTCTACATGAGGAAGTCGAAGTTTACCCATAGCCAGGTCATGGATGCCCTAAAAAGGGTTGATGCTGGCTTGGCCGTGCCCGAGTTATACCGAGAGCTGGGTATCAGCTCTGCCACCTTCTATAAATGGCGTGCCAAATATGGTGGCATGGACGTATCCATGATTGCTCGGCTTAAAGAACTTGAAGCCGAAAAAAACCGGCTTAAAATGATGTATGCCGAGGAGCACCCCAAAGCCGAGATCCTGCAGGAGTCCATCACAAAAAAATGGTTAGGCCATCTCGCCGCCGTGATATGGCCAAACGGGCAGTACAGGAAAGAAGCATATCGATACGGCTCGCCTGCGAGCTGTATCGCCTCGTCAGAGCAGCTATCGATATGAGGCCTAGGGAAAAATAGATAATAAACAGATTGACAATTTGTTTGACAGAGACCGATAAAAACCGATCTTGGGGACTTGGGTTTTGTGGTATTGACAAGCGTTTATCAGTTAATAGTACAGTCTAAAAATATGCTGCAAGAAATGAAACATTAATGAGGGGGCTGAATTGAGAAATTCAATCAGAAATAAACTACGGAAAGTTCGGTTTGGTAAAGTCTTAACTGGGAGTAACACTGGCTTAAATCATTCATTTGAAAAAATAATTCATGAAATAGGTTGCTTGTCGTGAGAATTGGATTGTTAGGCGCAAATGGCATGGTTGGTAAAGTGTTGTGCGAACGATTCGATAATAAAAAATTGCACGTTTATAGCAGCTTAATGCCCAGTGTTTCATGTGTTTATTATTCGCGTATTGATGATGATGGTTCTCGATTATTAAATTTCTTGAACGCCGTTGACGTCGTGATTTATGTTTCGAACATCGGTACGCCAGTAGATTCAATATTAGATTTTCCAGCCAATACCATAAAAAATTGCAATTTTTTTTTGAATTTTATAGCTGCTCTCAAGGTGCTTACAAAGCCGATTCCTTGGATAATATTTATTAGTAGCGGCGGAGCTGTTTATGGGAATGTTGAGCCGATTTTAAATGGAATAAAAGAATCGCATTCATGTAACCCAATTACACCATATGGTATGCACAAATTTTCAATGGAAAGATGGTTGCAGTTTGCTGCGCAAGAACTAGGGTTCAATTGGAATATATTACGACCAGCTAATTTGTATGGCAAATCCCTTGGTGATGATAGAAATCAAGGTGTAATTGGCGTTTGGGCAAAAAAATTATCACTTGGTGATTCAATATGCATCCCTTCAAGTAAAAATATAACAAGAGATTATTTGCATGTTGATGACTTTTGTAATGCAATAGAATTGTTGTTAAAGAACCGTGTTGCACCGAATGTAATATATAATGTGGGAACCAATTCCGGCCATTCTATTTTAGATATTTTGGATGTCTTCAAAATATATTTTGATGACATAAAAATCGTAGAAAGTGAATTATACGACAATCCTATTTTGTGGAATGTGTTGAATAGTGATTTGTTGATAGGTCATGTCAATTGGAAACCAAATTATGATTTAGACACAGGGATTTCTGAATTTTTATCCTTGTGAGCTCAAATAATTTTTTTTGTTCTTTGGACATTAAGCGCATGATGATCTTGACCTACGCCCAATTTCGAGACATTCCTAAACTAGAATCCTGCTGCTATCGGCATGGTTGTGATGCATTGTCATGAACTCTTTGGGTGTCAAATTGCCGAGTGAACTGTGTGGTCTATGTTCATTGTAATCGACTCTCCAGGCTTCGATAATCCTTTTGGCTTCGGCCATGCTTTGAAACTCGTTAGTGTTCAG
>JACCDN010960775.1_pt1 | contig 17621 bp, 14 predicted proteins | sample 7441691 | NCBI WGS metagenome assembly JACCDN01 (sample SAMN15323439, study PRJNA562643) | freshwater metagenome | isolation source: river surface water | place: USA:Blue River Watershed | collected 2017-08-16
CGAAGAAGCGTCCGCCCTCAGCGACTACGACTCTGCGCACGAGACGATCTGGATGGCCGATGCGTTGGAAGAGTCCACGCATACCCCCTCGTCCAAACAACGCACCACCGTTTTTTTGAGCGCTATGCGCCACTTCGCCGCACAGCTGCAAGCCCGCGGCTGGCCGTTGATTTACAGCCAGCTTGATGACACCGACAACACGGGCACGCTGGCGGGTGAACTGAGCAAAGCGATCGCCCAAGTCAAGCCGCGACAACTGGTGATGACAGCACCCGGCGACTGGCGTGTGTTGCAAAGCCTTCGCGCTGTGGCGCAGCAACATGACTTACCTCTGGAGATCAAAGACGACACGCACTTCTTCAGCACCGTGCGTGACTTTGCTGCGCATGCCGAAGGCCGCAAGCAATTGCGCTTGGAATATTTCTACCGCGAACTGCGTCAGAAAAATGGCATCTTGATGGAAGGCAAAAAGCCGATAGGCGGCCAATGGAACTTTGATGCCGACAACCGTGGCAGCTTTGGCAAACAAGGCCCCGGCATGTTGCCCCCACCCACACGCGTAGCACCCGACACCATCACCCAAGACGTGATGCGTTTAGTCAACGACAAACTAGCACACCACCCCGGCTCTATCGCGCAGTTTGGTTGGCCCGTGACGCGTACACAAGCGTTAGTAGCGCTGGAAGAGTTCATTACACACCGCTTGCCCAGCTTCGGGCTGTACCAAGACGCGATGTGGGAAGGCGAAGTGTGGCTATACCACTCGCACCTGTCGTCCGCACTCAACTTGAAGCTGCTCAACCCACGCGAGGTGCTGGCAGCGGCAGAGGCGGCTTTTCATAAGGGCCATGCCCCTTTAGAAGCCGTCGAAGGTTTTGTGCGCCAAATATTGGGTTGGCGTGAATACGTGCGTGGCATTTATTGGACGCACATGCCAGAGTACGCCGAGGGCAACGCCCAACAAGCCCACGAACCGCTGCCCGAGTTTTACTGGACAGGCAACACCGACATGGCCTGCTTGCGTGATGCCATTGGGCAAACCTTGCAACACGGCTACGCGCACCACATCCAACGTTTGATGGTGACCGGTCTTTACGCCCTGCTATTGGGCGTAGAGCCCAAGCAAGTTCACCAGTGGTACCTCGGCGTGTATGTGGATGCGGTGGAATGGGTGGAGTTGCCCAACACGTTGGGTATGAGCCAGTTTGCCGACGGCGGCCTGATGGCCAGCAAGCCTTATGTGGCCAGCGGCAAATACATAGACCGCATGAGCAACCATTGCAAAGGCTGCCGCTTCAACCCCGCTGAATCTACTGGCGAGACTGCTTGCCCGTTCACAACGCTGTATTGGGATTACCTAGGCCGACACGCCGACATGTTGGCGAAAAATCCGCGCATGTTGATGCAACTTAAAAACTTAAATCGCCTCACGCTTGAGCAGCGTGAGGCGATCAAAAATCAAGCCCAAAAAATTCGAACTTTGACTTAATGCTTGTGTTTCTCAGCTTCTACAGCAGCAGCCTCTGCGGCTTGTTTTATACGAAGCTTCTCGAAAGCCTCTGCAACTTCTTGCTTGAGCTTGGCAAATTCAACGTCGATGAATTTTTGCAGTTCAGCAGAGATCAACTCAGGTTGCGTCATGGTGTTCGCGCCCCTCGTGATCAACGGTAGTTTTTGATCATGGCTTCGAGTGCGATGGGCTTGATTTTGGAGCCCTGACCAGCGCAACCAAATGCCTCAAAACGTGCCTCGCAAATGCCTTGTGCTGCACTGCGAGCCGCAATGAGCGCTTTACGTGGATCAAACTCGCTCGGCTGCTTGGCAAACAACTGACGCATCGCGCCCGTCATGGCCAAACGGATGTCGGTGTCAATGTTGACTTTGCGCACACCGCTCTTGATGCCACGCACGATCTCTTCCACAGGCACGCCATAGGTTTGCTTGATGTCACCGCCGTATTGACGGATGATTTCCAACCATTCTTGTGGCACGCTGGAACTGCCATGCATGACCAAGTGTGTGTTGGGCACTGCAGCGTGGATGGCCGCAATGCGGTCAATCGCCAAAATGTCGCCTGTAGGTGGGCGTGTGAATTTGTAAGCGCCATGGCTAGTGCCAATGGCAATCGCCAATGCATCCACGCCCGTTCTGGCCACAAAGTCTTTCGCTTGCACAGGATCGGTCAGCATTTGGTCGTGGCTCAAAATGCCAGAGGCACCCACGCCGTCTTCTTCGCCTGCTTCGCCAGTTTCGAGTGAACCCAAGCAGCCCAACTCCCCCTCCACAGACACGCCCACCGCGTGTGCCATTTCGCACACTTTGCGTGTGACGTCGACGTTGTAGTCGTAGCTAGCGGGTGTCTTGGCGTCTTCCATCAACGAGCCATCCATCATCACGCTGGAGAAGCCTGAACGAATTGATTGTTGGCATTGTGCTGGCGAAGCGCCATGGTCTTGGTGCAAGACTACCGGCAAGTCTGGATGGGTTTCGATGGCAGCCAACACAAGGTGGCGCAAATAGGCCTCACCCGCATATTTGCGCGCACCTGCAGAGGCTTGCAAGATGACGGGGCTATTGGTGGCTTGGGCAGCCTCCATGATGGCCTGAACTTGTTCGAGGTTGTTGACGTTGAACGCTGGCACACCGTAGTTGTGCTCGGCAGCGTGGTCTAGTACTTGGCGCAGTGATACCAATGCCATAAAGATGTCTCCTGTTGATCAATTAAAAAATTATTGCGTTGCCGTGCGTTGGCTCAAAATCTCAAACGCAGGCAAGGTCTTGCCTTCGAGCACTTCTAGGAATGCTCCGCCGCCTGTAGAGATGTAGCCCACGTCTTTTTCGATGCCGTACTTGGCGATCGCCGCCAAAGTGTCTCCACCACCGGCAATACTGAACGCGCTGGACTTGGCTACTGCATCTGCAATCGCTTTGGTGCCACCTTCAAAGGCTGCGAACTCGAACACACCCACGGGGCCGTTCCACACAATCGTGCCGGCCTTCATCAGTTGCGCGGCCAGTTTGGCGGCGGTCTCTGGGCCGATGTCCAGAATCAGATCGTCGTCGGCCACATCCGTTGCACGCTTGACCGTGGCAACTGCATCAGGGCTGAAGGTTTTGGCGGTGACCACATCAGTCGGAATCGGCACCTCGGCACCGCGTGCCTTCATGGCAGCGATGACCGCTGTGGCCTCGCCCACCAAGTCGGGCTCTGCCAGACTCTTGCCAATCTTCAAGCCTGCGGCCAGCATGAAGGTGTTGGCGATACCACCACCCACGATCAAGCCGTCTACGTTCTTGGCCAGGCTTTGCAAAATGGTCAGCTTGGTGCTCACCTTGGAGCCGGCGACGATGGCGATCAAGGGGCGCTTCGGACTTGCCAACGCCTTAGAGATCGCATCCATCTCAGCCGCCAACAAAGGGCCAGCGCTGGCGATGGGCGCAAAACGTGCAATGCCGTGGGTCGTGCCTTCGGCGCGGTGTGCCGTTCCAAAAGCGTCGTTCACATAGATGTCGCACAGTGCAGCCATTTGGCGAGAAAGTGACTCATCGTTTTTCTTCTCGCCTTTGTTAACGCGGCAGTTCTCCAGCAAGACCACTTGGCCAGGTTGCACGTTCACACCGCCGACCCAGTTGGCCACCAACGGGACTTCGCGGCCTAGCAACTCGCCCAAGCGCTTGGCCACGGGGGCCAGCGAATCTTCAGGCTTGAACTCGCCCTCTGTGGGGCGGCCCAGGTGGCTCGTGACCATCACGGACGCTCCAGCATCCAAAGCCATCTGGATGCAGGGCACGCTGGCGCGAATGCGCGTGTCTTCGGTGATGCTGCCGTCGTCGGCTTGCGGCACGTTCAGGTCAGCACGGATGAACACGCGTTTGCCAGCAGCAAAGCCGTTGGCACACACATCAGAAAATCGCAGGAAGTGCATGTCTGCCTCCCGATCAGTTGGTGCCGACGTGCTTGACGAAGCGCATCATGTTGCAGGTGTAGCCGTATTCGTTGTCGTACCAAGCCACGACCTTGACAAAGGTCTTGTCCAAAGCAATGCCCGCTTCGGCATCAAAAATGGAGGGCATGGTGCAACCACGGAAGTCGGTAGACACGACCTTGTCATTGGTGTATCCCAACACGCCTTTGAGCGCACCGTCGGAGGCAGCCTTCATGGCTTTGCAGATGTCGTCGTAGCTGGCGTCTTTGTTCAGCTCCACGGTCAAGTCAACCACCGACACATCAGAGGTCGGCACACGGAAGGCCATACCGGTGAGCTTTTTGTTCAGCTCAGGCAGCACCACACCCACGGCCTTGGCCGCGCCAGTACTGGAAGGAATGATGTTTTCCAAGATGCCACGACCACCGCGCCAGTCTTTGCTCGAAGGGCCGTCCACGGTTTTTTGGGTGGCGGTGGCAGCGTGCACTGTGGTCATCAAACCGCGTTTGATGCCAAAGTTGTCGTTGAGCACCTTGGCCACAGGGGCCAAACAGTTGGTGGTGCAAGACGCAGCCGAAACGATAGCTTGGCCTGCGTAGCTGCTGTGGTTGACGCCGTAAACAAACATAGGGGTGTCGTCTTTGGAAGGTGCAGACTGCACCACTTTTTTGGCACCCGCGTTGATGTGGGCCTGGCAGGTGTCACCGGTCAAGAAGAAACCGGTGGCTTCTACGACCACGTCCACACCGACATCGCCCCACTTGAGGTTGGCGGGGTCACGCTCAGCAGTCAATCGGATCTTTTTGCCATTCACAACGAGGTCTTTGCCGTCCAAGGCCACGGTGCCTTTGAAGCGACCGTGCACCGAGTCAAACTGCAGCATGTAGGCCAAGTAATCGGGTTCGAGCAAGTCGTTGATCGCAACGACTTCGATGTCTTTGAATTCGGCTTCTTGGGTAACGGCACGGAACACCATACGGCCGATGCGGCCAAATCCGTTGATACCAATTTTTATTGTCATGATGTTTGCTCCAGTAAAGAAAGAATGGGTAAAAAGTCAGGGATGACTCGGTCAGGATTTGAGGCGTGTACAGACTCGCCCATGTTGTAACCATAGGGCAGCAACCAGACGCGTACGCCTGCGTTTTTGGCCGTGGCCGCGTCGATGGAAGAGTCGCCGATGAAGATCGCCTCTTCGGCTTTCAAGCCAAACCGATCCAAACAATGTTGAATGCCGGCAGGGTTAGGTTTTTTGGTGGGCAGGGTGTCACCGCTGATGACGATGTCGAAGGTGTCTTGCATCGCATGCGCCTTCAAAACGGTTTGCGTGAAGCGTCCCTCTTTGTTGGTGACCACCGCCAAACGCACCCCTTTTTGTGCCAACTCAGTCAACACCGAACGAACGTGGGGATACAAATGGCTGCGTGTGCCGCAACGCTGTTGGTAAAAGCCATTGAACAGGGTGCTGGCATTGGACAAGCCATCCCATGCATGAATGGCCTCCGTGCTGGTTCGCTTGGCATCCGCCAAAGCACTGACCAGCAAAGTGTGCGTGCCGTGGCCAATCCAATCGTTGACTTGTTGCAATGTGACCGAGGGTAGACCGAGATGGCTGAGCGTGTCATTCACCGCATCAGCAATCTCGGGGGCCGTCTCAATCAGAGTCCCATCCAAGTCAAACATGACCAGTTTCAAAGCAGTTGTCATCTCAGCTGCTCAGTTGGTCGAGGGCACGACATGATCAGGGAAAGGTATGGCATGCTTGTGGCTGTCGCGGTGCACCAAACTCTTCACAGCGGCTTCAATGCGATCGGTGGTGATACCGAAATGTTTGTACAGGTCAGGCGCAGGCGCAGACTCTCCAAACGTGGCAATGCCAATGACCATGCCTGTACGCCCGACATATTTGCGCCAAAAATCGGGATGAGCCGCCTCCACAGCCACCGTGGGCAAGTTCAATGGCAAGACCATGTGTTGGTAAGCCTCGGATTGACGATCAAACACATTGGTACACGGCATGGACACCACACGCGTAGGAATGCCTGCAGCCGCCAAATTGGCTTGCGCTTGCATCGCCAACATGGTTTCAGAGCCTGTACCGATGATGATGGCCTTAGCGCCTTCCATGTCACTCAAGATGTAGCCCCCTTTGCGTACTTTGTCTGCATAAGCTGCGTTGTCCAACAGGCGAGGCAGGTTTTGACGTGAAAGAGCCAACAACGAGGGGCCGTCATGACGCTCTACACCACAAGCCCAAGCCACTGCGGTTTCAAGACCATCGGCGGGACGCCAGACATCCAAACCCGGAATCAGACGTAGGCTAGGTACATGCTCCACGCTTTGATGGGTGGGTCCGTCTTCACCGAGGCCAATTGAGTCATGGGTCATCACATGAATGACGCGCAGCTTCATAAGCGCAGCCATACGAATGGCGTTGCGGCTGTAATCGCTAAAGGTAAGGAAAGTACCACCGTAGGGGATGTAGCCTCCATGCAACGCCATGCCGTTCATCACAGCAGCCATTCCAAATTCGCGCACACCATAAGACAAGTGATTGCCCCATGTATCACGACCTGCGAGCGTGCAATTCTTGAAGCTGGTCAAGTTAGAGCCAGTCAAATCTGCACTGCCCCCAAAAAATTCCGGTATCAATGGCGACAACACATCTAAAGCGTTTTGGCTTGCTTTGCGTGTAGCCACGGCTTCTGACTTAGCAGAAATTTGCGACAGCGCCTGCGTGACACGCTCGATAAAATTCTCGAAAAGTTGTCCTTTCATGCGACGCTTAAACTCTGCCGCTTCAAAGGGGAAGCTTTGTTCATAGGCAGAAAATGTCGTCATCCATTCAGCTTGACGCTGAACCCCCTTGGAGCGAGCATCCCAGGCTTGGGCCACATCACTTGGAATCTCAAAGGGGGCATAGGGCCAGTTAAGCGCCTCACGCGTTGCTGTAATTTCATCACCACCCAATGCAGCGCCATGCACATCATGGGTACCCGCCTTGTTGGGAGAGCCTTGGCCAATGATTGTTTTGCAGCAAATCAATGTTGGTTTTCCATCCGTCTTCTTGGACTGTGCCTTCGCAGCATGAATGGCTGAGTCAATCGCCTCTGCATCGTGACCGTTGATGTCGCGGATCACATTCCAACCATAGGCCTCAAACCGTTTGGGCGTGTCATCTGCAAACCAGCCCTCAACATGACCATCAATCGAGATGCCGTTGTCATCATAAAAAGCAATGAGTTTGGACAAACGTAGCGTGCCCGCTAACGAACAAACCTCATGGCTGATTCCTTCCATCATGCAGCCGTCACCCAAAAACACATAGGTGTTGTGGTCCACGATGTTGAAGACTTTGCCATCTTCTTCTTGATTGAACTCTTCAGCTAATAACTTCTCGGTCAACGCCATGCCAACGGCATTGGCAATCCCCTGCCCCAAAGGACCAGTCGTTGTTTCTACCCCTGGTGTGATGCCGACCTCTGGATGACCAGGCGTTTTACTGTGGAGCTTTCTGAATTTTTTTAACTCGTCCATCGGCAAGTCGTAGCCAGTGAGATGTAACAGGGCATATATCAACATCGAACCATGCCCGTTGGACAGCACAAATCGATCACGGTCTGGCCAACTTGGGTCGATGGGGTTATGTCGCAGGTGTCGATTCCATAAAACCTCGGCAATTTCTGCCATGCCCATAGGAGCACCAGGATGCCCTGACTTGGCAGCCTCGACTGCATCGATGGCTAAAAAACGGATGGCATTGGCCATGCGTTGTGTCAATTGGCTTGCGTTGTTTGTCATATTCATCTCCCTACTTATGCTTGACCGAGTGCGCGTTTGCGACGTTCCATCATTCGCCACACGAAAGGGGTGAAGATGAGTTGCATGGCGATTTCCATCTTGCCGCCAGGCACCACAATGGTGTTTGCACGACTCATCCAAGAGTCGTTGATCATGTTGAGCAAGTAGGGAAAGTCGATGCCTTTGGGGTTCGCAAAACGAATCACCACCACGCTTTCATCGGCCGATGGAATGTCACGCGAGATGAAGGGATTGGATGTATCGACCAATGGCACACGCTGGAAGTTAACGTGCGTGTGCTCAAACTGCGGCACGATGTAGTTCACATAGTCGGGCATGCGGCGCAGAATAGTGTCTGTCACCGCTTCGGTGCTGTAGCCACGCTGATGCTTGTCGCGCCAGAGTTTTTGAATCCACTCTAAGTTGATGACAGGCACTACGCCCACGCGCAAGTCGGGGTGCTGCGCAATGTTGTGTTCGGGCGTCACAACCGCGCCGTGTAGACCTTCGTAAAACAGCATATCGGTGTCGTTGGGCAACTCCTCCCATGGCGTGAAGGTGCCAGGCTCTTGCTTGTAGGGCTCAGCTTCTTCGGCGTTGTGCAGATATTTGCGGGCTTTGCCTTGGCCTGTTGCACCGTAGGTGCGAAACAGGTTTTCGATTTCGCCAAACAAGTTGTTCTCAGCGCTGAAGTGGCTGAAATGTTTGTTGCCATCTTTTTCTGCGTCAGCGCCGCGTTGCTTCATTTCCTTGCGGTCATAGCGGTGAAAGCTGTCGCCTTCGATGATCGCGGCCTTCACGCCTTCGCGGCGGAAGATGTTTGAGAACGTGCGCGTTACCGTGGACGTTCCAGCACCAGATGAGCCAGTGATGGCAATGATGGGGTGGCGTTCAGACATGGGGTCTCCTCAGTTTTAAAAATTCTTATGCGTAGACACTCGTCCACATCAATCGCGAAACAGGCTTCGCTCGGAAAATAAGGGGTTGTTGTTTTGCGCTTTGGCTGGTTCAGCGTGGTAGCGCTCGATGCGTTCGACTTCATTTTTTGAACCAAACACCAAGCCAATGCGCTGATGCAAGCTGGCGGGTTGCACACTCAACATGGGTTGCTGGCCCGTACTGGCACGGCCACCGGCTTGTTCCATGATGAAGCCAACGGGATTGGCTTCGTAGAGCAAACGTAAACGACCGGGCTTGCTGGCGTCTTTGGTATCACGTGGGTACATGAATACGCCGCCACGCATCAAAATGCGATGAGCTTCGGCCACCATGGAGGCAATCCAACGCATGTTGAAGTCCTTACCACGAGGACCTGTTTTGCCAGCCAAACACTCGTCCACATAGCGCTTAACAGGTGCTTCCCAGAAACGGCTATTGGAGGCGTTGATAGCAAACTCATTCGTATCTTCAGGCACGCGTAAATCGGGATGCGTCAACATGAACTCGCCCATCACAGGATCTAAGGTGAAACCAGCCACGCCATTGCCCACACTGAGCACCAACATGGTGGTGGGGCCGTACAGGGCATAACCTGCGGCAGCTTGTGTCGCGCCGGGTTGGAAAAAGTCTTTGTCGGTCAATGGGCCACCATTGGCCAAATGCTCAGGCGCACGCAAGATACTGAAAATGCTGCCCACAGAGACGTTGACATCGATGTTGCTAGAACCATCCAAAGGATCAAACACCAAGAGGTATTTGCCTTTAGGGTGTTGCGCGGGAATGGCGTAGGGATCGTCCATCTCTTCTGAGGCCATGCCGGCCAAGTGACCACCCCACTCGTTCATGCGGATGAACAATTCATTGCTCACCACATCGAGCTTTTTCTGGGTTTCGCCTTGGATGTTGATGCTGCCGCCCGCGTCGGCCGCGTGGTTGCCATACATATCGGCCAATGCGCCATAGGCTACAGATTTGGCAATGGCTTTGCAGGCCATGGCCACATCCAAAATCAAGGCGTTGAAGTCACCGCTGGCGTCTGGGAAACGACGACGCTCTTCGATCAGGTATTGCGTCAGCGTGGGTGTGGTGCGTGGGCTTAGGGACATGTGAATGAAGAACTTTCTGAAGTAGGTGTCGCGAAAAAATAAAAACTGGTTTTAAGCCTTGGCCGCTTGTTTCAAGGCTTGCATCACGCCTCGGTAGCCGCCATCGGCATCGGGTGCGCCAAACACAGCACTGCCTGCAACGCAGGTGTCTGCACCCGCAGCCACGATTTGGGCGATGTTGTCGGTCTTGACGCCGCCATCAACTTCCAACACGATGGGCTGACCACCACGGGCCACATGGGTATTAATGCGTTGACGTGCGGCTTGCAATTTCGGCAGCGTGGATGGGATGAACTGTTGGCCTCCAAAGCCAGGGTTGACGCTCATGAGTAGCACCACGTCGAGACGATCCATCACATGGTCCATCCATTCCAAGGGAGTTGCAGGGTTAAACACCAAACCTGCTTTACAACCGTGGTCACGAATCATTTGCAAAGTGCGATCCACATGGCGACTGGCTTCGGGGTGGAAGGTGATGATGTTGGCGCCAGCCTTGGCAAACAAAGGCACCAAAGCATCCACAGGCTCGACCATCAAATGCACATCAATCGGAATTTGCACATGCGGACGAATGGCTTCGCACACCAAGGGGCCAATGGTGAGGTTGGGCACGTAGTGGTTGTCCATCACATCGAAGTGAACCCAGTCGGCACCTGCGGCCTCGATGGCGCGGACCTCTTCACCCAAACGGGCAAAGTCGGCTGACAAAATGGAAGGGGCAATGCGGACGGAGCTCATGCTGCAGCTTTCAAAGAAGTGGTGTGCCATTCATGCAGTTGTGCAACGCCCACGCCTTCTAAGTTGAGCAGAGTACGCAAGGCACCGGTGAAATCTTGGGTGGCGGTAAAGTCGTTCGGGGTGATTAAGGTGGGCAAACCCGTCGCCAAGGCTGCACGCAAACCGTTTTCAGAATCTTCAAACGCCATGCAGGCTTGCGCCGTAAAGCCTAAGCGCGCGAGCGTTTGGCTGTAGACCATGGGATCTGGCTTTTTGCGAGGCGCAGTAGAAGCGTCTTCAATGACCAAAAAGTACCGCTGCCAATCTGGGCCAATCGCTTTGCGCAACAAGGCGCTGATATTCACGGGCGATGTGGTTGTGGCAATGGCCAATTGCAAACCTGATGCACTGGCTTGTGACAGCAAAGCCAACACGCCAGGGCGCATCTTGACTGCTCCGTCTTGTACCGCTTGCTCGTAAGCCGCTGTTTTGATGTCATGCAAACGATCAATGGTTTCTTGCATGCCAGCGCCGCTGATGTCTTTGACGCCGCCCAACTCGGTTTGCCAGTAGGCCTTGATGCGTTCTTTACCGCCGGAAATGCCCAGCAAGCGGGTGTAGAGCGGCACGTCCCAGCGCCAATCCAGCCCAAACTCGGCAAATGCGTGGTTAAACGCTGCCAAATGGGCCATTTCGGTATCAGCCAGCGTGCCATCCACGTCGAATATCAGGGCTTTAAGCATGTCGGAGTCTCCACTTTTGTTTTCTGTGACCCGACTTTAAAAAAACAAAACAATAAGGTAAATTCAATATTGTTTAGCTCTTAGTTCATTAATTGCTTAACCATAAAACTATGGCCATAGATTTACGCATAGCCCATGAAGCGCTTACAAGAATCTTTAAATGAGCCATGCCGCTCTTTCGGCCAGCGACATGTGACACGTACGCATGCTTAGAACCACACACAACTAAGTCGGTTTTCATTTCTACCTGTCAGCGTGTCAGCCTGAAAAACAAGTTGGCCAAGGTCTCCGGCAACTGCCCCATATGGTCGACCAAGGTGCAGTGGTCACCAAACACATGGCGCACGCTCGCCTCGTGCGCGGGGTGGAGCTGGATGCACCATACAAACACGCCTTGGGCTTGCAAAGTGTGTACCACTTGGCGGGCGTCGTGCATCAGGTAGTTCGTATCAGTCACGTCCACGTCAGAGGGCTCGCCATCGGTGAGCACAAGCAGAATTTTCTTAGTGCATTTGCGCTTGATCAAGGTTCGCGCGGCGTGGCGAATGGCCACGCCCATGCGGGTGGAGTAAGCGGGCTCCAAAGCAGCCAGTCTGGCCTTGACAGGGTCTGCCCACGGTTCTTCAAAACCTTTGATATGCATGTAGCGCACATCGTGTCGGGTGTTGGAGTGAAAACCACCAATGGCCAAAGCGTCGCCCAACTGGTGCAAAGCCCAAGCCAGCAAAGCCACCGCCTCTTGGCTGATTTGCAAAACAGTTTGGTCAGAGCCCCGCGCTTTTTCGTTCAGCGAGGCCGACAAATCCATCACCAACTGCACACTCACATCACGCTCAACTGGCTTGATGTGTTGCTCCACGCGGTGAGAGGGTGTGTGGCCCGTTTTCAGGTCGATGTGCGCGGCTAAGGCGACATCCAAATCCAGTTCACACCCATTTTCCAAATGCCGCTCACGGGTGCGGCCTTGGGGTTTGAGTTGATCGAGCAAGCGTTGCAAACGTTTGGACAGTGCCGCATGGCGAAGTAACAACTGGTCAATGTCAGCTGCATGGCCCGGCGGGTGAAGGTATTCAAACACCCTCACCCAGTCGGGTCGCTCACTGCCAGCTAAATAATCCCACTCTGGGTAGAGTTGCGGGGGCAAACTGTGCAGCTCTTCATCGGCCAGACGGGTGGGACTGGGCACGGTGTCTTCTTCGTCACCCTCCTCGATGAATTGCCAGAGATAGCGGTTGTCGTCACGCCAATCCACTTGCGTGTGCTCGAAATGCACTTGCGCCTGCGCATCGCTGGGTCGACGCGTGCGGGCCACAAACTGTAACGCCAACTGCGCCACTTGAGCCGTACTCACCTGCCCCGCGAGAAAGCCCTGCTCTGAGCCTGTGGCCTGCCCTTGCCCATCTACCAAGGCCATGAAGCGCTCGCGCCATTCCCGCAATTGCGGATCTTGCACCACAAAGCGTTCATCCAACACGCTGCGGCTCCACACACTGAGGCGATGCAGCACACAGGCGTGCGTGGCCTCGTCGCAGCCGCCTTCTTCTACGGGTGGGTACAGAGCCAACAGATTGTGGCGCAGGCCAGGCCAAGTACGCATCAAAAGCAAATCAATGCGCGTGTCTTCAAACCACTCCACCGCTAGCCTTTGCATCGGGCTCCAGTTGTCAGCGATGCAAGGCGTGGACCAACGGATGTGTCCGGCCATGTGCATGAGCATGAGGCGGTAACGGTCCAAGGCACTGACACCCGCATGATCGTCTAGTACATCAGGCAAACCCATGGCATAACTGGGCCCTTTGTCGGTCGACTCCAGCAGCAAACAAGGTAAGACCGACACAGCCTGCACCCCGTGCTCCGCGCTCACTTGTGCCGTTGGCAGGGGCAGCACATGCGCTTGCAATTGCCACATGGCTTGCAGGCTCAGGCTCAACGTGCGCTCGGCATCATGGAGCAAAATGCCGTGGCGTTCACGCTGCAGCACAGCCAAGCTGTCGGGGCTACGCAAGGCAAAGTAGTCTTCTTGTTGTGGTGGGTGGTGCGCATATGCACGCGCACCAAAATCTACCCACGCTTGCCAGCCTGACAAGGACAGTGTTTGCAACAGTCGCGGGGCTTGCAGCAGCAACTCCGACAATCCCGCGCTGGGCAAGGTCGCTTGTCGACCATGAATAGAACCAGTGGTGCGATCCATGAAATGACCGACCGTGTGCAAATAGGCTCGCAACACTGATAAACCACCCAAACGCTGAGCCACAGGTCCCAAACTGGTGAGCAAGGGAGTCATGGCGGCGCTGTTGGGAGACTTGTGCATGCGCAGCAACAAGGCCATGACAAGCTCAAAGGCCTGCTCCGCAGCGCTCTCGCCCAAAGCTTCGACCACTTCGGGCCAGTAGGTGAGCCATGCCAGCACAGGATCGGCACCTCGGCCGAGTTTGCCCAACTGACGACCGCCTTGCCAAAAGGCCTGCAAAGAGGCGGGGCTCAGACGCGCAATGGCTTCATGTGCGCAGGCTTCAAACACCGGGCGAACAGCAGGCAAAGCACAGTCCAAGGCTTGCCAGCCCGCTAACACCTGCGGGTCATGCGCCCAAGGTGCGTTGGGGTCAGCCCCAGCAGGCATCGATGGCATGGTCCAGGCTTTGTCGGATGTCCAAGTCATCGGTGATGGGGCGCACCATCGCCATGCGGCAAGCGTCGCGTGGCGCAACGCCCTGACGCATCAGTTGTGCCGCGTACACCAGCAAGCGGGTAGATACCCCCTCACTCAGGCCATGCCCTTTGAGCGCACGGGCGGTTCCTGCAATACGCACCAGCTGCATGGCTGCTGCACTGTCGATGCCGGTTTCACTCACCACGATTTGGGTTTCCAGCTCGGGCAAGGGGTAATCAAAATCAAAGGCTACAAAGCGCTGTTTGGTCGAAGGTTTCAAATCCTTCATCGCGCTTTGATAACCGGGGTTGTACGAGATGACCAATTGAAAGTCTGGGTGGGCTTGCACCACCTCCGCTTTTTTGTCGATGGGCAAACTACGGCGATGGTCGGTCAGGGCATGAATCACGACCGTGGTGTCTTGCCGCGCCTCCACCACCTCGTCCAAATAACAGATGGCCCCAATGCGGGCCGCTTGAGTCAGCGGCCCGTCCACCCAACGTGTTCCTTGGCTGTCAAGCAAATAACGGCCAACCAAGTCAGAAGCCGTCATATCCTCGTTGCAAGCCACCGTGATGAGCGGCTTGCCCAAGCGCCAAGCCATATGCTCCACAAAGCGCGATTTACCGCAGCCAGTGGGTCCCTTCACCATGACGGGCAAACGCGCTGCATAAGCGGCTTCGTACAAAGCCACCTCATCGCCTTGTGGGTGATACATGGGTTCGCTGGTCATGATGGGCTCCTGTTTTTGGACTGGGGGCTCGACTTACTTGTGTGCCGACAACTTGTCGCGCCAGCCTGGGAACAGCTTGTCGGCATCACTTGGGAAGGAAGCGAACGCACGGGCAAACTCTTTGTGCTCTCTGGCGAACTCAATGGGATCAGCACCCGACTTCCAGCACTCATAAGACTGACGCAAAGAAATCGCGCCTGCGGCTGGGCTGTCGATGTGGCCATAAGAGCCGCCACCGGAGGTGTTGATCACGTTGCCGTGGCCCAAGTTCTTGAAGAAGCCTGGCAAACGCAAAGCGTTCATACCGCCAGAGATGATGGGCGTAGTGGGCTTCATGCCGTACCACTTTTGGAAGTAGACAGGTCCTTGGCACTCGTCGCGCTCGATCATGTAAGCGATGAGTTTGTCGTCGTTCTCACCTTCCATCTTGCCAAAGCCCATCGTGCCTACGTGGATACCAGAAGCTCCTTGCAAGCGGCTCATCTTGGCGAGCACAAAAGCGGTGTAACCGCGCTTGGCGCTTGGACTGGTGACAGCACCATGGCCGGCGCGGTGGTAGTGCAGGTATTGGTTAGGGTATTGGCGGCGGGCCGTGGTGATCATGCCGGGACCACCCACGTAGCCGTCGACCAAGAAAGCCACTTTGTCGGCGTCAGGACCAAAGGCTTCCAAGATGAAGTCAGCGCGGGCGCACATTTCGTAGTGGTCGTCGGCGGTGATGTTGGCCGAGAACAGTTTGGCTTGGCCGGTTTCGTCTTGAGCACGCTTCATTGCGTCCACAACCAAAGGAATGGTCTTCTTCATGGGCGAGAACACTTGGTTACCCTGAGGTTCGTCGTTCTTGATGAAGTCGCCACCCAACCAGAATTGGTAAGCCGCTTGTGCAAACGGCTCAGGACGCAGACCCAACTTAGGCTTGATGATGGTGCCGGAGATGTAGCCACCGTCTTTGACTGGACGACCCAAGATGCGCCACATGTCAGAAATGTCTTTGCTGGGGCCATCAAACAATTGAATGACGCGCTCAGGCACGTAGAAGTCGTGGATCTTGGCGTGCTCGATGTCGCCCATGCCTTGGTTGTTACCAATGACCAGCGTCAAAAACGACACCATCATCATGCGACCGTCGGTCACGTTGCGATCGAACAGGTCGATCGGGTAGGCGATGCGCATGTCTTCGGTGGCTTCGTCGATGTAGTACACCAAGGCGTCGAGGCCTTTGGTGAAGTCGTCAGTTGTCGACACTTCCACGTTGGTGCCCGTGGAAGACTCAGCGGCAAAGTGAGCCGCTGCCTCCAAATAACCGTAACCGGACTTGGGTTTCATTTTGTAAGCCACCAAAATGTGGCGACCGCCTTTGATGAGGTCCTCTTCCTTGAGGCTCAGGTCGGAATAACGTGCGCTTTGGTCCATCTTCAGTCTCCTAATAAATACAGTTGTTGTAGGGAATGTCCGAACTATATGGATCCATCGACATAAGGTAAATTCAAAATTAATATCAATAAAGTTAAGAAAAACCTTAATGAAAAACGCAACCTTCCGCCAACTTCGCGTATTCAATGAAGTGGCCAAAAATTTAAGTTTCGCCCGTGCCGCTGAAAATCTGCACCTCACACCTCCAGCCATCACCATGCAAGTCAAAGAGCTAGAGGGTCACGTTGGTATGCCGCTGTTTGATCGCAATGGCAAAAAAATCAGCCTCACCACCACGGGTGAATACATGTTGGTCTACGCACGCAAAATTTTGGCCACCGTCAAAGATGCAGAGGATGCCGCGGCAAGACTGCAACGCGCTGAGACAGGCGTGCTCACCATCGGCTTTGTGAGCACTGCTAAATATTTTCTGATGCGCCTACTTGATGACTTTCGCAACCTGCACCCGGGTGTGGACATTCAGATATCGATTGGTAACCGTGACCAACTTGTCAGCATGCTGCAAAACAGCGAGGTCGATATCGCCGTGATGGGACGCCCCCCAAAAGAGCTGCAAACTCGTGCCGAACCCTTTGCAGCACACCCGCATGTGTTTGTCGCCGCCATCGACCACCCGCTAGCCCAACGCGATCATTTAAGCGTCGAAGACCTACGACCCTACGATTTCATCGTCCGCGAAAAAGGCGCAGGAACCCGCGCTGCGATGGAAAAGTTTTTTGAGGACACGCACGTTGAGCCACGCTTAAAAATCCAGTTGCAGAGCAACGAAATAATCAAGCAGGCCGTAATGGCGGGCTTAGGTCTGGGCTTTCTGTCGCTGCACACGATTGGCCTAGAGCTGGAACACAACCTGATTCGCATGCTTGATGTGGAAGGTGCGCCGGTAGTGCGCGCTTGGAATGTGGTGCACACCCAATCGAAGCTGCTATCCCCCGCTGCAGAATCGTTTCGCTACTTCATGCTTGAGCAAGGCGAAAAACAATTGGCCGATCAATTTGGTCGATTCCTGCCCTTCTCGTAAAAAACCCCCCAAACCTGAAGGCTTGGAGGGCTTATATCAAGCGATGACTTGAGATTACTTGATGCTAGCCAAAGCAGCATTGAACGTGGCGCTAGGACGCATCACAGCTTCGAGCTTCTTGGCATCTGGCAGGTAGTAACCGCCGATGTCCACAGGCTTGCCTTGAACGGCATTGAGCTCGTCCACGGTCTTCTTCTCGTTCTCGGTCAGGGTCTTAGCCAAAGGCGCGAACTTAGCTGCCAAGTCTTTGTCTTCGGTTTGCGCTGCCAACTCTTGGGCCCAATACATGGCCAAGTAGAACTGGCTGCCACGGTTGTCGAGCTGACCTGTTTTTGGCGATGGGTTTTTGTTGGTGTCCAACAATTTGCCTGTCGCTGCATCCAAGGTTTTGGCCAACACTTTGGCTTTAGCGTTGTTGTTCTTCAGACCCATGTCTTCGAAAGACACAGCCAATGCCAAGAACTCACCCAGTGAATCCCAACGTAAGTGGTTTTCTTCCACCAACTGTTGCACGTGCTTAGGTGCTGAACCACCCGCGCCTGTTTCGTACA
>JACCDN010060186.1_pt1 | contig 17618 bp, 18 predicted proteins | sample 7441691 | NCBI WGS metagenome assembly JACCDN01 (sample SAMN15323439, study PRJNA562643) | freshwater metagenome | isolation source: river surface water | place: USA:Blue River Watershed | collected 2017-08-16
AGTTTGTATTTAAACGGGAAAAGTCTACCTTTGTGCCACCAAAATAAATAATGGTCCGTTCGTCTAGGGGTTAGGACACGTCCCTTTCACGGATGAAACACGGGTTCGATTCCCGTACGGACTACTTAAACCCTCTCTATTTGTCATAGAGGGGGTTTTTTTTGTAGTGTATCGCTACTGCTTCAATAATTGATTATTTCCAGTTTGTCTTGGTAAGGTTAATTACCTTAAATGTTAAAGTAACACAAAAAAATAGTACTCGAGATATCGTATTATTTAATGTTTCACTACTTTTGCTTAAATTCCCATTTGTTTCTCTCAATGTGTGCAAAAGCAATCACTATCAAAAAACTTTCCAAGTAAATTGGAATTCTTAACTTTATTTGCTTACATATCTTATTTATTATGTATTGATATTATAAGTTAAATTGCTCTGTACAATTAAATTTATCAATAAAAACCAAATTCCCAAATTCACTATCGTAAAAAAGGCCTTCAAAATTTTCATGTTTAATTTCAAGATTCTGAATTTCAAATTCATAATTTGATCCTAAAGGAATTAGCTGAATAATTGGTTGTGATGTTTTTAAAATAAATTTATTTTGAGAAAAAACAGGAGCTAATATTGGACCTGTGTAACCTTTAGGATACACAACGGGGGGTATTTGAAATTCAAGGTTCATGGTAGGGGTTAAAATAGGAGTTGCTAAAATGTTAATATTAAGTTTTGAAAAGGAAAATCCAGTATCTATTCTGGCATATAAATTATTTGAATCTGGAGTCCCTATAATACCTGGATCTAAAATTATTTTATTATTTAAATTATATCTTTTCACAATAAAACTTGAATTATCAAAATGATAATCGTTTGGAGATCCAATATAACATCCTAAATTGTACGCTTGTTTAATAGCAGGACATTTTGATGGTGTTATTTTTCCAGTTTCAGTGGATTTTATCTGGGTATTTATATTATTGTGAATATTAGCCCGAAAGTATCTTTTAATTAAAATAATTTTATGCATATGTAATTTTTAAATTAGTATTAAATTAGTTTCGGTAAACAGATAAATAGTTTGCTAATTCTTTTGAAATTGGCATGCCTGTAAATTCTTCAATCCACAGCCATTGCCCCATTGAATTAACTTCAAGAAAATAATATTCCTCTCCATCATAAATCATATCAATTGCGCCGTAAATTATTCCTAATTTTTTCATTAATTTCAAAATTTTATATTTTAAGGATTCAGGTATATCGGTTTCAAAATGAGGTGTATTTTCCCAGTCATGATGTCTCCAATCAATTTTCCCAACTGTGCTTTTTTGAGACTCAATCTTACATGGGAATATACATTCACCTATAACTGTTATCCTCAATTCATATATTTTATTAACATATTTTTGGATAATGGCTGGGCATTCTTTTAAAGTGTCCAAAGATTCTTCGGATTTATCAAGTAAAATTTCTGAATAATGTGCAAATGTTTTATTATCCTCTTTTAAATGGATACCTTCTAGTGGCTTAATGCAAAGCTTATCTTCTAAATTTAAAAAGGAGGTTGAAAAAAAACCGCCAAAAAAACTTTCAGGAATTTTGATTCCAACTTTTTGAGCAAAATTTAACTGTAATATTTTTGATAAGCATTTATAGTTCGATTCAGGTGAATTTATAGTTGGGATAATTTCAGACAATAGTTTAATGCAACTATTTACATGAATTGCTCTTTGAGTTGCAATATATTTTTTTTCGCTTTCCGAATATTCCCCTAATATATCTTGACTTTCAACAGTGAAATCTCGCCGAAGATAAATTGAATTTATTTGATCCTCAAAAATTATAATATTTTCAAATGCTACTAGAATTTTAATTTTATTTTTCTTAGTGAAGCTTGAAATAGTCCATTTATTTCCATAATCTTCTCTTTCTAAAAGTATTACCTTGAATTTTTTGGAATCTATATGTTTAGAAACTCTTTCGGAATGCTCGTCGTTTTTACAACAAAAAATTAAAATATACTTTTCCATTTAATTAGCTTTAAATAAAAATGGGAGACTTTAATGTCTCCCATTACTTCTGAATTTTAAATTAATAATGTTCGCCGTGATCTGTTTGAGAAGAAAATGTCGATTTTGAAGTTGTATTTCCTCCCGATGCAATAATCTTATTAAGATTTTCAGGATTCTTCACATTGGGTGTCCAATTCCACTGATTTACCGGAAGAATTGTTCTAGGTTGATCTACATCAACTCTCTGGATTTGTCTTAAAGCCAAAGGCTTTTTTGCAATTTGAGCTATCATAATAAAATAAGTTATACTTCCTACTCATAAGGCTTTTCGGAATTCGCCTCGTTTTTTATTGTGGTTTCTGATCTCCACACATGCACAATATTATGTATTTGCAAATATTTATTCAAATTTTTTGAATATTATTTTTGTTTAATTTTTTCTCAAAAAAGTATAATGTTTATTTGTGAGATTTATTTGTTTATTAAATGGAAAAGATCTCTATATTTAATTTGTATTTTTTTGAAAAAAATGTTTATTGGCTTATAAGAAAAAAAAATTATGGCTCCACTTAATTTTTTATAAATCATAAATTAATTTATGATTTAATGTGGTATAGTTGAAGATATAAATTAATGTGAGTAATTAATTTTTTGCTTTAAGTTCATCTTTCCCCTATTTAATTGAATAATCAATATATTATTTGATTTGGGTATTATTCTCCTATTAATATTTTGTTATCTCTAATTGAATTCCCTTCCAAAGCTTCTCAAAGGACTCTTCAATCGATATTTCTGTTGAAATTTCCATAAAATAATCCAAGGGCTCCTCAAAAGGACTGCTAATCCCAGTGAAATGGGGTATTTTATTTTCAATAGCCTTCTTGTATAAACCTTTCGTATCCCGTTGCAAACAGGTCTCTAAGCTACTATTCGTATAAACTAAATAGAAATTAGCCTCCCCAATAATTGATTTCGCCAATTCTCGTATTTCCTCTGTGGGAGAGATGAAACAAGAGAGCGTGATGATGCCCGAGTCATTCATTAATTTACTGACTTCCGCAATCCGTCTAATGTTTTCTGAACGATCTTCTAGGGAAAAACCAAGATCCCGGTTCAAGTGCATGCGCGTATTATCTCCATCTAAAAGGACGGTCTTATAACCTAGGTCAAACAATCGTTTTTCAAGTAATTTGGATAGGGTGGATTTCCCGGAACCAGATAAGCCGCTAAACCAAATGCTGATTCCTTTTTGTTTTAGCGCTTTTTCCTTCTCATCCTTGCTCACAGGCATAATTTCCTCCGTCAGATGGTTGGGGGAATGTTTGGCGGCTTTAGTTTTTATCCGTGTCTCTAAATTGATCCAAACTATCTCATGGAAAAAGTATAGGAAAGGCTTGAAAAAGAATTCCAAGAGGCTTAAAGTAAAACCCATGGCGATTTGACCCGTATTTAGGAAGACCATCAAAAACGTAACACTAGAGGAGACAATTCGATAACTGATTGTCTTGACAAGCGCATAGTTTAATTTATTTTTTGATCGTTGGAAGGGAAAGCTAAACATAAGGGTTTAAATTTTGAATAAAGTTCCTTACAGCCCTCCAAAAGGTCAGCTGTACAGTTTACCTCATTGAGCTTGTAATTAGGCGCTTGATAGGCCTTTATTGGCGAAAAAGAGGATGGTAGCTCCCAAGCCTCTTTGATCGTTTGCATCAGTTCATTGGGATGTGAACATAAATCTTGGAAATCGACCAATAGCCATTTGTCGGAATAATGGGAGAATAAATGCTGGTAGTAGTTTAACCAACTAACCAACCAATAGTCTAATGCCATCGGATCTAATGTGTTCAATTGCGCATTCAATTCTTTGTTTCCTAAATCGAATGATTTGAGGTTCAGACCAAATTCATGATGTCCGAGTGAGTTAAAATAAGCCCGACTAAAGGCATCATTTTGATGAATTTTAGCGAATTGGATATGTTGCTTCCACAATGAGCGGGAATGCGAATAGGGTTCACGAATGGTGAAGATAAATCGAGTGGAAAGTATCGATTGATTTGCTAGTGAATTTAGTCGGAGAATGGAATTATTATTTTTTGTGAGGTAGATTTCCCTGCCAGATTTGACCAAATGCAATTGAATAAAATGTTTGTATTCAATAATATCCTCCTCTGAAAACTCATGAAGTACGAGTTGGCTTTCTTTGATGTAGCTATTTGCTAATTGGCTTTTCCAAAAAATCTCATCAATTGCCTCGGGACTATCTTCGTTGATGAGAATTTGGTCACCATGTGCCCTTTCCATGGGTGCTGTAGCCGTTTTTTTTGTCCGCCAAGTTGCCGATAAATTAGGCATAAACAAGAAGGGGAGGTCTTGGTAACTTAAGGAATGTCCCACTTGGGCATTCACCAAATGGTTGAGCATTGATGTCGTCCCGGAACGCGCTAATCCAGAAATGAAAATAACTTGCGGTTGAATATGCTTGGCTTGGGTTAAATAGAGACTTTTTTCCAAGTCCAAGCTTAGCTCGTTGAAAAGCGGATTTCCCACACTCAAGCGATGTAAAATTTGCTCAAAAAAGGAATAATTATTTTTCATTTTGGGCGGAATAACAGTATCCCAACAAAAATTCCGGCTAGATTTAACAAGCTGGTTTGAAGCATAAATTGATTCATGGCTACATCTGCGTGATTATACCCATAGAATAAGCCAGTTGGTAAAACAATCAACATGCTCGCTGTGAGTAATTTAATGGACGCAAAAAAGAGCTTTCGAGTGTTTTGAAGTATTCCAACCTGTTTTTCGTCATCGCTTACATTTGATTGAATAATTGACAGCATGGCCTGATTGGAAGACCAAATAGCTTTCAAGATTAGCCTTAATTCGAACTTTTTGAACAGAAAGTAGGTAACTATTCCAATCAAGAAACTACTTACCCATGCCATTATTTAGCGATCTCCTTAGGGCCTCGAAACTTTCGATAGATTTTCTTAAAGGGATACCAAAGTATGGCAAAGAGCGACATAAATAAGGAAATTAATATGCCAAGAACCGCGGCAAAAAGACCTCCGCTCATGCCAGGTCCGATGTAGTTTAGAATAGACATAATTAGTTATTTAGTTGGTTAAATTCTTCAGTGGTGTAATAGCGGCTCCAGCCTAACAGGCTAATATGTTCTTTGTCTAATCGATTGACATAGATGCCATTAACCCCATTCTTATCACCGAAAAGAATTCTTCCGTTGTTTGTTTCCTCGACGAAAAGTTGGCCATCCGGTAAAATTCTTGATCTTCCTTGGGTTAAAGTATTTATTTTGCCTTTTCGAAACATCTGGGTGTATGGGATGCTTATTTGATCCTTTTCAAAATCATAGATGTATTGATTATTATATCCATTGATCAGAAAAGTTTGCCCATTGACAACTGCGACGTCATTTCCAAAAACACCTATTTCGGTATCACTTAAAAAATCACAATCGTGTTGAAAATTCCAAGGACCTGTTTTTAACCAAATGATTTTATTTGTGCTGGGTCGATATAAAAATATGGTACTGCGATTCCGTAAACTGATAAGAAGGTCGCCTTTTTTCCAATATTTGGTTGTTTTTAAAGCGGGTTGTATGTCGTTCAGGTGTAACAGATCTTCCGAAATAGGCCCCGTGTTTAATAGTAAATTTTGATAGCCATTTTCTGAGTAGATTTCATAGATCGATTTTGAAAAAATTGTTTTTCCATTTGATGGATCAATCCTGAAAATTCCATCATCCCAAATACTTGACTGAATAAAGTTTTTATTGGTTTTATTATGTAGCGTGCCACAAACCCAAAGCTTATTTTCACTATCTAATTCGATGGAATGATGAAAATGTCCCAAATTCTTCCATACTACGTTAGATTTATTGTTCAACCGAATTATTTCTCTATTGCCAAGGCTTATAACATCTCCCTGATACATTAATGGATGGAATAACAACATGTTAAATTTGGAAACTTCTTTTAGGTTTAGTTGACCAAAGTCGGGCTGCCAACTTTTCAAAATCCGTTTCTGAGATAGGTCGAGTAATTGGATTTCGGCTAGATGATTTGATTGATTAATGGTTGAAATTAAAAGGTATCCATTCGTTGTTGGAGTTTTGTATTGGTCAACATGATTTGCGATGAAAAGCGGCGAGCTCTCCATTTCGAAATAAACTAGAAACTCATGAGAAAAAACGCCAGGCAATTTGGCAAGATTTACGATAAAATCACCTGTATTTTTATCGATTCGCTTGCCACCCGCCATAATATGCCAGACAGACCAAGCAAATAGAAAATTGGATACGAGAAGTATCCAAATAATGAATAATAATAACCTTTTCAAGAGAACACAGAATTTTCAGGAAGTTAGCCAAATTATCTAGATTTATGTTATTACGTGAAAAATCCTATGTACTTATTTGAAAATTCAGAACAAAAATATCCTACATAAAATAAAAAAAGAGGACCCTCGCTGAGGGCCCTCCTTTTTATTCGAGGAAAGAATCCTTATGCTTTCGCTGCAGAAGCTCCTTTTGCGATGCTGTATACAACTAAACCGAAACCGATTTTGTTGATGGCATCCGCAATGTTATAGGCTAAGTCAATGTTACCTGACATGCTGCTCAACAAGTTGCCTGGCAACATCATGTAGCCGATTGGATAGATTGCCCAACCTACTAATGTGAACCAACGCATTACTTTGTAACCTGATTTTACGTGCTCGTTATCAGATGATGCAGCTAATTTAGATGCCTCTCCTGCGTAGATTTCGTAAATGATTACCGCCCAACCTAATGTTGAGATGATTCCCCACATTACGTTTTGCTCAGGTACAACAGCCTCACCGATGTAACCTGCTACTAACATAACTACTGATCCAAAGATCAAACGAGTTAGCATACCTGTCTTTGCACCCGCTGGCTTTAAGATTAAGAAATACTCAATACACATCAATGGAACTGTTAAAGTCCAGTCAATGTAACGGAACTGAGTAGGGGACTCGTGTGTGTCCAACCAAACACCGCGCATGTAGAAATAATGCACTGCTGCAATAAAGGTGATCAAAGCAGAAATCAATAAAGATGTTTTCCACTTGTCATTCACTGTGCCTCTCTCAACGATGAAGAAGATAGATGCTGCAAGCATGGACATATACCCTGTAAAGAAGGTAAATCCAATGTAATCTCCGGCCGCTAGCGTACCGTTCAATAAAATGTTTAATGTTTCCATAATAGTAAGCGTTTAAATTGAAAATGAATTAAATAAGATTTTAATGATATATGTAAAACTCTGATAATCAATAATTTGTTTTAAATGTACTTAAAAAAGTTTAAAAAAAAATTAAAATTTTACAATAGTGCCTTAATCATGCGTTCTACGCGCGATTTGGTGCATTAAAAAAAAATGGGGTAAGGTGAGAATCGATAAAAAAATAAAGGCATGGGCCAACCATTTTTCGGAGTCGACAAATGAAATATACCCGATTCCCAGGATGATTGCGACTAGGCTAAGGGGTAGGAGTTTTTGATATAGTTGGCCAAATGTCATTTGCAAGGATTCACTCAAGACTCGAAGGCTATAGGTCGCATGACATGCCCCAAAATAACACATGAAGGCAGGAATTAATGGGATATACATTCCAATGATCAATGTAAGCAGTGTATTGATAAAGTAAGCGAAATGTTCCCTTTGAAAGCCCATTAACATCATTCCCAGGAAATAATAGGTAGAAATGTTACCCAAACGATAGGTGGAACCCATAGGTAAATGAGCCAAAACCGCATTGACTTCCTCCCGGTGACTTGTCAATATAAATCCCAAAATTCCAAGCCCCAATAGGCTAGAGCGAACAATTTGTAGGATATATTCTCCATTCGTTGTAATGGGTGAATAGGTAGCGGTACTTTCAATATCGCCAAAATGGAAAATGGATATGCCGATAAAAAGAATGAAGGATAATTCGGGGAAGAAATGCCAACAAACACCATAGACCAACATGATGCCTAAATACTTGATGATGAATAGCGCTAGTTTAAATTTTTCTTTCTTTTGTTCAGCAATTTTTTGTGCCACCAAATGATCAACTGCGCCATGTGGAATTCCAAGGATGATGAGCATCAAGGCGCCAAATAGTAAATCGAGGTGTTTCAGGTCCACTAAAATGAAACTTAGTAGCATGTAGAGCATGCTGGCCACTATTCCCCCGGATGTATATAAGCGTGTCATCGTATACTTTGGAATAAATGCTTTAAAAACAAAGGAATATTGAGGCGGCTGAATAGCACGATTTCCTCCCAAAGGCTCGTTTTTTCATCTAAAAAACGCAAAATCTTTTCAAAGGAAGTCTTTTGAAATAATTGGTCCATCACTTTAGGAATCACATGATTCTCCGATTGAATCATGTGTAATAGAATGGAATCATAGAACGCAAATCGAGCACTTCGCTTAGAAACCTGATTCATCACCCGATGCTTCGCATCTCGATGCATTCGTGTAAATGCATAACCCGTCGACGCCTTAACCTGCCCACCCGCTGTGCCGATTGGAAAGATTAAGGAGTCATTGTTTGCCTTTTGGGTCGTTAGACACATGGGGATGGTGCCAACTTCCGTATCAAGGATTTTGTATTTTTGATTAGGGTAATTAGCCGACATATATTCGTTCCAACTATCATCATAAGTAGCCTGATCATAGCCCGACTTACTGAAAACGGTCGTTTCAATCAACGCGCGCTTTTTGTCAAAGGGTAGAATGTAATGGAAGGCTGTAAATTGATCCTGCGATTGTTTTTGACTGAAATCCATGAGCGTTACCGCTGTATCATCCAAAATTTCTTTCTCAAACTCGATAAATTTCCCCCAAAAATGCTGTTGGATCGCACATGGCGAAGCTTTTATTCTAGAATCTGCCACGCGGTTAGCTGCGTAATTTCCTCCTTCGCGTAAATTTATTGTTACATATTCCGCGGATTCAATTAATTCATCTACCCATCCTTGTACGACCGTGATTTGAGGATGTTGTGGAATAAATTGTTCAAAAAAATACCGATAATAATTGGTAGACGAGATAAAGTGATAGGACATCGAACCAATCGTTTCCGTCTGTGTTATGTTTTCACTGGATCGATAGGTTATTTTTGGCCAGGATTTTTCGATTAGAAAAGGAAAGGACTCTCTACCTGATTCAGCCCAGAAGCACCAGCTTTTTTTGGTTCGATCACCTGAATCGATTACTAAAACCTTCGCGTTCGCATGAGCCGGAACTTGATAATATTCATACAATAGCTGTAAACCCGCCGCACCAGCTCCTATAATCGCTAAGTCAAATCGCGCTGCCGACATAAATATGAATATTTTTATAAATTATTGTAAGTAAACTGATTGATTGGCGAAAAGTTTTGATAATCAGTTAATTATCACACAAAAGCAGGATAGGAGCCCCTAGGTGCCTTTTTTATTTTTAGGCAATTGTCGGTACCTTTAAGAACTTATTGTTAATCTTAGTCTTGTTTAAAAAGTCTGTTGTTTTCGTCTTCATTTTTTGCATCGTTCATTCGCTCGATGCTCAAAACATTGCTCGATTGCGTGCTGATGATGACTTTTCCTACCTTAAAAAGGATACCTCACATAAATCTTGGGACGAGCGTTTGAAATTTATGTCCCTAACTAATGCTGTCAACATCAGTATTGGGGGGGAATGGCGTGAACAGTACCAAAATTATACCCATGCGAATTTTGGGCAATTTCCAGCTTCCTTTACCGAAGAGAGTCCGCACCAGTGGATGCACCGAATCATGTTGCATGCAGATCTTAGGTACAAACAATCCTTGCGATTATTTGCCCAAGTAAATAATACAGCCCGATTTCTCAATCCCAATCCCATTGTTTCGCAAGTGGATCAAAATCTTCTTTCCATTCATCAATTGTTCGTTGAGTTTGAGCCCATTAAAAAAATGCGAGTTCGACTGGGGAAGCAAGAGATGCTATACGGACAAGAACGCTTTATTGCATCGCGTGAAGGACCCAATACCCGTCAAAATTTTCTTGGATTACATGCCATTTGGAATTTACCCAAGAGCCAATTGCACCCTTTTATTGTGAAACCCATTCGAATGCTTCCCGGCTATCTGGATGACGGCCTTGCCAACGAGATATTTTTAGGTTCCTATTGGATTAAGCCACGTTTGTATTCAAAATTGAATCTCGATGCCTATTATTTTTTCCTTGAAAGCACCCAGCGTGAATATGTCTTCAAAAAAGGGATCGAACAAAGGCACACGGCCGGCTTACATGTCTATTCTCCTCTCCAACAAATTAATTACGATGTTGAATTAGCACACCAATGGGGGCGATTTAATTCGCTGGATATTTCGGCTTGGATGCTGGTATGGGATTTAAATTTTGAAGCGAAGAAGCACGTCTATGTGGGATTTAGCGGAAATTATGTTCCGGGAGATGAATCTACGACCGATCAACAATTGAATACATTCAATACGTTATATGCCCGACCGCCTTTTGGGCAAACGGTTGCCCTGAATATCACCAACACGCTAAATCTAAGTCCTTATTTACGCTATCAGGCAGGAACTAAATGGTTGGCCACCGCTCGAGCCTCTATCGTCAATCGAACGAGCAAAGCCGATGGTATTTTTACGCCAAATATGTCTCCTTTACGTCCCATAAAATTAGATGCGGTGTCTGATCAGACTGGTATCTGTGACATATATGCGTTGGATGTCAACTATGTTCCTACGAAACATTATTTCTTTCAAGCCGAATTGGGATTCTGCAAGGCAGGTAACTACTTGAAAGACTCAGGGCCAGGGAAGGACGTCGTTTATTTCGCCTTCCGAAATGCGATTAAATTTTAGCCTTTTCCCGAATACTCCAAAGTAGCAAGTAACAAATCGCCCCGTTCAAGATTAATTTCGCAAATCCAAAACCGCCAAACAAGGCTTGTGATTGCGTCTCCAAAATATAAGTAATGATCGGTGAGGCCACGCAAACTAATGGGACATAACGGTCTTTGATGGCTGTTTTCGTGAATAGTCCAAAGGCAAATAGGCCCAACAAAGGTCCGTAGGTGTATCCTGCCAAATTAAAGACGGCCCCGATTAATTCCTGGTTATTAAAGACATGGAACAATCCGATTACGATGAAGAATAACACAGAAAATCCAATGTGGACACGGTGTTTGATTTTGTTGCGTTTGGCTTCTTGGAATTTCTCAATTCGCAAGAAATCAATACAGAACGAGGTTGTTAATGCCGTTAACGCCGAATCAGAGCTCGCATAAGAAGCTGCAATGATTCCCAGTAAAAAGGTTACGGCCGCCAAGGTTCCGAAATTTCCACCCAAAGCCAACAAGGGATATAATTCATCCGTTTTTGCTGGAATTGCAATCTGATTCGCCTGTGCGTAAATGTATAATAACGCTCCAAGTGCCAGGAACAATAAATTGATAAACAAAAGCACCCAATAGAACCAAAACATGTTCTTTTGTGCTTCCCCAATCGATTTACAGGTTAAATTCTTTTGCATCAAATCTTGATCCAAACCCGTCATCACAATAGCAATAAATACCCCAGCCAAAAAGTCTTTTCCAAAGAAATGGGGGTGCTTCCAATCCCACTCAAACATGTGCGAATAGGGGCTTTTATCAATCGTTTGGATCATATCCCCAATTCCCACATTCATTTGTTGGCCCACCAAAACAATCGTAATAAAGAGCGCAACCAATAAAAACAAGGTTTGTAAGGTATCTGTCCATATAATCGTCTTAACCCCACCACGATGTGTGTAGAGCCAAATTAACGCAATCGAAATGAAAACGGTCAATACAAATGGGACGCCAATCGGCTCAAAAATCGCTATTTGAAGGACATTAACTGCTAAATACAAGCGTGCCGCCGATCCGATTGTTCGCGATAATAAGAAAAAGGCAGAGCCTGTTTTATAGGCCCAAAATCCGAAACGAGTCTCTAGATAACCATAGATGGAAATCAAATTCAGTCGGTAATAGAGCGGCATCAAAACCAATGCAATCGTCAAATAACCCAATGAATGCCCTAAGATGACTTGGTAGTAGGTGAAATAGGTCTTTCCAACGGCACCAGGCACCGAAATAAAGGTCAATCCCGAAATGGATGTACCAATCATTCCGAAAGCAACTAGCCACCATGGGGACTGTCGGTTCGCCGTAAAAAAGTCGTTGGTATCCGCCCCGCGCGAAGTGATGTACGAAATGACTAGAAGTAGGCCAAAATAGATGGCAAGAATTCCACCGGCTAATTGTACAGACATAGAGGTTTAACGGATTTTTATTAGATTTGTATGAGGTGAATTAAATCTTTCAAAAATATGGATTTCTCCCAAGAAATTGATTTCATCAACAGTTTTTCTTTTGCTGAACAAGGGCAAGAGCAGACAGATGTCGCAGTCATGTTGGAAGAAGAGACATCTTTCGGTCATCAATTAGTCGTTTACAACGACGATGTCAATTCCTTCGAATATGTCATCATCACCTTAATTGAGGTTTGTCAGCATACGGCTGAGCAAGCGGAACAATGTACCTTGATGATTCATTTTCGAGGTAAATGTGGCGTTAAAACGGCTCCTTATGAGGATTTGGTAGCCATGCGCAATGAAATTTGCCGACGAGGAATTTCGGCTGAAATCGAATCTGTAGAATAAGAGCCCATGATGCATACATACCCTTCTCGGATTATTGAACAGGCAGTGGAAGAAATTTCTAAATTGCCGGGTATTGGGAAGAAATCTGCCTTGCGTTTAGCTCTTCATCTTTTGAAACGTCCAGAAACACAATCCTTGCAATTGGCGCATGCATTGGTTCAACTGCGTACCGAAACAAAGTTTTGTCCGAAATGCCACATGATTTCTGATGGGGATTTGTGCGGAATATGTTCCAGCACGAAGCGTGATGAGACGATTTTATGTGTGGTGGAGGATTTGAGGGATGTGATGGCCATCGAAAATACGGGTCAATACACGGGATTATATCACGTTTTAGGCGGGATAATATCACCTTTGGCTGGGGTTTCTCCGAGTGATTTGCATATTGATTCATTAATCCAACGCGTGGCTTCAGGAGAATTCCAAGAGGTTATTTTGGGATTAAGCCCGACAATGGAAGGGGATACCACAGCTTTTTATTTAACCAAGAAATTGACCGAATACCCAATTAAAATATCGACCATTGCGCGCGGTATCCCGATCGGTGGGGATTTGGAATACACCGATGAAATTACCTTAGGAAGAAGTATCGTAGGTCGCGTGATTTACGAATAAGCACATAAAATTATGATGAAACGTACCCAATTTTTGAAATACATGGGAGCTGGGCTCTTATTGTCGAGTTTTCGTTCTCGTCAAATCAATGAAAATACGGGCTATACTCTGCCTGCTTTACCCTATGCTTTCGATGCCTTAGAGCCTCATATCGATAAGCTGACGATGGAAATTCACCATGACCGTCATCACAAGGCATACGTCGATAATTTAAACAAGGCTTTGCCAGGGTCAAACAAATCCCTGGAGGAATTAATGGCTAGCATTTCTACCCAGCCTGTTGCGGTTCGCAACAATGGGGGAGGTCACTGGAATCACAGTTTTTTCTGGCAATTATTGGCTCCAGCGAGTGGAAAACAACCCAGCGCAGCTTTGCTCGCTCAGATTCAAAAGGATTTCGGTAGTTTAGATAATTTGAAATCAGAATTTAACAAAGCAGCTACCTCTCGTTTCGGATCCGGTTGGGCTTGGTTAATCGTCAAGGACGGTAAATTAACGATCTGCTCTACACCCAATCAGGACAATCCATTAATGGATGTCGCAGAAGTAAAGGGTAAGCCCATATTGGCACTCGACGTATGGGAACATGCTTATTATTTGAAATACCAAAACAAGCGTGCGGATTACATCAATGCGTTTTGGAATGTGGTCAACTGGGATTTTGTGTCCCAACAATTTAATTCTTAACATCAACAAACAATATGTTACTCGAAGAAATTCCTTCTTTAGATTTAGCTGATTTTCAGTCGGCCGACCCCGTACGTAAACAAAAATTCGTACAGGATCTTGGCCAAGCATTTAATACCATCGGTTTTGTGGCCATCAAAGGACACGGACTCACGGATCAATTTACCAAAGATCTCTATCAAGGGGTTGAATCTTTTTTTCAGTCGCCCGATGAGCTCAAACAGGCCTATGAAATCCCAGGAATTGCTGGCCAACGAGGTTATGTTGGTAAGGGAAAGGAAACCGCCAAGGGCTTTAAAGTGCCTGATTTGAAGGAGTTTTACCATGTAGGCCAACCGCATCAGGCGGATGGGGATTCGGTTTGGGAGGAATATCCAGCCAATGTTTTTCCTGCAGAGTTCCCTGAGTTTGGTTTGAATGCGGTGAAAGCGTTTCAAACGCTTGAGGCGGCAGGGAAGGCCTTATTATCTGCGATTGCATTATACCTCGAATTGCCGGAGGATTATTTTGAATCCCGCGTGAAGAATGGGAATTCGATTCTGCGTGCGATTCATTATTTCCCAATCTTGGATCCGGATAGTTTACCGGAAGGAGCCGTACGGGCAGCTGCGCATGGGGATATCAATCTGATTACCTTGTTAATGGGTGCTTCTGCGGAAGGCCTAGAGGTTTTGCGTATGGATGGGAAATGGATTCCAATTACCGCTTTACCTGATCAAGTTGTGGTGAACGTCGGAGATATGTTGGATCGTTTAACAAACCATAAATTGAAATCGACCATTCACCGGGTTGTTAATCCTCCTCGGGAAAAGATGGGAACGTCTCGTTATTCCATTCCATTTTTTATGCACCCGCGTTCCGAGATGGATTTGACATGTTTAGATTCATGTGTATCTGCCGAATATCCTAAATTATACACAGATATGACGGCAGGTGAGTTTTTGAATGAGCGTTTGATCGAATTGGGATTAAAGAAAAAATAAATTGAAACAGCCAAAGCATCTAAATTTTTTAAGGGATGTATTCGTTTTGGCTGCTACGTCATTTGGAGGGCCTCAGGTACACTGGGCCCTTTTTTTAAAGCGTTTGGTTCAGCAAAAGGCTTATTTGACTGAAGAAGAGCTTTTTGAGATTCAGGCCTTGTGTTCGGTGCTTCCGGGTCCTACCTCCACGCAAATGATTACGGCGATTGGGTTAAAACGGGGAGGTGCGACATTGGCCTATTTAACTTTATTGGTTTGGATAACCCCGGCGGTATTTATTATGACGGCCGCTGCTTACGGAATGACTTATCTAACAGATCGTTCCATCCTACAATTCGTATTACCGGTGGGAATTGGCTTGATCTTGCAAGCAGGCTGGGTGATGGCTAAAAAGGTCATTCGCAGCCCGATGTACGTGTTTATTTTCTTGCTGACCCTGGCGATTGGCATTGCTTTTTCAAGTCCTTACATTTTTCCTTTGGTATTGGTCATAGGGGGCATCATTTCCTCCTTAAATTTCAAGGAATTTCCGAGACAGAATAAGCATAAGATGATCATTCCTTGGGCAAATTTTCATTTGTATTGGGGATTTTTGCTAGGGCTTGCCATTCTAGGCCAATTAACGGATTACTTTCCCATTCGTTTATTTGAAAATTTTTACCGAAACGGCAGTATCGTTTTCGGGGGTGGTCAGGTGCTCGCACCGGTGCTTTATACCGAATTTGTGGAATTTAAGGGCTTGATTCGATCAGATGATTTCTTGACGGGTATGGCCTTGTCGCAGTCCTTACCAGGTCCTGTCTTTGCCTTAACATCCTATTTGGGTGTTTTATTGATGAAAGATTATGGGATAATCGGGGAGTTGGCCGGGAGTGCCATCGGTGCCTTGGGCGTATTTTTACCGGGTACCTTTTTGATTTTCTTTGTGTTTCGTATCTGGAGCCAACTCAAGCAATATCGCTTTATTCGGGCTTCTTTAGCCGGTATTCAGGCTTCTTCGGTGGGATTGACACTTGTGGCTGTATATGCGTTTATGTCGCCTTTAATCGTCAACGGCGATGGGGTGTCCATCGCCGTTGTTATTCTTTCCTGCTTAATCGCTCAAACGGAGAAAGTGCCTGCAATCGCCTTATTTCTTTTGGCCTTATTCGCAGGATTCGTTTTAGCGTAACAAATTCAACAGGTATTGGCCGTATCCGCTCTTTACCAATGGTTTAGCAATCGTTTCTAATTGCTCCGCATTGATAAAGCCCATGCGATAGGCTACTTCTTCAATGCAACCAATTTTCATCCCTTGGCGCTCTTCAATTACCTGAACGAATTGACCTGCTTGCATCAACGAGGCAAAGGTTCCGGTGTCTAACCACGCTGTTCCGCGGTTTAGAATACCCACCGATAGTTTTCCACGCTTCAAATACTCTTTGTTGACATCCGTAATCTCGTATTCGCCACGTGGTGAGGGAGCAATGTTTTTGGCGATTTCAACGACATCATTGTCATAGAAATACAAGCCAGGAACCGCATAATTCGATTTTGGATTTGTTGGCTTTTCTTCAATGGAGATGACCTTGTTGTTTTCGTCAAATTCCACCACGCCATAACGTTCCGGGTCGTTTACCGAATACGCATATACGACGCCACCATCTGGATCATTATTTGCTTGCAATAATTTGCTTAATCCTGAGCCATAAAAGATATTATCACCTAAAACCAAGGCAACTTTTTCCTTTCCGATGAACTTTTCGCCGATGACGAAAGCCTGAGCAAGTCCATTGGGTTCGGGTTGCACGGCATATTCAAACCGACAACCGATGTTGGACCCATCCCCTAATAATTTCTCAAAATGTGGTAAATCATGCGGTGTTGAGATAATTAGGATTTCACGTATCCCGGAGAGCATCAAAATGGATAGGGGATAGTAGATCATGGGTTTGTCGTAAACGGGCATTAGCTGCTTACTTACGGCAAGTGTCAATGGGTGTAAACGTGTACCGGATCCACCGGCTAAAATGATTCCTTTCATCTTATCTTCCTTGATACATGGTTTGGTAATAGTTTTGGTAATCGCCTGATGTGACGTCATTTAACCATTTTTCATTGGTTAAATACCAATCCACTGTTTTTTCGAGTCCTTCTGCGAATTGAAGACTTGGCTTCCAGCCGAGTTCTTTCATGATTTTATTTGCGTCTATGGCATAGCGTAAATCATGGCCTGCGCGATCGGTTACATAGGTAATCAATTGAACGGAGGTTCCAGCAGCACGCCCTAATTTTTCGTCCATGATTTTGCACAATAAATGCACCAAATCGATGTTTTTCCACTCATTGAAGCCTCCGATATTATAGGTTTCCCCAATTTTTCCATCGTGGAATACCGTATCGATGGCACGCGCATGGTCGATCACGTACAACCAATCACGAACGTTTTCTCCTTTACCATATACGGGTAATGGCTTATTGTTGATGATATTGTGAATCATCAATGGAATTAATTTTTCCGGAAAGTGATTGGGCCCATAATTGTTTGAGCAATTCGTGATTACAGTAGGTAAACCATAAGTTTCATGAAAAGCACGAACAAAGTGGTCGGATGATGCTTTTGAGGCTGAATAGGGTGAACG
>JACCDN010061632.1_pt1 | contig 17616 bp, 16 predicted proteins | sample 7441691 | NCBI WGS metagenome assembly JACCDN01 (sample SAMN15323439, study PRJNA562643) | freshwater metagenome | isolation source: river surface water | place: USA:Blue River Watershed | collected 2017-08-16
ATTGGTGCTGTGTGAAATGCAGTATGCTGAGCAGTAACAACTTCGTGAACTGCTTTTTTCAAAAATTTAATATTACGCATTTATTACTTTTTTCCACACAATAAACATTTCTAATTTTTGATTGTTGTTTCCATGTTTTCTAGCAAAGTGATCACGATTTAATAAAATCTTAATATCTAATTCACTTTGTCGAAACAATTTCTTACAATAAGTATATATTACGTCTTCAAATGTTTGAATTAAATCTAATGGCAAATGTAACACTAAATAAGCATTTTCTTTTAATAACTTTTGTGCATTTAAAACAGTCGGAATAACATAATTTTTGATCCATAATTCTTTTGTATTATGATCTCGCCAACATTGACCTAATTCGTCAAAATATTTTTCACGATCAAAAAATGGCGGTGAAGTGAAAACAAGATCACACGATTCTTCTTTAATAGAAATATTATCAATAAAGTTTATTTCACTGCCATGATTTAATATTTGAGATTTAAAATCAAGATTTATCTGTGAAATATTTTTGCTTAAGTTTATATTATCGCTGTAAGTTAATTTTGCTGGTTCGCAAGCAATATATGTTCCGTTTTTAAATAAACTGGCAAACGCCAATTGTCTTGCACCAAAACCTGCACTTGGATCCCAAACAACTGGATTTGTTTTATTTGAACAAAATTGTTGATATATTTTTGCAGCCCATTGTGGTTTAAACCATGACACGCCTTTGCGTTGAACGATGCATCCGCGTCTAATTTGCTTCGGCGAAATATCAAACATTTCATTTGATTGAATAATTTTATTGTCTAATTCATATTCATATAATTTTGAATTGTTTAAACCAATTCTGTATCCCAAAACTTGTGCCAATTCTTTTTCATTTAAACAGACATTTGCTGCACCGTTTTGAACATGCCAAAATGATTTAAACTGACTTTGCAAATATAAAGATCCTGCAATTGATTTTAATTTGTTTATATCTTCAAAAACAATTTGCAAATCTTGATTTTGTTTTGGATAAAAGAATCCACGATGTTTATTATATGAAACGATAAATTTTGTCAGTGGTTGCAATAGTTTATCACGGTCTTCCCTCGACAACCTTAACAAAGCGTCACGAGTGAACACACAGGCATCATCGTTGTCAAATCTATATAGACCATCCCTAATGACCTCTCCGTTCACCACAGAGTGTCTCGACACATCTAAAAATTGTTCAATATTGTTTGCTTCACGCCATCTCTGATCTGATTCAGAATATCGAAAGACATTCATCTTTTTTGAGATATAAATCAAATCTTTTTCAAAATCTGCAGTCATATTGTTTAACTGCAACAATGTAAAATTTGATTTTCTATCTAAACCATGATAATAATCGCCATCAAGTTCAAAAATTGTTTGCAAAGATTTTGACCAAGCATCAGCGCAAACATGCCGATCTGTAAAGTTAAACCATTTGCTGCTTTCAACGTCTGGTAATAAACTCTTTAATTTTAAAAAGAATTCTTCTTCAACTTTTGAAGTTCGTTTACAATCACGCTTTGCGTTTGACGCTGATATCTTTTGAGCAAATTCTTTTGTAAACACAGTTGCATATCTAGAATCATAATTGTTTGCCCAAGACTGCTTCTGTGCAATTGACATTTTAATTTGATATTCTGGATTTGACCATCTTTTATGCAAAGACGCAATTAGATTCTTTGAATAATTTTCATCTATTGAATGTTTATTATGAATTGCATTTGAGATCTTTTGTTTTACGCTTGGATCTTCGTCATATCGTTTTTTAATTGATATGTTTCTTTTTTGAATTTGCTCCGCAGAAAAAACAATTTGCTTAACTTTAAAACCTGCGTCATTATGTCCGTTGAGATATTGATTAAACTTATATTGCGTTTGATGCCAAGAGACAAATTGATCACAACCGCATAAACATTTTGGCGGTTCTTGATTTTCACAATAAAATTTTAATACGTAATTCTTGATTGACATATTATCATTTGCATGTGATTTTGCTAAATGATTGCCAAGAGATCTTCTATTGATGCAGAATTGATTACAAATTAAACAGTTATGATTACTAAAATCATAATTAATGATGTTCATTTGTTAATTGTATACCATGGAAAGGTTATAAGACACAGGTGATTTGAATTTAAGATATCTGCGTGAAAATACAAATGGCCTGAGGTTATTATAACCTCAGGCCATCAACTAGACTACAACACCGACGGTGTGATTAGATAATGTTTAGGTCTGTGACTGTCACAGTTCCATAAAAGTCAGTTCTAATCATTTTTTTGCCATAGCGTGTCATAACCCCTTTTCTTGGGGTAAAGTCCTCAGGTGCAAAAATTGTTGGTGTAACAATTAATGGAACATAAGGAGCATAGACGTAACCAGTTTCAAGATAAGATCCGCCTTTATAACCAACTAGAATCTTGTTCCGTGGGAAGTATGGATCCTTGTAGACTGTGAAGCGGTTGCTTAGAGTACCGATTTGCTCGCAGCCAATTGAGAATGGACTAGAAACTTGTCCTTGTGAATCAATTGTCAATTTAGCTTTATAACAAACTGAGCTCTCTAGAATCGTTGCAACGTCTGGACCCACAACAATGAAGTTTGCGGAACCGCGTAACGTTTTTCTGTGAATTGTATTTCCAACATCGATAATTGTTTCAATCAATGTTTCATACCATTCGCGAACTGTACCAGTGAAATTTGGTCCAATTGCTAGTGAGTTTGCAAGATTCACACCAACGCCAGTCAATTTATTAACAAATCGACCTGGAGCTCGTGACCAATACATATTAGCACCGTTTGCTTGAACAACAAGATCGTTTAGGATCTCTCTGTCAATTTCAAGCGCAACTTGCTGTGACAGAATAGAAGTTAATTCAACTTCTGCATCCATGCTGTGATATGCATTTAAGTCCTGAGCAAGTTCTGGTGACCAACGAGCTCTTAACTTACGAGTTGTCGCTGTAATCGGAATCGACTCGATCTTGATGTCAATTTCTGGAATTGTAGGACTTGGTGCAGTTCCAAAATCAGATTCAAATGAAGGAATCGTTAATGTAGAACCAACTGAGTCTCCTGACTGCAATGAATCAGCAATTGCCATACTAAACCAAGATGCAGAACCAAGCATAGATGGAACAGCGCCCGCTGGAGCAGTTAATCTCACGACTAACTGAATATGCGAACCGTTTAATGGATCTGGTGTAAATGTAGAACCATTCCAGTTACCGCGCTTGTTATGGCGTCTTAAGTTAAATACACCCTTACCACTTTGATATGCTTCACCCCATTCAATTGCGCCGTTATTTGTTGAAAACTTCGTAACCGCAATTTGTTCTGCTGACAAGAAATCTCCAGCAGGAATCAAAGCAGCCATTGAAGCAACATCTAAGTGCACAAAGCAGAAATTGACTTTGCTTTCAGCAAGATCAACGCTTAACTGAGGATCAAATGAAATAAATCTAACGTTTGAGCCAGATAAATCATCTTCAGTTCTAACAACACCACCAGCAGCCCAAACTTCGCCAGTTCCTGTCCAAGCACCAATATCTAAGCTTGAACCTGATAAACTGTGTGAACCAGTGTGAACTCGTGAATAACCAACATTGACAAGATCATACATTCCACCAGCTCCTAGAGAACCAGAGCGAACGCCTTTTCCCGCAGGGTTATTATATAGTGACTGACCTCTTTGATATGTTTCAGCAGTTGATGCTGGATCTAATTGCAATCCTGCTTCGCCACCAACGTTTGAGCCGTAAGTATAATCTAAATAAAAGATCAGACCTGAAGGCAATGACATTGGCTGAATGGAAACAAGTTCATTTGCAACTAAAGCGCCGAACACTCGTCTAACAATTGGAAACGCAATGTTGCTAAAACCATTGATGTTTCCCGTTGATGTCATAGATGCGCCACCGTTGCCGATAGCATTAGCACCTTCACGAATAATCTGTGCAGCCTGATTTTCTAACAGCTGCGCCATATTTTCGCGCATTGTCTCGTCAAGGCCTTTTAATAGACCAGTGCGTGACCACTTTTCAGTTAATTTCTTTCTTTCAGCGCCAATATGTTTTTGGCGAATTCCGCCAAATAGCGATTCAACAGATACATTACTCATTTTAATTTTTATCTCCGTTTATCCTGTAAGTCCTGCAAGCGTAGACCAACGTTGTGCATCAATGCCTTCTGACATTGTTGATGCTCCAGAACGAACTGCTCTAGACGATGAACCTAATAATCTACGATTTGAACGATTTTCTGACATTATGCTTCTGCTACTTAACATTTCAACAACACTATCATACACAAGTTTTGCTTCTCTGACTGTTTTAGATTCAGTTAGCTTAGAAATTGCTTGACGTTTTTGCTCAGCAGAAATATCTGATCTTAACGTTAATTTATTTGCATAAGCAAGTTGTGCATTTGTTAAATTAGCTTTTGCCAATTTTGCATTAGCTTCAGTTAATCGTCTATTAGATGAATTAAACTGAGGTTGTGCATTTCGCACTGAACTTTCTCGAATAGTTTTATTCGGTGTACGTCGTGATGTTAACGTCGCTAGGCGCTGTTTACACTCACGGTAAATTCTTAGTTTGCCTCTTCGTAAGGCTTCATTTTTTAATCTTGTTAGTTTACCAACATTTGTTTCTGTGACGATATCAACGTCTAATGGATCACCTTCATCAGTTCCATCGCCAAAAGAATCTAAACGACCTGGGCCATTGCCTTTAACACTAGGCGCTTTTTCTGATTCACGAATTCGATTTAGTTTTCGAAATTCACGACTAATATCTGCTTCGTCAATTTCAATCATGCAATCGTCATCATTTAATGTTTCCGCTTCATTTTTGTGATCATCGTCATCATGATCATGATCTTCTGAATCATCACCGTGATCTTCGTCGCCATCTGAATCATCAACTAATTCAAGTGTTTCATCATCACCTGAATCGTCGCCATGATCTTCAGAATCGTTGTCATCGCCATCTGAATCATCATCACCACCAAGGTCATCATCTGATTCAATTTCAACACCTAAATTATCTAATTCCATATCTTCAGGAACGCCAGTTAATTTTAGTGTAATATCATTTTCTCGTAAAGTTCTCATATTTCCAATTTCTCCACATGCTAATTGTGTTAAACCATGTTGTAATGCTTCTGTTAATCTAACCGATGTAGCATTTTTTGAATTAGTCGATATCTTTGTGTACATATCAACCATTTTTGATTTTAGCATAGAAATCTGCTCAAAAAATGTTTTTGTATTCTTTAAAATATGCGCGTTTGTTAATAATCTTACTTGCTCACAAGCTTCTAACACTGCAGATTCTAATTGAATTGACATATCATTATCGTTTAATGTTTCATCATTTTCATCAGAATTAAGAACATTAGCATTTGGCATTGTTGGAGCTGGATTTGATGATATTGTAGGAATAACAGACACAGGTGTTTTTAACACTGCGTTAACTGTGTCATCTTGAATCATATCTTCAATATCAACAGCAGGTGTTACATTTAACGTTACCTTGCCAGAAGCGTCTGGTTCTGTAATTGTAATATCTGCGTCTAAATCTAAATCATCATCATCACTTGCACCCACAATTTCTGTTTCAATCAATTGTTTTAATCTGGGAAGTGTTGCACTTAATAATTTTTCTTTTGCTCGCTGTTCAGCAACCGCAACAAATTGTTTTGCATCTTGCACAGCATCACTATATACACTCATTTGATATTATGTTTCCCTAATTGTAATGTTTCGCGAGTTGCATTAAGTTGATATGCACCAATTTCAGGTCCAGTCGCAGCAGGATTTACAGTTCCATTGATTCCTAAAACAATTGATGGTTTAACTTCTGCAGGTGTCAATCCAGGGTCAGATGCCTTTGTCGGATCGTTATTAACTGCTACAACATCCCCAATTGCACCCGGATCTGCACCAGGTGACACAACGTTAGGTGACCAAGGTATCATTGGCAGACCCTTATTGGGCTCCTTAGCGGATGTCCTAGCGCTTGGAATATCTGGACTTGCAGCGAAGTTTAAAACGACTTTTGGTGAAATTAAAGGATCACCAAATTGAACAGGCGGAATTAAAACTCTGTTTGCAATTTCAATTAATTTTTCATGTGTTAAACTGCCATCATGTTGCGGATCAAAAGGAAAACACTTCTCTAATAAAAGATTTTTCTTTCTCGCTTTAGATGCTACAGTTCCGTATTTTCCAAGTCCTGACATATTGCTCCAACTTTATTTTAATTATCTAAATTACCATTGACTATACTTTGTAACGCTGTGCCATTTATCAACTAATTTCATAATTTCATCATCAGTATATAATTGTTTTAATTGTTTCCAATTTTCTTTTGATGTAACTTTTTCTAATTCAGTTAAATCATTTGACCAAAAATCAGGATTATTACCGCTATTGGCAGCGTCATCTAAATAACGAAATAATTCTTTTCTTGCCTTATTTTTTGCATCGCGTGTTAATCTCGGTGTTTTACTTTTAATAAGTTGTTGAAGTGAAAAATTAACATCATCAAGTTGTGAAACATTTAAAGTGTCTAAAAGATTTATTATTGTTCGAAAATTATTAGAACTCGCTGAATCACCTGTGTTATCATCAACTGCTTCTTTAATTATCGATTTTAATTGTCTAACTGTTAATTTCATATTTTTTTATTTCAATTACTTATTTATTAATTATCCCCATCGAGGATCCCAGCCAGCACCACGTTTATATACGTATTTACTTGTCATCGGAACATCTACTCGATTAGGATTTAGTTTAAGTTCGTGTTCTCTTTCTCGACGGCGGCTCATCGCCCATTCCCAATCTGCGTGCATTGCCATGATTTCGTCTTCTGAATATTGTAATAATAACTTATCCATTAATTCAGGAGATATATATTTGCTTAAAACATCAACATTTGAAATTTCAAATAAATCACCCCAATCAGTGCCAGTATTTAATTTTCTTTGCAATTGTTTAAACAAAGATTGTTTTAATGGATTTTTGGATAATTCTTTTTCTATTACTTCTAAATCTGTTTCTCGACCAACGTCAGAATCTCGAAGAGCTTCTTTGATCAATCTTTTTAGTTGTCTAATTGTAATTCTCATATGTTTTAATTTCTAATATAACGTCTATAATATAAAATATAATCTTCAAAAAATTTCTTTAAGTTATTTTCATATTATATTTGTTTTATTCTAAACTTGGAATTGTTGAACTTCTCGTTGGCAAACTTTTACCACCAAATGCTAACTTTTGCAACTTTTCGCTTGTTGGCATTTCTAAAGTATCATTTAACATATCGTTTCTAAAATTAGAAGTTTCAGCAAGTTGTTGATTTTGTAAAGTATTTTCAGCAGTATCTTTTAGAATACTTTCCATAATATCATTTGATTTAGGCTTAGTAGCTTCTACTTGTCTTGTTGTTACTTTACGTTCATTTATTGAATTTAAATATTTTGCATTTATGTTTAATGCTTCAGCAACAATATTTGTTGTAATTGCTCGCATATGTTTTTGAATTGCTTTATCAACAATTACTTGCAATTCTTCAACAACAATATCGCTAACTAATGATTTTAATTCTTGTAATTGAATTTTCATTATACACCCTCTAATTTAGCATGATCATATTTTGGATACGAACTAGAACTAATCATCGTTAAACTTGCACAAACTTCAAATGTTGCGGCGCCGCCGACTGCTTTTGCAACCAACGTTTTTGTTCTCATTCTTATGTTTCTGCTGTCACCTGGTGGGACTGTAATATAATTATTTGCATTAACGCCAGCGGCCGTAACGCCAAATCTAATTGAGCCAGCAGAACCCGCCAAACAAGAAATTAACATCGTAGACGTAACACGCGGCAATTCGTATTCAACAGTCGCACCAGAAGTTATTGCTGATGAAGTTAACCAAGGAATTCCAGATATCATATATTCTGGAACTGATCCTGCTCCTGGCGATGGATTATCTAACATGTTTTTCCCTTATATCTAATGCAGCAGTTAATGCTCTATCTAGTCTATCTGATTTGGAGAACATTTTTTTAAATTCATTTATGTTTGTGATTCTTTTGCCTTCTGGTAACATAAATGCACCAGGTGTTGACGGCTCAGAAACAAAATCCCAACAGATTAATTGAAAATCATCTTGCACAACATGTCTATCACCGTCTTTTTTTGTGCTTCCGACACCACGAGATGAAATACCAATTTTAACGCCTGCTTCAACTAAGTTCCGCAATATCTTTCCAGATGGCGTAGACAGAATTTCAACTTTTCCATAAACAACATTATTTTCAATATATGCTTCTTGAATTAAATGTGAAACATTTTTAAGATTAACAACTGAATCATCAGGGTGATCTAATTCGCCAAGTGCTCTGCGCTCTAAAATAAATTTTTGATAATTTCGAACTTCACGTTCTAATATTTGTGCAGGATATACACGACCATTTTGATTAAGTGTATCTGCTTTTTGCAGAATTCCACTCAAAATCAATTTGCCACTATTTTTTTCTAATGATTCTTTAATAGAATTGCTATCATATTTAAAATCATCATATGTTGTTAATAAATTCATAATCACTCATTTATATTGTGTTAAATTCTTTTTCAACGTCAATTGCTGCAAGAATTTGCGCAACTAAAATATCATTAACTTCTTGTGTTTTTAATGATTCTGAAAGTATTTGTAATTTACTTACAATATTTTCTGTTAATGTATTATCTGTTTTAGATTTTAGTTCTAATTTTTCTGATAAAACTTTTGCTCTGTTTAAAATTTTGTCATTATCATTTGCACATGCTTCAACTAAAACAATTTTTTGATCATCTGATAAATTTGTATGTTGTTCTGCTAATTTTGTTATCATGATTCTTTTTAAAATCGCAGAAGGCGCAGGCAATTCGACATTTGATTCAATTAATTGCTCGTTTGAATGCATTAACATTTGAATCAATTTTGTTTCTAGCATTGCAACTTTATCATAAACTGAATTTTTTCGCCACGCTTTAAATAATTTGTCAATTAAAATATGACGCTTAAAATCATGTTCGTTTAATTTAATTTGTTGACCGTGCAATACGTTTTCTAATACGGCAGAACATTTGTCTAATTCATTTATTGGCAAATGAGTTTTAACAACGTGTTCTCGAACATTAAATATTAATTTATTTGCAGAAAACTCAGTTAAATTTTGTGGTTTTGCTAAAGATAAATGTAATTTTAATTCTGTGTTTAATGGTTTAGATACTGCAAAAAATCTTTTAGATAGCTTTAATGCAGCAGCAGCATTTTTATCTTTGCCTTCAATTAAACAATTAGCACAACGTGTCACTAATGTTTCATATATTAAGCCAATATTTTTAATCATATTAAATATGTATCTTTCTTATTTTTAAGTCAATAAAATTTTATTTTTGCGTGGCATTTTATGCAAAATTGTTCTTAAATCTGCAGGAATCGAAGTAGAAAATTTCACTTGTTCTTCAGCAAGCGAACTCTTTCCTGCTTGCTTTAACCAATGTGAATCAAATGGATCATCAGTTGCAGATCTAGAAATCATTGAATTAAAATCAGGTTGTGCCAATGCTTCAGCACCATGATGTCGTTTTCTTGAGCGTTTTCTTTTTGCTTTGTCTAGCGCTGTTGGTTTTTTATCAACTGAAACCAATAACGCCAATTCAGAATCAGAATCATCTCCAGCGTTTACATCAAGCTCAACATCTTCTGGTGGTGGCTCATCTGGTGCTTCACCAGCACTTTCGTCGCCTTGATCTTCACCACCTGCAGCAAGATCCAATCCAGAATCACCCTCGGGCGGCGGAGGTGAACTTCCTGTGTCGCCAAATAAGTTACCACCACCCCCGCCTCCACCACCGCCAGAATCATTCTCAGGTGCTTCTCCAGCTTGTTCAATTTGTGCATCTATGATGCGTTCAGATAATCTTGCATCGTCAATTTTAGAAATATGTTCGTCAGTTAAACCAAGAATTTCTTTTCTTAACCAATTACGATCAACCATACCTTCAGGAAATGACCCAGCAATTTCAGCTTTTGAACGCATCAATTCAAGTTTTTGCTGTTGAGCAATTGTTGATGGATTAGACAAATGCAATGAAAAGTCTTGAATTTGATCTTCAGGAAAACCCAAGCAATATAAATGCATAATTGCTAATCTATTTAATTCAGCAATAACTGTTTTTTGAATAACAGAAATCGTTCTAGAAAATCTAATATCTTGTTGTGACAATGTTGCTTTTGAACTTAATGCTTCATCATATCCCAAATAAGGTTTTGGAATCTTAATTGCTGCAAATAATTTCTTTTGAATATATTGTACGTCTTCTACTGCGGCATTATTTTGTCCACCCTGAAGTGTATCAATTTTTGTTCCAGTTTCTTGACCACGAACTGGAATCCAAAAATCTTCTTCAATTGAAACTGGATTATAACGCAAATCAGCTCGACCTGTTTGTCTATCTACAACGGGTGCAGATCGAATATTACGTTTTGCTTCTTCAACAATTAATGGAACTTCTTCAGGTGGCGTATTACCAACGTCAATATAAAATACACGTCTTTCAGGTGCTCTAACAATTCTATAAGTTAACATAGCGTCTTCAATTAAAATTAATTGACGCCAAATTCGTCTAGCAGATTCAATAACACTCATGCCATATGGTAAAAATTGATCATTACCCAATAGACGCATATGTGTAACTTGCCAGCATTCTAATTCTTTGTTACCTAAAGTAACCCATCGAAATCTATACAACGAAGGATCTTCAGATGAATAACCTTCTTCACGCTCAATTTCATTAACAGGCAGCGGAACAACTCGAGTTATGCCTGTCTCTGGATTTATTTCGTTTAGTAAAAACATATCTCCGTATTTAACGAGATTGCGAATCCAACCACGCAAATTGAATTCAACATTTATAACATTATAAAATAAATCTTCTAGTGCATTTTTAATTGCTTCATTTGTTGAAAAAATATGAAATACACGATCTTTTTCGTCACCAGCAACTGATTCGTCAGCATAAATATCTAACGCTGATGACAATTCAGGCGTATATTCCATTTCACAAAAATCTTGATAACGCATTAATCGTTCAGTTAAGTTATATGCATTGCCAGTCATATTTGCAAATGATGGACTTTGAGATTTTTGAACAACAGATATTGTTCCTCGTCTTTGGGCACCAATCGTTGTGTCAAAACCTTTAACGTTATTTCCATGATTCTTGTGTGAACCATAACGAAATAAATGTGTTAACTTATTAAAGAAACTGCGTTGTTTTTTTGCCATTTCAAATAAAATATTCTATAATGTTTTGTATTGATTATTCTGTTTTTGGAACCAGCGTTATTTTTTTCTTTTGTCGAACAATGTAACTGCCAGGATTTGTCACCATATTGTCTAATAATTTTTTAACATCTGACAATTGTTGTGTCACTGAGTGTGCAATTGCTTCAGGAGCTTTTGATTTAAAATCATCAATTGCGCTAGATAATTTTGATGCAGTTGTCACAATAGCATTAATTTGTTTGTGATCAACACTGTTATTGTCTTCAAACAATTTTTGATTCTTTAATTCATTTGTTACGATATTTGTAATTTCTTTAAATGTAACTCGCATGTTGCCTCTAATTTAATAACCATCTGTGTGTTGAAATCGCGTTTTCATATTGTGAATTGCTAACAGATCTTCCATAACCAACTGCCATGTTTTTTGGAACGTTTGCTAACGCTGTTGGTGATCTTGATAATGACATTGCTTTAATTAAAGTTGATGCAATATTTGCTGATTTTAAATGATTTGAACCAAACACCATATCTGCAACGTAAATTGCAATTGCAAGACTCATAATTAAATCATCGTTTGCACCTCTTGCAGATTCTGCTCTTGACCCTGACCAAACAAATGTCAATAACTCTTTATATAATTTTTCAGAAGTTGGAATTAATACTTCATTTCTAATTACATCTTCTAACTTTGCTAACATTTTATCTCTGTTTTTTATAGACGTTACAAATCCAGGAACTTCATTATCTTTCATTGGTCTATAATCAAAAACATTATCTTTTGCTGATTCATAAAATAATCTTGGATATTGTAATTCTTGCAATTTAGAACACGTCATATATCCAATGTTGTTATTTTCAATTGCAATTAAAGCATTGTTATATTCTTTTCCAATTTTTGCTAAAATTGCAGCAAATTTATCAGGTCTGCACTTTCCTTTATATTCAGCCATGATTTTTAAATCAGGTGCTTGTAAAACATAAAATGCTGAATAATCAGTCGAATCTCCTCTAGCAACGTCAGCACCAATAATATATTTTTTATTTATATCTGATTTATACCATCTCGTTAAATCATTATCATATTGATCTATTTGACCGTATATAAATTTTAATTTTAATTTTTCTAATGTATCTGCTTGAAAAAATGTATCACCAGAAGATAAAAAGTCACAATTTAATTCTTGTGCTATTTGCCTTCTAGACATACCTCTTGTTTCACGATCAAACCATTCTTGATTTTGTTCTGGATGAACTTGCCAAGGGAGTTTTATGCAATTGAATTCACTTTGCTTTGCTTCTGCTTGTTGCCATAAATGATAATATTGACCTTCAGCGCCATTTGGTGTTGATAATACAATTGCACGACCACCTCGACTGATCGTTGAATTCAAACCCGTCCAAATTTCTTCAAAGTTTTTAATGAATGCTGCTTCATCAACAATTAATAATGATAATGCTTCTGAACGACCTGCGTCTTCAGAAGTTGGAATTGCTGTAATCTTGCTGCCATTATCAAATCTTACTTCTTTTTGGTTATATTCAAAATTAGGCAGAATCAACCATTTAGGCAAAGACTCTAATGCATATTTAACTTTTTTTGTAAAGTTCTGCGCAGTTGCAAACTTTGTAGCAATAACAAGAATGTTTTTGTTTTTAAAAAATAACGCCATCCATAATGCGTATGCGGCACAAATAGTTGATAAACCTAATTGTCTGGATTTTAAAACAATATTTAATCGATGATCTTCAAATGCTTTAACGCAATCATCTTGAAAATTATATGTTTCTAATTTAATTTTACCGCGAATAGGATGTTGAATATAGCAATACGTTTTAATAAAATAAGCAGGATCTCTACCACATTTTATTATTTCTTGTAAATGCTGATTTTGCGTTACTTTTAAATCTGAGGCCATATTAAGTCAATAAAAATTTAACCGTTCTAACAACTAAATAATCACATTTTTGATCAGAACGACCTAATGGTTTAATATCAATAGTTGCATCTGTTTCTTTTGCTAATTTAATATTTAACGTAGACCCAACTTTTTCTTTGTAGATTTGTTTAACAGTCTTTGTCCACGATTGTATAATTTGATCGAGTTCTGCAGTAATCGTTTGCATTGCATCTCTGCGATGCATACAATCACTTTTAGTTGTTGTAATTGCTCTAACAAGTACTCCAGCGCCAGCATCAATAAATTCAACTTTGATACTTGTGCCTATAACAGGTTGAGAAGATTTACCCCAAGTGCCGTCAACAATTTCAGCAAATGCATGTACATCATAATTTAAATTCGAAAAATTCATATTTATATTTCCACTAATTATTATTTATAACGCTAAACATGCTCTGCAAACTTTAATTTCATCTTGCTCTAAGATAAAATTGCATTTAGTGCAAAAAGGATCAGGTGTCATTGCTTCTACGTTACCAATCACTTTAACTTTATCTTCAAAAAAAACATCTTTACAATTTAGATCTTCCGCTTTCATCAGTTGTTATCTCCAAAACATGATCCGCGATATCTTTTACATAATCAACATGACTTACAATTAGCATAAAATTAAACATGCTTTTTGCATTGGTTAATAACTTACAAGCATTCTCGATATTGTTATCATCTAAAACGCCAAAACCTTCATCAATAATAAAAAAATCTGATGAAGTCGGTGATAATTTTGCCATAACCATTCTAAACGCTAACGCAGTAAAGAATTTTTCCATTCCACATGCTAACTCAATCGGAATTGTCTGATTACCATTAAATATTTCTATTTGTAAATCATCGCCATCAATAAAAGATTTAACAGTAAGACCGACAGAGCTTTGCAATAATTTATTGACACTTAAGTTAATAAAATCTAAATGTTGTTTCAATAAAATTAACGGAATACCCTTTTTTGAAAATGCATATTCAAGTTGCTCAATATTTTTCATATTGTTTAATATTGAAACTCTATTAATTTGATCTGTTTTTAATCTTTGAATTGTAATGGTGTTTGAATCAATTTTTCTTCGCAATGAAAATAAATTATCATCTAAATCTTTAATTGACTTATCAATAACTCTAATTTTATTTTCAATTGAAAAATCTAATTCTGGAATGTGTATTTCTTTTAGTTCATCATTAAACAATTGCAGTTTTTCTTCTAGGATTGTTTTTTCACCATTAACTTTTTCCATTGCTTCAATTGAACGCAATTCTTCTTGCAACTGAGATAATGATTTGCCATTATATGCATTATAAATTGGTTTGTTATTCATAAACGTTTTAAAATTATCAATTTCAGAATCAAATGTTTTTGATAATTCAACTGCGTCTTTGATAAATTGACATGATCCAAAACTTCCACTACACGGTACGTTTTGTAGAATTTTTAATGATTTTTGTGTTGATAATAGTTTTGATTTTTTCTGTGATAATTGTGATTCATAAATTTGTGATGTTGATTTATTTTGTGCATCTAAAATTGCATTCTCAATTTCTTTTGTAACATCTGATCTTGATCTAAAATTAAAATCTAATTTCGATAATTGCTTTTTGATATTTTCGATATTAAGTTTAAGTTTATTTTGCTTATTTATTAATGGTTCAATTGCTTTAATTTGTGTTAATGCAAATTCATAATTCTGTCGCTGATTCATCAAATCAGTTCTATTAAGTTCTGATGTTCCTAATTGTGATTGAAAATTGTTTAATGATTCTTCTAAATTTTTAATTTCAGAATCATAATCAATATTTTGAATCTGCTTTAATTGAACTTTATATTGTGAATTAGAATCATGCAATATCTTAAACAGATCATCAAAATATGATAATCCCATTGTCTTCAATAAAGCAACACGTCTTCCAGAAGAGCCGTCATCTATAAATCTAGCAATATTGCCCTGCGTAGCAATGTTTGCCATTTTAGAATTATCAGAATCACCAATTAGTGATCTTAAAATTTTCTCCGTGTCTGATCTTTGTTCACCACATAAATCAATCTTGTCACCATTTACATATTTGAAAATGTTTAAATTAGTTTGTGATGTTAATGAACCATCTTTTTTTGTTGATTTTGTCGTTAAACGCTCAATTGAATATGTAACAGAATTAACGTCAATGATTGCAATACCTGAACAGAAATTACTTTGTTTGTTTACGATTGCAATATTTCTACACTTATCTCTGTCGGCTTCATTAAATAACACATAAGTCAAAGCGCCCAACAAAGAAGACTTGCCTATACCGTTTGTTCCAAAAACACCAATGATTCCTTTTTTGTCTTCAAAATGAATTAAGTTATTTTCACCATAACAGAAAACATTATCAAACGATAAAGCTCGTAAGCTCCATTTGTTTTGTTCTGGAATTGTTGACTTTGCATCTTTCAGCGCATTTGATAACGTTGATAATGCAAATTCATAATCATCAAATTTAAATCCAGACGTAATCGCAAGATCAAGTAAATCTTTTGCCGTTAAATTAACAGAAGTGTCTACTTTGTCTATTTTTTCATTTAATTCAAACTTGATATCATTGAATTTTACTGAAACTTCAGATGCGCCTCTAGATTTTAAATCTAAAATAACTTTTGGCAATTCATTTTTTTCAAATGTCGAAGTTAACAACTTAATTTTTGGATTATAAGAATCACCCAAAAACTTTGAATTTAAGTCTGCAGTCGTTAAAGTAATAAAAGGTTTTGAATTTTGAATTTCCCTATATTCAACTGACGATATATTATTTTCAATTGTCCAGATCAAATATCCTTTTGAGATATCTTCACCAAAATTTTGTTGAATTAGACTTCCAGGATATGCGCCCCAGGGTGCACCAGAACGTTCGAAAATCTGCCGCTTATGGATATCACCTAGAAGCAACAAATTGTAACCAGCGAAGTGCTCGAGTGATATATCACCATGGTCTATGACCCAGCCGTCGTCAGTGACTGCACCTGATAACGCTCCGTGATATGTGGCAATATTAAATTGATTTGGAAGAGGTTGTAACGCAGGCCAATTTAATTTATCAAACAAACTATAGACAATTAAATTCCCATAAGGCAATTTGTAGACACCAGAATTTTTGCAACAAATTACATTCTTTAAATTAACAGCATTAACAATTGGAGAAACAGAATCTAATCTAGTCGTATTAGATAAATTTCCATCATGATTTCCAAGCGTAATATACGTTAATGGAACTGCTTCAGATAAATTTCTTAAAAACTTAACAAATAATTCAATATATTCAGGTGTTAATCCAGATATTTTAGAATGAAAAGTATCACCAGCAATAACTAAAACATCAATATTTTGAGTTTTTAGATCATTAACAAACAATTGTAATTGTTCATCATATTCTTGATGTCTTGCTTGACCTCTGATATGAATATCGGCAGTGTGAGCAATTCGCATTTTGTGTAACATGATAATATAAAATACAACTTACCATGTTAAAAAACATATATTAAAAAATAACGTTATTTAATTTATTAAAAATCTTTAGTTCCCACGTTAACTCTTTTGCGTTGTTTAATGCTAATTTAACTTCTTCGTATGACATAGCGCCGGGATCTGGATTTGACTTTGCAATTTTAACGTTTAGATCATAACTTGCCAATTTTAAACCCATATTGAACATTTTTTTGTTTGCATCTGCATCTAAGAATAAAGTTATTGGCGTATTATTTTTAACTAAAACATCAAATAAAATATGATTTTCATCTAACGAAGAACCCAATAAAGGGATTACGTTTTCACCACATTTAATTGCATCAAAGACACCTTCACAAATAATGACTTCTTTTGTGAAATCTGTTTGAAGTTCATTAAAAATGATTGTGTTTGCTGGAATGATTGGATTTACATACTTTGGAAATTTATTTCTGATATGTCTTCCTAACCAAAAATTTAAATCGCCATTAAAATCAAATGATGGACAAATGATTCTATAAGCATGCTCACCAGATTCACACCAACCCAATGAATATTTCCAAATATCTTTATCAAGAATATTTCTGCTAAGAAGATATTTACGTGCTATATGATCTTTTGATAAAAAGACAACGGGTTCAAATTCTAACGGAAGAGATAAAACTTTATTGACGCTTGAATCAATTTTGTCAACGTCAAATTTAGATGCAATTGAAAAATTTTTAACGTATTCTTGTTCTAAATGTCTAGCGTATTTTCTGATGATCGGTAATAGCGTTCTAGACTTCCAACCACAAACCCAACAATGATTATAAAAATCAGAAACTC
>JACCDN011109604.1_pt1 | contig 17612 bp, 7 predicted proteins | sample 7441691 | NCBI WGS metagenome assembly JACCDN01 (sample SAMN15323439, study PRJNA562643) | freshwater metagenome | isolation source: river surface water | place: USA:Blue River Watershed | collected 2017-08-16
TAATGTATCCATGGTAGTAAGAGGTGAATCCATCTACATTGCAACCGCTGGGACCACCGGCTGCATAGTCAATGTCGATGTTGGTAACCGTTTGACCAGCCGAGGAACATAAACCGGTTGTAAACGGCGTTCGTGACATTCCTGTTGAAGCACCTGTCTCGTTCTTTGCATAGAACTCGAGACCGTTGATGAACCCACCTACTAATTCATCTGCCGCAGCATATGCACCAATGACGCCGTTAAAGCCAGCAACCTTTACGGTGTAGTGACATCCTGAAGTTAATCCAGTGATAGTAAATGAAGAAACTAGTGAGGCCGTTGAATTAACAGCTCCATCTGTCAGTGAAGTAGCGCAACCGCTGACTCTCTGTCGAGTAAGAATGTATCTCCACGATGATGCTTCAACGCCTGCAGTCTGCATATTGACAGTCATAGTTGTTGCAGTTGCTGTGACACTGGTGATCGTAGGAGCGACAAGTGGAGCGGCGTTTGCAACGGGTGCGCTCATTCCAACTTGTATAAATCCAGCAGCAATAAAGCCCACGACAGAGCGGGCTATGCGGGCTCGATAGCGTGTGAAGAACATTAGACGGGCATTCTAGAAGGTAGGGGTACTCCCCGCCAACTGCCCCGCTCGCCCCCCCTACGGAGTAATGGTCAGTGGTAGCTCAGAGACGGCGATGCCATTAGGCGTTGTAACAGTGACCTTTCCCGTAGTCGTTCCAGCCGGAACGGTTACGGTGATCTCAGTATCTAAACCGTTGATAGTAAAGCCTGAGGCGACTTTGTTGCGCCAGAACTTGACCGAGATGTTGGCTATATCGAGTCGGTTAAATCCTGCTCCACGAATCACTAGTTGAGTAACACCCGCTTGAGCAGTGTAGGTAGAGAGTTCAGTAATCGTTGGTGCAGCATTTGGATTCAGAGTTACAGATGTTGCACCGTTGAGCCCGATTGTGGAGCCGCCACCAGTTGCATTCGTTGGTTGATTAACAATCCAATTGAGCAAATAGATAACAGCAGATGCTGTCTCCATCAAGTAGTTGCGAGATGCCGCTTTCTTGATAACAAGATTGCAGGTACCAGCAGATGTTGAGGTCAGAACATGTGCTGAGATTGCACAACCGGTTGCTGTGCTACCTGCGGTCAATGACTCAGACATAGCTCCAGTACCAGAACCACCGAGTAAAGTGATCGTGAACGGCAACCCATAAGTTGCCCCATAGAGCTGAACGTTCAGGGGTGCCTGTCGTGCCTTAGTGAGGTCTAATCCACTGCGTTGGAAAACTACATTCTCATAGAATGAAAGTGATCCCGTCGTCATCGTTATGGTATCGACTGTGACTGTATAAGAATCGGCATTAGTTGGAGTAGTAGTTGTTGTCGCAGTATCTGGGCTATAGGCACGAATTGGTCTCAACACATAGTTATTTGTCTTAGCCGTCGGCGAGATCAATCCCCCGCTGCCAAACCAGTACGTATCTGCTTGTAATGTTGATGTGCTCTGGGTTGAGCTCCAGTAATTATTGAGGCCCAAATCTCCGGCAAGACCTGTGGCATACAGGGCCTCATACATCTCTTTGACTTCAAGGGTTGAAGGCAGGAACCAATCCGACTTTCCGTTAAGAGTTAAATCAGCTGCAATCTTGGCTGCGACAGAGTTGGTTGTCAGGGCGTTATTGATCAGTCGCGTATTCTCGGCACCACTTCCGATGGTACTCAGAGTTCCAGTCACCGAAGTTGTCGCCTTTGCCCAAGCGGTAGTTGACTCAACGCTCAAGCCAGACCAATTGCGAGGTGCGACCTCCAAATAAGTTCCACCGCTACTAATTCCAGTAGCAGCATTAATCACAGTTGGGGAGATGTAGAAGATAGTGCCGCCGCCGGGGCCGGTGTCTCCGACTTCACAACCGCCGCCTAGCGAACACGGTTTAGTCCAATCCACGCCCGCATACCGGCGAACCACTGTGCCGGTATCTGAAGAGACAAGCCCTGAAATCGTAAAGTTAGGAAGTGCGGTCGCAGGTAGCGTGTTGTAGACCTGAGTTGTTGCAGCTCCTGCGATCACAGTGATCGTATCTGCCTTAGAGACCGTAAATCTGATGGGTAATGACGTTGACTGCGCAAAGTTATCTGTGACAGTAATCGTGTCAAAGTAGGTACCTGGCGTTAAAGACTCTTGAACACTTAGGCGAACGACACCTGCAGTTGCTGTATCCCAGAGAATTCCAGTTCTATTTCCCACAGCAAAGCTCACGGTTTTTGTATCGCCACCACTGGTCACGGTAAAGGACTCAATGTTGAGGGTGCCGTACTTTTGAGAAGGCTTAAGCTGATTTTGGTTTACTGTGGCAAAACGATCTTTTGTAGCGTTGTAATTTCTTAATACATCCGATTGAGTAAATCCAACGTTATACATTCGAATAGAACCGTATGTGGCCGAAGCTGGTGTTCCTAAGGCCGTTCCATAGTCCTTATTGATGAATACTCGATTAGTGCTTGGTTGCGGAGGGGTCAAACCAGCTGCAGTATTCGAGTCTTTTACTGTAATAGGGACGCCATTGATATAGAAATTAACTGCAGATCCATCAAAAGTTCCCACTAAATGGGTCCAAACTCCGACGGGAAGTTGTTCATTTGATCGCTTATATGTCCAGGATCCATTGTGAAAACCTGTATACATTGTGCGACCAACATCAACACACAGGGTGAAGGAAATGTTAGTTGGATTGTATTCACTCGTCAGTGGGCAAAAATGAGCAGTGTTGTTTACGTCGAGTCGAATCCAAGTTTCAATAGTCCATAAATTGTATTGAGTGAAGGCGGTCGCACTTAAGTATTGACTAGAGCCTGAGGCAAGTGAGAGCACGCCTGAGAAATCATTTGAATAGGTTGCGCCGTTAGGAGCCAAAATTGCTTTCTTAGTTCCACTAATGTCTGAGTAAGCACCCGTGGAAATGTTATAGCTTGCTGAATTACCGGGATCAAAGTGAAAAACCTGACCTGTTTGGATTATCTCTCCCCCATTGGTCAAGTTTGGTGGAGCAGAAATTGTGATCGAAAGTGGAATAACCACACTAGCCGAGACGGAGTCCGTAACCGTCAGGGTCTCCAGATAGGTTCCCACCGAGGCGGTATCAGAAATTCTTAACACTGCGCTGCCGACAGTAGATGTATCGAGCGTGATTCCGGGAATTACAGGTAAGAGTGTGTAGCGATAACCTGGTGTTCCATCTGCAATCGTGAATGTTTCATTTCGAGCGACATTGATCTGCTTCTTGATGTTACTGGCACCAGTCATCGTCAAGGTCTTGTTGATCACAGCAAATACTGCAGGTGAGGTGTCTTGAATAAACAATCCCACAGTATCTGAATCCGTTACTACAACACGGTAAAGATATTGATTTCCAGACGTTGATGTATCACTTGGCACCCAGCTAAAGGCAGCATTCGATGCTCCGGTTCCTTGCTTGATAGTGGTGAAGGTTCCTCCTGAACCTGCAGTTGTAGATTCCCATCGAAATGTTCGAGTCAGACCCACTGTAGCGCTATCGACTGCAACATTTGTCGTAAAAGTCTCTGTCATTCCAACATTAAGGTAAGCATTTACTGGCTTTGTGAAAGAGGGTTTCTTTGCAGTGATGTAACGAATTATTACTGCACCCGTTGATCCACGATAACCATTTCCATTGGCATTACCTCCGCTATAGGAGATGATTCCGCCCCAACCATTGTTTTGTGTTGTGTAACCAGCAATCGCACTTGTTATGGAGTATGCAGTCGCATTTCCACCGCGACCATACTCAATGCTCGTAATTGGATCTACATAACCTGGACCCGGAATTCCTGCTTGAGAGACATTACATGTTCCATCAGTTGCCGCACCACGTGCGCCACCACCAGAACCACCCCAACCCCAGACGCCGCCAGATCCGTTATATGCACTAGGAACAGTTGCACCCGGGGCGAAAGTGCCCGATGAATATTGTGCGTTAGGAATTGAGCCAGCGCACATATAGGTGCTCTCGCCGCTACCACCACCGGTTGCAACAGAGGATCCACCTGCGCCACTTCCAAAACGGTTACCACCGCCACCGCCACCAAGGGCGGTGAGTGTGCCACCAACTCCAATCGAAGAACTCTGACCATTGCGAACATCTGCAGCACTTGTGTCAAAGCCACCAAGTCCGCCCGCGCCAACTTTCACAGCTACCGTTGCGCCAGCTGTAAAACTCTGAGTGAGTGAGACAGTGACACCGCCACCGCCACCTGCACCTGCAGGTCTATTGGTGCTTTCACCGAAACCACCGCCGCCGCCGCCGCCAACGACAATTGTTGTGGCTGTTTCAATTCCAGTCGGTACTCTCCACCCTCCAAACTGGTTGATGTATGTTCGAGGAAATTGTAAAGTCGTATATGGACCAGAGACTGTCGTGGACATGATTTCGGTATATGACATAGTTCCAAGTGGGATCATGTCCGAACGAGAAGGTCCTGAAATTGCAAGATTTGAAACAGGTGTAGCAGATACGCCCGCACTTCTATTGAAGTCAAAATAGGATTGCAGGCTCGCATTTGTGGTATCGCTGGAGTGCATATCGCTAGCAATCTGCGATGTCGTGCGTGCAACTTTCCACACCTTTACTTCATCAATCTGTCCGTAGTACCGCTCGTAATCCCAAGCTCTGGCGCCAATGAATGTCCAGGTGTCGGTCTGTTTAACCACATCTGTGGAACCACCACACGCTAGAGAGGCACCCCTATAGGGGCTATTTGGATTGGTATATGCAAGTTGCCCATTGACGTAAAGTTTGAGTGAGCCGTTAACACAGGCGGGTTGATCTTTCACCAGGGCTATGTGATTCCACTCTCCTGCTTTAAATTTCACCCCAGTACTGATGTATTCCCAAGTTGAGTTGACTCCCCACAAAGCGTATTCAAAGTTGCCTTGATAAATACTTGTTACTAGCGCCTCTTCGCGAGCAAAAATTCCACATCGTGCTCCGCCTTGGCTGACACATGTTTGTGCTGGGTTGATCCATGCTTCGACGGTAAAGGTGTCATTGAGAAAATTGTCATAACCATAATTTGTATAGAAGTATTGCCCGCCATTAAATGATGCGGCTGTATCGGTTTCGTAGCTCAGAGAGTCCGTAGATAGAGTGAGGCCATAAATGCGTGCTAAATGATTTTCAACGGCGCGAATCTCACTGGCAGATAGTGTGCGATTAAAGACCATCACTTCATTGACTTGCCAGTCGGAATACTCGTTCCATGTGGCATTTGCAATGTTGATTCCGAATCCATTAGACAAAGTCTGCGTGCCGATAGAGTCTCGGCGAAGTGAGACATCTTTTCCATTCGCACGATAGTTATAAGGCTGGTCCGTGGAAAGCAGCCAACCATATGTCTGTCCAATATCGTTTGTAGAGCTGGTTAGCCAAGAGTTGTGATGCGTTGCTCCAGTGCGCCCGTAATAGTGACCGGAGAGCCAGTTACCTTCAGAGGTTTGAATGATGCGACGAAGGCGTCCATCAGTCACATACCTTGCAACGTGAAAGAGGGTGTAATTGGCAGGTAACTCAGTCAGCGAGACTCCCTCAAGAGATCCACCTGCGGCGGTGAGAAGTGTCTTAGTTGAAAAAGTTGAATTAACGCCATCGGTAGTTCCCTGTAACTTCAGAGTTGGATTACCTACAAAGTTTGAGTTTGCTCGAGATGCATTTTTTCCAGATGAATCTATCCATCCCTTACGTGATGTATCGAGGACTTGCAAGCCATCTGCAATCCAACGAGCAGATAGCGATGATGCCAGCGTTGCAGGAAATGCATCGGCTGAGCTGGTTGTATAGCGAATCAGAATGACACCTGACCCACCTTTGCCACCAGCTAATTTCAGACCGGTACCGGTCGCGGTTCCACCTCCACCGCCGCCACCCGTTCCATTCGTGCCATTTGCTCCTGGTTGGTTCACTGTTGATGAAGATGCGTAACCACCATTTCCTCCACCGCTTGCGCCAGCAGGAGGTGTTTGCGCGACACCGTTGGGACAGGAGCCTCCGCCGCCGCCGCCACCATATTCAAGCTTTGAGCCATAAAAGTAATTTGAAGATCCTGTCTTGCCTGCACTTCCAGCGTTGAAACATGTGCCGCCGGTTCCACCCTGACCGCCTGCAAATCCACCATTGGTTGCCGTTCCTCCGACACCACCACCCATACCCGGGCTATTGCTACTCGTTGCGCCGCCGGATGCCGTGACTGTTGTTCCATTGATAGTAATTGTTGTCGTTCCACCAATATAGGCATTTGAGACTGAACCCCACGTGCTACCACCACCTCCGGATCCAACTTTGAGAGCGAGAGTTGAGTTCGGGGTAACGGCTACTGCTGTTCTTAATACAGAGGCACCTCCACCTCCGCCGCCACCGCTATCACCAGCTCCTCCAGCTCCACCGCCGACCATAAAATAATCAATCACATTGACTGTCGAAGGAACTGTCCATGTGCAATTTCCAGTGTAAGTAATCTTCTCCACAGTGTAGATATCAACAACCGTGGATTCGGTAGAACAAGTTGTAGTTGCCAAAGCCTCGTATGTGTACTTCACATAACCCTCAGTTGCCTGAGCAACGAGATCGTTGGTCACAGATGTTGCTCGACTGACGACATAGTTTCCGCCAGGTGAGCCAGAGATGCCCGCGCATTCTTGTGAGACCATCGGAGCAAGGCCACCTTTACCTCCGTAATAGCCGCCGCCTCCGCCGCCTCCGCCGCCTCCGTCAGAGTTGAGATAGGAGCCGGTGCAGGTGACGGTCGAAGTTCCTGTCTCGCCTGAAAAATTAGTTCCATTGGGGATTAGTGTTCCGCCCCAATCCGATGCGTTATTGCCGCCGGAACCTGTTCCACCACCACCGCCTGCGCCTCCGGCAATCGCAACGACTTCACTGTTGATCGTCGCAACTGATGCTGCGCCTGCGCCACCTCCAGCACCAGAACATCCACCGCCACCAGCATTTCCACCTCTGCCGCCAGAGAAATTCATATATGTGAAATATGTTCCATTGATTGTGAGCGCACTTATGGGAGTTGTTGATGCTCCGCCTGCTCCACCACCATTACCCGTTGCACAATTTGCGCCTGCTGTTCCTGGATTTCCTGGATACATTCCCACAACATCACCTGGGGTTACAGCCAGAGTGATGATGGTGCGACCGGCCAGAGTTCCATTCTTGCCAGTATTGACATCATCACCGCCTTTGCCTCCTGCGCCACCAACGGCTTCGATCGTCACACTAAAGACTCCAGTAGGAATCATGATCGTTGTGCCAGATGTATAGGTAGAAGGTGCAATCGTTGCTGTGACAGCCCCTGCCTTTGGCACGACAATCTCAGGAAGAACAATTGTCGGCAGAACAGTTTGAATTAGGGATAACCCAATAACGGTAACGAGAGTTCTTGCAATTCGCGAAGGACTGAGCGCACGGTGTAGCAGCACTGCAATCCCCCTTCGGATAATCGAACTAGACGGTGATTCTAGGCGAGGAGGGGTGAGGGGGCAAAGCTAGATATTAAAGACAATAGGCGTGAAATTGGCCTCAGAGACGGCGCTTCCATTGCCGTTGGTCACTAGGACCTTGCCGACCGTGGCCCCCGCTGGCTGCTTTGCCCAAATCAAGGTATCGCTCTTGATCACAAAGTCCCCTGGGGCTAGAACTTGATTGCGCCAGAACTTAATAGTTGTAGTACCCGCTCCACTTGCAGTGAAGCCAGCACCAGTAATTGCAAGCGGGAATGTCATATCCCCAGAAGTGGAAACTCCAGTAATTGTTGGAGCGGCATTTGCCTGCACTGTTACCGAAGTCGCGCCATTGATTCCAATAGTCGCTCCCCCACCGCTCTGTCCTGCGGGTTGATTAACAACATAGACCATAAAGTAAATCTGCACGGTGATGGATTCAGAGAGGTAATTCTGTGATGTTGCTTTTGTAAATGTCACTTGGCAATACTGAATCGTTGTCGCAGATGAAGTCAGGGTCTTATTGGAGATTGCGCAATTAGGTGCGGTGCTGACTCCTGTCAAAGTTTCTGTAACAGCGCCATCTCCTGATCCACCTAATAACGTCAAAGTAAAGGGAGAGCCGACAACTGCCCCATACATTGATGGATTGAGCGCAGCTTGTCTTGCCTTATTGATCACAGCAGTGCTGGTCTCATAGAGAATTGCTTGATAATTCGAGGCAGCACCAACTGTAAAGACCGGATCACTTGCAATAACCGTATATGTGTCAGCGTTTGTCGGTCTTGTTGATGAGAGTGTGTAAGTTTGAGAGGAAAACTTGGTAGTGACAGTCAAAGTATCTACACCGACAAGACCTTTATAAACTGGCTTGGGGAAGAGAACGATCGGGTTACCGTTAAAGGTAACAACGGTGCCGGTATCCATTGAAACCGTTAGGGTATCGGCCTTGGTTACAGTCAAAGTCAGTGGAAGATACACAGATTGTCCGAGGAAATCGGTCGCCGTGATGGTCTCGTAGTAAGTGCCCACGGTGAGGGACTCCTGCAAGCTCAGCTTTGTTGAACGCGCTGTTGAGGTATCCCACTTGATTGCCGATTGAGCATTCGATGCAAGGGTGACAGAAATAGCATTGAGGCCAGAAGTTACTGTGTAGGTATCATCGAACAAAGTGCCATATTTCTTTGTCTGAGTACGCTTGTTAAAAGTCGTGAGATAGCGAGACTTTGTAGCGTTGAAGTTTTGAGCGATTTCAGATGTTGAAAGTATTCGATCATAAGCACGGATCTGACCCACAGAACCATTAAAAGTATCCGTCGCATCCCATTTTCGGCCAATAATGAGTCCTGTGTTGATTTTACTTGCTGCCCATGTCACTGAGATTGAATTATTTGGATAGGCAGTTGCTATGTCATTTAGGTAAAGATTAAGCAGATTACTTCCATTGTAAGTTACCGTTGCATAGACCCAGGTTTGATTTGGAACTGATACCGCAGTGGTCTGGTACCAACTGCCTCCATTGAAAACTCCAGCATTAAGCGTTGTTGCGCTAGCCCAAAAGAGACAGAAAATGATCTGGTCATTTACAAACCTATATGGATTACAAACAATGCTTCGCCAAGCTGCTTGATCTCCATTCCTCTTAAGCCAGGTGCTGACCGTATAAACCGGAACTGGATTGACTGTAGCGACAGGAATAGAGTTTGTTGCATAGATACATTGGCCGATTGTCGAGAATTCAAAGCTACCAAAATTAGCATCATTGAAATTGGGGCTATTGCATGTCAAATTTGTAAAACTAGCGTTAGCGCGACTGGAACCATCTGCATAAGTGGCAGTTGTTCCAAATGCGTGCATTAAACTTGCATTCGCTGAGCGGCCGGACAAATCTTTCCAGCTTGATCCGGTTCCAATATAGCTCGCAGTACTACCTGGGTCGAGATCTACAATCGTTCCGCTGATGACCTGATCCGCACTTGCAGAAAATAATGGCGGAGCAATGACTTCGATGGTTAACTGCAAAGAAACCATTGCTGAGACCGAATCAATGACTGAAAGTGTCTGTGAAAAAGTGCCAACAGTGCGCGTCTCACTTATTCGAATAACTGGTGCAAGTGAAGTTGTGGTGTCGAGAGAAATTCCAGCAATAGTAGGTGTCAGAGAATATCGATAAGAGGCCGTTCCGCCGGTAACCGTATATGTCTCGACTTTTGAAACATTAATTGCTTTCTGAATTAATGTATTTCCCGTCATTGTGAGTGCGGGATTAATGATGAGAAAAACCGCTGTACTGGTATCAACAATGCGCGAACCGGCTGTGTCAGTATCTGTAACCACAACGCGATATTGATAACGAAGACCACTCATTGAGGTGGTCAACACCGGGGTCACATATGAGTTGGTGAACCAGCCGCTACCCTGAGTTGGAGTTGACCATGATGTTCCAGTATCAGTTGAGACTTGCCACAGGTAACTGCGTACCATCGGTGCAATAGCATCGCCTGAAACTGTAAATGTTTCGGTTAAACCTGCCGTTGTTGTGTCATTACTCGGTCCGACAAATATGGGTTTAGTCGTGGTAAGAATGAATTTAATTATGATGACTCCAGAGCCACCGTGCCCGCCAGCTTTATCAGTTGAATTATTTGAACCACTTTGATACCCCGAACCGCCTCCACCAGAACCGGAGTTAGCAACTGCAGACCCTCCAATGACTTCATTTTTTGAACCATTGCCGGCCGTTGTTACTCCACCTGAACATGTTCCGCCTGCGCCACCAATTGTTCCCGAAAATAGATTTCCTACACCGCCACCACCACCGCCTGCATAACATGTGGTCGTTCCAAGAATGGGATCAAGGGTTCCAGCTCCACCATTTCCTGCTGCAGAGTTCGAACTTGCAGTTGCTCCCACGCCAGCGGAACCACCACCGCCACCTGCAGGATAGTAACCGCCAGTGCCGCTAAATCCAGAGCCGCCATTGAATCCGAGTCCATAGCCATATGTGGTGTTTTGATTCGTAGTTCCTATTCCAGCCGGCCACGTTCCTGCAGTAGAAAAATGTGGCGCAGCTCCACCACCCGAGCCTCCACTCTTTCCTTCATGGCCTGTATTCGATGCGGTGTTGTATCCGCCGCCACCACCACCGCCGAGAAGTGTGAATCGCAATCCAAATAGTGTTTCTTGACCGTTTACCCCTTGATAATTATTTGCAACAATATTGCCAGTTTTACCACCGATACCGCCCTGGCCGATGGTGATCGCTTCAATTGTTCCCGCAGATAGAGAGATTGACGGTTGGTATAGAAGTGCGCCAGCACCGCCACCTCCGCCCACTCGTGAACCACCACCTCCACCGCCAGCGACAATAAGTGCAGAGGCAGTTGATATACCGGTAGGAACTTTCCAGCCACCTAACGATGTGATGTAAGACCTTGGAAACTTCAGCACGTTATAACTTCCCGATACAGAAGCTTCTTTTACATCAGGAAAAGTTGGAGTGCCAATAATCGCAAGATCTGAGGCAGGCACTGCTGTCGCTGCTCTATTTATGAGAGTTGAGCCAGACCCTTCATTCATGTCATAGAAGAAGCGAAGCCCGGAAGTGATGGGCGAAATGTAGTTATGCATGTCAAATAGAATGGATGGAGCATCTCGGACAGTGTCCAAGATTGCTACATTGTCTATTCGTCCTTTAAATCCGTACTGCAATGTAGGGCCGTTATATGCCATTCCTCCTACCGCGAATGGGAAAGCACTATCTGCGATGGTGCTACTTGCAGCGCCGTTTGCGCTACCCGTAAAGACCAAAACTCCGTCGTAATAGAAATTAACCTCATTTGTTCCCGCCGCACGAGTGAATGCAATGTGATGCCACTCATTTAACTCGACCGGAATAAGGGTTGAGATTCCGTTGCCCCATGCAGATCCGCCCTGAAGTGAGTACTTCCACACTCCATCAATGTGGAAGAGTTGATATGCCTCAGATTTTGTGACAACTGAATATTGAGTTCCTGCAGTGCTTTCGGTGGGATAAACCCACGCCTGAACAGTAATTGCTCCTCGAATATCAAAAATCCCACCGGTACCGGTATCTGCAACCCAACCGTATTGGGAGCCCGTAACTGCAAATGCAGTGTCTGTCTCTCCACCTGGCATGACTAGGGAGCCAGAAGCACTGCCCGTAGCTGGTGAAGAGCCAAATGCATTGCTGGCCGTAACTGTAAATGTGTAATTTGCATGGTAGGCCAAACCGGTCACAGTAATGGGAGAAGTGCTTCCTGTTACAGTAATTGTCGAACCAATGTTGGGCACAGCTGAGACCGTATAGGTAAGCGGTGTATCTGCAATACTTCCTGTAACTGCGGCGAAAGAAACCGATGCTGAAGTACCCGACAGTGTTGCAGTAGGCGCCCCAACTGCAGCATAATCAAAGGCAGTGAAAGTTGAGCATTTAGGGATTATTTGATCGACAAGAGAGCCTGTACGTAGTGCAAAACCCGCTAATAACTGTCCAGTTCCACATGTAAATGTATAGACCGTACCGGCAGAAGATGCGTTCGGCATAATTGATCTTGTATCTTGGTTGGCCCGAGACATTATGTTTCCGCAGATTAATCCAACTCCGCCAACAAGTGTTCCACCATTTGAGGCAATCACCCTAACGCCGATACCGATTTGCCCAGCTGCACATCGATCCGATTCTGCAGGAGTGCGAAATACGTTAGTGGTTACCTCGGTCGCCGATAGAGTCGCATTATTGTTGATTGTCTTGCAGACAAACATAAAGGAATCCAAATTGTCACCCGATTTGGTTGCACCGATAGCAACAATCGCACCGTTAGTGCAGTTTTGATTAGCGGCATTTGCGCCACCGCCAGTTCCGCCATAAGCGGTTCCATTTGTCACCGTGCCCTGTGTATAGGCATTGGCGATAACGGGGTTCACTACTGGAAGGGCAACTGTTTGTATAAGGGTGAGCCCAAGGACGGTAACGAGAGATCGCGAGATGCGTCTGCGCAGGGATGCGCTAGATATCCTCACGAAAGCCCCCTTAGGAAATGGTGAATGTGAGCAAATCTTAAAGGTTTTTGCGAGGGCAAAGAGACCTTCGGTCTATTTGGTGAGCCTATTGTGAGGATTCAACTGTCGCCGCGAGCTGGCCACAGGCGCCATCAATCTCACGACCTCGGGTATCACGCACTGTAACTGGCACGCCATAGGACTCGAGGACGCGCACGAATTCGGCCTCATCCTCTCGCCGAGATGCCGTCCACTTAGATCCCGGTGTTGGATTAAGTGGAATCAAATTGACGTGAGCTGCACGGTTTTTAAGCATACGCCCCAAGAGATCTGCTCTCCACGCTTGGTCGTTGATGTCGCGAATGAGGGCATACTCAATTGAGTAACGACGTCCCGTCTTCTTCTCATATGCATCTGCAGCCGCCAAAATCTCGCGCACTGGAAAACGATTGTTAATTGGAACAAGTGAATCACGCAGTTCATCATCTGGAGTATGTAGAGAGATGGCGAGTGTGCAATTGATGCCCTCTTCCATTAACTTCTCCACGCCGTTAACAAGTCCAACAGTTGAAACTGTCACAGAGCGAGCAGAGATTCCAAGTCCGTCAGGGTTGGCATCTGTAATGTTATGAAGTGTGCGGATTACTGCGTTGTAGTTAGCAAGTGGCTCGCCCATTCCCATAAAGACGATATTTGATAAACGAGTCGGTCCCCCTGGAAGCTCGCCATTAGCACAAGCACGAGCAGCGGCAACGATTTGATCAGTAATCTCAGCGGCAGTGAGGTTGCGCTTGAGGCCACCTTGTCCGGTAGCACAGAATGGACAGTTCATTCCACAGCCTGCTTGAGATGAGATACAGACCGTGACACGATCTGAATAACGCATCAAGACGGATTCAACGAGTGTGCCATCATGGAGCTTCCATAAATCTTTACGGGTCATTCCGCCATCCGTTGTGCGAGTGGTGACGAGCTCCATTAACTTTGGAGTCAGCGCATCAGCAATCGCTTGGCGCTGATCTGCAGGAATATCTGTCCAAGTCGATGGATCATCGCTGAGATGCGAGAAGTAGTGGGTCGCAACTTGCGCCGCACGAAAAGGCTGCAGGCCTAACTCTTTAGCAAAATTCTTTCGGTCCTCCGGCGAGAAATCGGCGATGTGCTTAGGAGCCTTCTTCTTCTGAACTGGTTCGTCAAAGATTAATTTCAGCTCTTCATTGGTGCGAGTCATAGCAGTCCTGAATCCTGTGCTCGACGCACGATTTCGAGTGCAAGCCACAGGGTTGGAGCTGCAAAGAGAATTGAGTCGATACGGTCGAGGACTCCCCCGTGACCTGGCAGAAGATCACCCATATCTTTAATCGCTAAATCACGCTTAATTGCCGATTCAATGAGATCTCCTACAGTTCCCGAGATCACCACAGCAAGACCAGCAAGAGCACCGATCCACATCTGAGCATCGAGAATGTAGTGAAATGCCAGTGTTCCGGCAATCGTTGTAAAGAAAATGGAGCCAGCAAAACCTTCCCAGGTCTTCTTCGGACTGATCTTTGGCGCCATTGTGTGCCTGCCAAGTGCAAGCCCAGTGAAATAGGCAAATGTGTCATTGCATGCAATCAAGACGACAAAGGTCATCATGCGCTCAAATCCATTATGTGGTCGAGCGAGCAAAATCAGGAATCCTGCAAGAAATGGAATGTAGCTTAAGGTCAATGCGTAGGCAGATGCGCTACGAATAAAGTGCTCTGGGCCCTTAGGAAGCAGTAGCGCTAACAACCAAGGAAGTGCGATAGCTGTTGCGACAGCTAAACCATTGACTCCCCCAAGCCACGCAGCAGATGCCATCCCGATTGAAGCTAGCGAAAGCGCTGGGAAGGAGAGGTGAATCTCAGCACTCTTAAGTGCTTGCACCATCTCACGAACTCCGAGAATCATTGCAACTGCTACTAGGCCTGCAAAAATCACTCGGTAGTAGCTCAAGGAGAACCAGACAATTGTGAATAGAACTATAGATACTGCAATTGATGGCAGCAGTTTGCGACCTGCGCGCTTATTAATAGCGTCGTTGATCGCGTGTAAGTCAGACATGGAAGTGCTCGAGGATTAAACCTCGAGGAGCTCAGCTTCCTTATGCTTTAACAACTCATCAATCTTTGCTACGTGATCGGCCGTAATCTTTTCGAGTTCCTTCTCACCACGTGAGAGATCATCCTTAGAGATATCGCCATCTTTCTCAGCCTTCTCCATCGCCTCTTTTGCAGCACGGCGGATATTACGCATTGAAATCTTTGAATCTTCAGCCTTGGTCTTTGCAACCTTGATGTAATCCTTGCGACGCTCTTCAGTCAATTGTGGAAGAGCAACGCGAATCACAGATCCATCTGATGCTGGGTTTACACCTAGATCTGAGTCGCGAATCGCCTTTTCAATTGAGGCCATCGCGCCTTTATCGAATGGAGAGACAAGTGCGAGACGGTTTTCAGGAATCTGAATAGAGGCGAGCTGTGACAGAGCCGTATAGGTGCCGTAGTAATCAACCATGATCTTGTTAAACATTCCTGGGTGTGCGCGGCCTGTGCGAATTGCACCGAAGTCATCCTTTGCGACCTCAACAGCCTTATTCATCTTCTCAGTCGCCTCAGCTAGTGATGCTGCTACATCTGCCATTGTCTTCTCTCTTCTTAGCCTATGAGTGACTCCCGTTAGCTAACGAGAGTTCCAATCTTTTCACCGCGTACTGCGCGACCGATATTTCCATTAGCCATCAAGTCAAAGACGACGATAGGAAGCTTATTCTCTCGGCAGAGGCTAAATGCCGCAGCATCTGCAACTGCGAGTGACTTCTGGAGAACTTCATCGTATGAAATCTCATCAAATTTAATTGCCGCAGGATCCTTGCGTGGGTCAGCGTTATAGACGCCATCAACACCAGATTTTGCGAGCAAGAGTGCGTCGGCGCCGATTTCGAGTGCGCGCTGAGCTGCAACTGTATCTGTAGTAAAGAATGGCATTCCAGCACCTGCGCCAAAGATGACAACGCGGCCCTTTTCTAGGTGGCGAATTGCGCGCAATGGAATGTAAGGCTCTGCTACCTGTCCCATTGTGATTGCTGTTTGAACACGAGTATCAACATCTTCGCGCTCAAGGAAATCTTGAAGTGCAAGGCAGTTCATCACTGTTCCGAGCATTCCCATGTAGTCAGCTCGCGCGCGCTGCATTCCGCGCTCTGAAAGCTCTGCACCGCGGAAGAAGTTACCTCCACCAACAACGATTGCTACCTGGACTCCACTACGGGCGACATCAGCAATTTGCTTAGCAACATCTGCAAGAACATCGGGATCTAGACCTACACCCTTGCCGCCGCCAAAAACTTCTCCGGAAAGCTTAAGGAGCACTCTCTGATATGAACCACGGTTCGCTGTCATGAGAGTGCTCCTCTTCGCCTTACTTCGGTTTTAATTCGTTAAAGAATTGTATTACTGGCCAACGCGGAAGCGGTGGAATGCCTTAACGGCAGTTCCTGCTTCATCAAGAATCTGCTGAACAGTCTTCTTGGCATCCTTAGCAAAAGCCTGCTCGAGAAGTGAAACTTCCTTCACAAAGCCAGTGATTCGGCCTTCTACAATCTTTGAGAGAGCAGCTTCTGGCTTGCCTTCTGCCTTAGCTGTCTCTTCTGCGACACGACGCTCGTTCTCAATAAGGTCAGCTGGGACCTCATCGCGGTTTACGAACTTCGGTGCAAATGCTGCGATGTGCTGAGCAACATCGCGGCCAACTTCAGCTGCTTCCTTAGCAAGTGAGACGAGAACGCCAACCTGTGGTGGAAGATCTGGTGAAGTCTTGTGGAGGTAGAGACCAACAGGGCCATTGATGACAGCGACGTTGCGAATCTCGATCTTCTCACCAAGAGTTGCATTTCCTTCATCGATAACTTCCTGAACAGTCTTGCCTGCTGAAGTCTTCGCAGCGAGGAATGAATCAACATCGCCAGTCTTGACCTCAAGAAGTGTTGCTACGAGCTCGTCACCGAGTGCGATAAAGCGCTCACCCTTTGCAACAAAGTCAGTCTCACAGTTGAGCTCAAGCATGACGCCTGTATCTCCTGAAACCTTTGCAACAACGAGACCGTTTGAAGTCAAACGACCTTCGCGCTTTGTTACACCCTTAAGACCCTTAACACGAATGATCTCGACAGCCTTGTCGTAATCACCTTCTGCCTCATCAAGTGCCTTCTTGCAATCAAGCATTCCCGCAGCTGTTGCTTCGCGGAGACGCTTTACATCTTCTGCTGTGTAGTTAGCCATTGATTATGCCTCCGGTGTTGTTGCAGGCGCCTCAGCTGCTGGAGCTGTAGCAAGGATTTCTTTCTCAAGCTCTGCAGTTGCTGTCTCAGCTGCTGCTGGAGCTGCTGCTGCAGAACGTGACTTAAGTCCATCTGCAATTGCATCTGTGATAACGCGTGTGAGGAGTTCGATTGAACGAATCGCATCGTCGTTACCAGGAATCTTGTAATCAACTTCATCTGGATCGCAGTTTGTATCGAGGATTGCGATAACTGGAATACCGAGCTTCTTCGCCTCCTGAATTGCGAGGTGCTCCTTCTTTGTGTCAACGACCCAAATAGCAGCTGGAAGCTTTGTCATGTTACGGATACCGTCGAGGTTCTTGAAGAGCTTCTCGCGCTCACGGCGGAGCATCAAGAGTTCCTTCTTTGTAAGAAGAAGATCGTTCTTCTCTTCGAGAGCTTCAAGCTCCTTGAGGCGCTGAATACGCTTCAACACTGTTGGGAAGTTTGTAAGCATTCCACCCAACCAGCGCTCTGTAACTGTTGGCATGCCAACGCGAGCTGCTTGGTTGATGATTGGTGTGTGTGCCTGCTTCTTTGTTCCTACGAATAGGACGTGTCCACCCTTAGCAACAACATCCTTAGTGAATGCATATGCCTGGTCGATCAAAGCAAGTGACTGCTGGATATCGATGATGTAGATGCCATTGCGTTCTGTGAAGATAAAACGCTTCATCTTTGGATTCCAACGACGAGTCTGGTGTCCGAAGTGGACTCCGCTGTCGAGGA
>JACCDN010558207.1_pt1 | contig 17611 bp, 15 predicted proteins | sample 7441691 | NCBI WGS metagenome assembly JACCDN01 (sample SAMN15323439, study PRJNA562643) | freshwater metagenome | isolation source: river surface water | place: USA:Blue River Watershed | collected 2017-08-16
GTCAAGCTCTTCGCCAACACCTACCTCGCCATGCGGGTAGCATACTTCAATGAATTGGATACCTACGGCGCTCGCCATGGTCTTAGTACACGACAGATCATAGATGGTGTTTGCCTCGACCCGCGCATTGGTTCCCACTACAATAATCCGAGCTTCGGTTATGGTGGCTACTGCTTGCCTAAAGACACCAAGCAACTCCTTGCCAACTATCAGGATGTGCCACAGAACCTTATTCATGCAATCGTAGATTCCAACACAACCCGAAAAGATTTTATCGCCGACGAGATTATCAGACGCCAACCCAAAATGGTCGGCGTATATCGCCTGATCATGAAAGCGGGCTCGGACAACTTCCGCGCCTCAAGCATTCAAGGCATCATAAAGCGTATCAAGGCCAAGGGCATTCAGGTCATTATCTATGAGCCGGCCATGAAAGAAACCGAGTTCTTCAATTCGAAAGTGGTCAAGGATTTCGATGCCTTCAAGCGTGAGGCTAACATCATCATCGCCAACCGCAAGACCGACGCCCTTGCGGATGTAGCTGACAAGGTTTATACCCGCGACTTATTTGGAAGCGACTCATGAGGGTGCTCGTCACTGGCGCTGCCGGCTTCATCGGCTCAAACCTTTGTCTGCGGCTACTCGATCGGGGCGACAGCGTCGTTGGTATCGACAACCACAACGACTATTACGATCCAGCCATAAAGGAAGCGCGCCTGGCACGGCATGCTCATCACTCGAACTACACCCACCTGCGCATCGACCTGAGTGATCGAAATGCTATCGAAGAGGCCTTTGTCACCCACAAGCCGCAACGAGTGGTAAACCTTGCCGCTCAGGCAGGGGTGCGCTACTCCATTGAGAACCCACTTGCCTACATCGATAGTAACATCGTCGGCTTTGCCCATATCCTGGAGGGCTGCCGCCACAACGGCATTGAACACCTAGTCTATGCTAGTAGCTCCAGCGTTTATGGCGCCAACACAACGATGCCATTCTCTGTGCATCACAACGTCGATCACCCATTGAGCCTCTACGCTGCCAGCAAGAAAAGTAACGAACTGATGGCCCACACCTACAGCCATCTTTATAATCTTCCTTCTACCGGTCTGCGCTTCTTCACTGTATATGGCCCTTGGGGTCGACCGGATATGGCTCTATTCAAATTCACCAAGGCAATCCTGGCCGGCGAGAAGATTCCCGTCTTTAATTATGGCAATCACCGGCGGGATTTCACCTACATCGACGATATCGTCGAAGGCGTCATCCGCGTGCTCGATCGACCTGCCACGCCGAATCCGGATTGGGACAACGCAAAACCCGATCCATCCTCCAGCAAAGCCCCTTGGCGAGTGTATAACATCGGCAATAACAGCCCGGTGGAATTGATGGACTTCATTGCCTCGCTAGAGAAGGCGCTAGGCAGGAAGGCGGAGATAGACATGTTGCCGCTTCAGCTCGGTGACGTTCCGGATACCTACGCCGATATGACTGATTTGGTCGAACAGTTTGACTACATACCCGTCACCTCGGTCGAACAGGGTGTTGCTAACTTCGTCGCCTGGTATCGGGATATTTTTATTAAAAGTATGCGATGAACATTCCATTCACATTGGACGGTATATTTGCCAGCACATGGCTTTTCCAGGAGCCTCAAAGGTTGAGAATTACGTTATGATCAATTCAATTAAGGTGCAACCGGTTATTCTTTGTGGAGGTTCTGGCACCCGCCTGTGGCCGCTTTCGCGGACAGGATTTCCTAAACAGTTTCTTTGCCTGGCGGGGGTCGACAGCCTATTTCAGCAAGCGACTAAAAGATTGGTGGGTCTGAGTGCTGAAAGCATTCGGGTGGCCAATCCCCTCATTGTGACGGGTGGGGAGCAACGATTTTTGGCAGCTGAACAGTTGCGTGAAATCGGTGTTTGTCCATCTACAATCCTTTTGGAGCCGGTGGCTAGAAACACCGCGCCAGCTTTGAGCATGGCAGCTCTGGCTGCCGTTCAAAACGGAGATGATCCTGTGTTGGTCGTCGCGCCAGCAGATCAGGCTATGGCGGACACTTCTGCGTTCAATAGCACTATGCACAATGCCATACGTCAAGCGGCAGAGGGTACTATTGTGATTTTGGGCGTCACCCCCGACCGCCCCGAAACCGGTTACGGTTATATCCGCGCGGTTGTTACGCCCAGCCCAACTTTAGTGGTAGAGCAGTTTGTTGAAAAACCGGATGAACCCACTGCCAGGGAGTATCTCAAAGAGGGCGGTTACTACTGGAACGCTGGCATTTTTGTGCTCAAGGCATCCGTCTGGCTCCAGGCCATCGAATTCTTTCGGCCAGATATTGCAGTTACCACACGTATTGCTTGGGCTCAGCGCAGCAGTGATGCCGCCTTCGTCCGACCGGGTAAAGAAGAATTTACAGCCATACCCAGTGAATCCATTGACTATGCCGTGATGGAGCGCTGCCCAAAAAGCCACCTACCTATTCGCATGGCGGAGCTTGACGCTGGCTGGAACGATTTGGGCGCCTGGGATGCCGTCTGGAAGGTATTGCTCAAAGACTCCAATGGTAACGCCCATGTGGGTGACGTACTGGATACCGACTGCAGTAACACACTGGTGCATGCCTCCAGTCGCCTGGTGGCCTTGGTGGGTGTTCGGAATTTGGTGGTGGTGGAAACCCCAGACGCCGTTCTCGTGGCCGATCTTTCACGTAGCCAAGATGTAAAACAAATCGTTAATTCCCTGCAACATCAAAAAAGAGAAGAGCATACCTTGCACCGCAAGGTCCACCGCCCTTGGGGCTGGTACGATAGTATCGATGAAGGTGGGCGCTTCAAGGTGAAGCATATACAGGTTAATCCAGGCGCTAGCCTGAGCCTGCAAAAGCATAATCACCGCGCTGAGCACTGGGTGGTAGTCAGTGGTACGGCAAAAATCACCTGTGGCGATAAAAAGTTGTTACTCACCGAAAACCAGTCCACATTCATCCCGCTGGGCGAGATACATCGCCTAACCAACCCCGGCTCCATTCCACTGGAAATAATTGAGGTGCAATCGGGCTGCTACCTGGGTGAAGACGATATAGTTAGGATCAAAGACAGTTATGGGCGAAAAAATGGTTAAGAAAGCGCTGATTACCGGAATTACAGGACAGGATGGTGCGTACCTTGCGGAGTTTTTACTAAACAAAGGATATGAGGTGCACGGTATCAAGCGTCGAACATCGCTCTTTAACACAGATCGTGTTGATCACTTGTTTGCTGATCCCCATGTATCGGACGGTCGCTTTGTATTGCATCATGGGGACATGACTGATTCATCTAGCCTCATCCAGATTATGCAGAAGGTCCGCCCGGACGAGATTTATAATCTGGCGGCTCAGAGCCATGTGGCCGTTAGTTTTGAAGAGCCTGAATACACTGCGAACTCGGACGCTCTTGGCGCGTTACGTATCCTTGAGGGTATACGCATCCTTGGTCTAGAAAAGAAGACCCGCTTCTACCAAGCCAGCACATCCGAACTTTACGGCCTTGTGCAGGAGACCCCGCAGAAGGAGACCACACCCTTCTATCCCCGCAGCCCTTATGCGGTAGCCAAGCTGTACGCCTACTGGATTACGGTCAACTACCGAGAGGCCTATGGTATTTTCGCCTGTAACGGCATTCTCTTTAACCATGAATCGCCGATTCGTGGTGAAACCTTCGTGACGCGCAAGATCACGCGCGCGCTGGCTCGCATTAAGCTGGGCATACAGGAACGACTTTATCTAGGGAATCTCGATGCAAAGCGTGACTGGGGCCACGCTAAGGACTACGTGCAAATGCAGTGGCTGATGTTGCAACAGGAGCAGGCTGAAGACTTCGTGATTGCCAGCGGCAAGCAATACAGCGTTCGCGAGTTCGTTGATTGCGCAGCCAAGGAACTGGGGATGATTTTGAGCTGGTCCGGCAAGGGCGTCGATGAGAAAGGTTGCGATGAGCAGGGCCGTTGTGTAGTTGAAGTTGATCCGCGTTATTTCCGCCCCACCGAGGTCGAGACTTTGCTTGGTGATGCTAGTAAAGCCAAGCAGAAGTTGGGCTGGGTTCCCAAGATCAGTTTTGATGAACTCGTGAAAGAAATGGCGCAGACCGACTTGCGCGAAGCGGAATTCGAGGTGCAAGTCCTGAAAAGCGGCCACAAGGTGCTGCGCAACCAAGGTTGATCAGGTGAAACGAGGCCGTATTTTTTTGACTGGCGGACGCGGCATGGTGGGCCGCAACTTTCTCGAACACCCCGCCGCTAAGGACTTCGAGATTCTCGCGCCGAGTAGTGCCGAACTCGACCTGCGCGACTACGACGCTGTGTATGCAGCGCTCGAACACTTCAAGCCCAACATCGTAATACATGCTGCTGGGAAGGTGGGTGGAATTCAGGCCAATATCTGTGAACCAGTAAGTTTTCTTCTTGATAATCTCGATATGGGGCGCAATATTGTGTGGGCTTCCCGTAACCTTGCTATCAAACATCTTCTTAACCTCGGCAGTTCCTGCATGTACCCCCGCAATGCGCCCAATCCTTTGCGCGAAGAGAATGTGCTGCAAGGCGAATTAGAGCCAACCAACGAGGGCTATGCACTAGCCAAGGTCACGGTGGCGCGCCTGTGCGAATACATTGGCCGAGAACAACCCGAGCTCAAGTACAAGACCCTGATACCATGTAATATTTACGGTCGCCACGACAAATTTGACACGCGGTACTCACATATGGTGCCAGCCGTTATCCATAAGCTGCACCATGCTAAAGTGGCTGGCACTTCTCTTGTGGATATCTGGGGAGACGGTTATGCTAAGCGCGAGTTTATGTATGCTGGTGACCTCGCTGACTGTATGTGGCAAGTGGTTCTCAAATTTGACACTGTACCCGACACGATGAATGTCGGTCTAGGTCATGATTTTAGCGTCAACGAGTATTACGAAATCGTGGCTCGCGTAGTCGGCTATACCGGTGGCTTCCAGCACGATCTCAGCAAGCCGGTCGGCATGAGACAGAAGCTACTCAGAGTCGAACGCGCGACATCTTGGGGTTGGCAGGCTCCTACTTCGCTGGAACAGGGTTTAGCGAAGACCTATGAATACTATTTGAAGAGGTGAAATCTTGAGCGTCCCTAAGTATCCATTGGCAACCGAGACCTGGAACCAAGCTGAATATAATGCGCTACAGCGCGTTATTGCCTCGGGTATGTTTACCATGGGGTCTGAGGTACAAAAATTCGAAGCCATATTCGCGAGCTATGTTGGTAGTAAGCACTGCGTTATGGTCAACTCTGGATCGTCTGCAAACCTACTGATGGTAGCGGCACTTCGGTATAGCCAGAATCCTGCGCTACAGATCAAGCCTGGTGATGAGGTAATTGTTCCTGCAGTCTCATGGAGTACGACCTACTACCCTTTACACCAATACGGCCTGAAATTAAAGTTTGTCGATATTGATATCGACACACTCAACTACGATCTAAATGCCCTATCCGCTGCAGTTGATGAGCGTACACGAGCTATCATTGCAGTTAACCTACTTGGGAACCCAAATGATTTTTCTCGCATACAGGAGATAGTCGGTACCCGAAATATTCTTTTGCTAGAAGATAATTGCGAGTCTCTTGGCGCTGAGCTGCATGGCCGCAAAACTGGCACCTTTGGCATCATGGGCAGCTTCAGTTCTTTCTTTAGTCACCACATTTCGACCATGGAAGGCGGGATGGTTGTCACTGATGATGAGGAGATGTATCACTTACTGCTTTCACTCCGGGCGCATGGTTGGACACGTAACCTACCCAAACACAATCGAGTATGCGGGATCAAGAGTGATAACGCTTTTGATGAGGCATTCAGATTCGTCTTGCCTGGGTATAACGTGCGCCCACTCGAAATGTCGGGGGCAGTTGGGGTGGAGCAATTAAAGAAGCTTCCTTCGATGATTGATGTGAGGCAAGAGAACGCTAAGTCCTTTAAATCCAGGGTATCTGAAGTAAGTTGGGTGCGCACCCAAAAAGAGATTGGTAAAAGTAGTTGGTTTGGCTTTAGTTTGATCATCGACCCGAGCTCAAAAGTGACCCGCCAAAATCTTATCCTAGCGCTGAATGACTATGGTGTTGAGTGTCGCCCGATTGTCGCTGGGAACTTTGCAAAAAACGAGGTATTACGCTGGTTTGACTTCGAGATATTTGGCTCACTTCAAAACGCTGATATCTTGGATAAAAATGGGCTTTTTATTGGAAATCATCATTACCCACTTGTTACTGAATTCGATGCATTGCAGGAAGCATTAAGAAGCGTAAATTATGGGCGTTGAAGAAGGGTTGGTGCAGCGCAACGACCATGCAGTTGGTGCTGCAGATAGCCTTCCTGCGTTGCTGATTCGCTTGTGGGGTCATATGAGCGTAACCCGTCGATCACAGTTTTTTCTCGTTTTAGGGCTCACTGTTCTAGCTTCTTGTTTTGAAGTGTTGACAATTGGAGCAGTTTTACCATTTTTGATGATACTGACCTCGCCAGAGCGTATATTTGGACACCCTGTTGCTCAACCACTTATCGATTTATTAGGTATTTCAGGCAGGGATCAATTGTTGCTCGTATCGACATCCATTTTTGCGGTGGCAGCAATTATTGCAGGCTTTTTGCGGGTAGCATTGCTTTGGGCCAATAACCATCTCTCATGCCTTACGGGCGCTGACCTTGGGATCAAAATTTATCGCCACACGCTCTATCAACCTTATGCTGTTCATGTTTCGAGAAACACCAGCGAAGTCATTAGCGGGGTTACAGCAAAGGCAAATGCGGTTGTCAGCAGCGTTCTAACCCCTATCCTGACGCTCACAAGTGCAGCATTCATGTCTTTAGCGATCCTAGGAACCCTGCTTTTTGTGGACTATGTCGTGGTGCTTTCTGCGTTAAGTGGGTTTTGTCTGATTTATGGTGTGATTATTGGTGCTACCAGAAGAACACTTAGAAACAATGGCCAACAGGCAGCAGCAGACTTGAGTAGGGCTATGAAGGCTTTGCAGGAAGGTTTAGGTGGTATCCGTGATGTGCTAATTGATGGGACACAGAAAACCTATTGTGACATTTACCATGCCGCCGATTTGCGGATGCGCAAAGCTCAAGCTAATACTAACTTCATTGGACAATGTCCCCGTTACTTGATTGAGGCGATGGGTACAGCCTTGATTGCAGTGATTGCCTACACGCTTGCAAGCACTGAGGGCGGGGTCGGAGCGGCACTGCCACTTCTCGGCGCCCTAGCCTTAGGCGCGCAGCGCATGCTGCCTGTTATTCAACAAGCCTATGCTTCATGGACAAGTATCCAAGGTAGTCAAGGATACTTGCGGGATACTATTACGCTTCTGGATCAGGCATTGCCGGACTATGCTGAATTGCCTCCCTCAACCCCTTTGGCTTTTAAGCGCGAGGTTGCCTTAAGGCAACTCAGCTTCCGTTACACAAACAATTCACCCTTAGTTTTAAGAGATATGGACCTTGTGTTTGCCAAAGGTGCTCGTATCGGCTTTATTGGAGAGACTGGAAGTGGAAAGAGCACATTGCTCGACATTGTGATGGGGCTTATTACCCCATCCGCAGGGCGACTTGAGGTGGATGGGGTATTGGTTACCCCTTCTAATAACAGAGGATGGCAAGCTTTGATAGCCCATGTCCCACAATCAATTTTTCTAGCCGATTGCAGTGTGGCTGAGAATATTGCCTTTGGCATACCAAAGAGCCAAGTAGATATGAAGCGGGTAAAAAGCGCTGCACAACAGGCGCAAATCGCCGACGTCATCGAGGGATTGCCCAAGCAGTACGAAACAGTTGTTGGCGAGCGTGGTGTAAAGCTATCGGGTGGGCAACGCCAGCGCATTGGCATTGCACGCTCCCTTTACAAGCAGGCAAAAGTAATTATTTTCGATGAAGCGACAAGCGCCCTAGATGCTCAAACCGAAGCAGCAGTAATGCGCTCTATCGAAGGCTTGGGGCGAGATTTAACCCTGTTCATCGTGGCACACCGCTTGACCACGCTTTCTCTTTGCGACACCATTATTGAGATAGGTAATCAGGGTGTGATTCGCATGGGCAGTTATGCCGAAATCATTGGTCAAAACAGCTAAACTATATTCCTCTTGAAACGGGCTTAACCTATGCTATCAAAGTCTTCAATTCTGATTACTGGCGGAACAGGTTCTTTTGGTAAGACATTTATCCCATTGACCTTGGCCAAGTACAACCCCAAGCGCCTCATCATCTTCTCTCGCGATGAGATGAAGCAGTGGGATATGCAATTGCAGTTTCAACATGACAAGCGTGTCACTTTTATCATTGGCGATGTCCGTGATAAGGACAGATTGGCGCGTGCACTAGATGGGGTGGATTACGTCGTTCACGCTGCGGCAACAAAGATTGTCCCCACGGCAGAGTACAACCCATTCGAATGCGTCAAGACTAATATTAATGGCGCTATGAATTTGATTGACGCTTGCATCGACCGTGGTGTGAAGAGAGTGGTTGCGCTATCCACTGATAAGGCATCCAATCCAATTAACCTCTATGGCGCGACCAAACTGGCTTCTGATAAATTGTTTGTTGCAGGGAATGCGTACGCTGGAACCCATGATACGCGATTTTCCGTGGTTCGCTATGGCAATGTCATGGGGTCACGTGGGTCGGTGATTCCTTTTTTCATGTCGCTGGCACATAGCGGCTCCTTGACCATTACTGACCCACGCATGACCCGCTTCATGATTACGCTCGAGCAAGGAGTCGAGCTCGTCTGGCATGCATTCGAAGATATGCAGGGGGGGGAGATTTACGTCAAGAAGATTCCATCCATGAACATCATGGATATCGCCCGAGCAATAGCGCCTAATGCTAGCCATAAGATAATCGGCATTCGGCCCGGTGAGAAAATTCATGAGCAAATGATAGGGCTTGAGGATGCCCCCTATACTTATGCGTACCATGGTCACTATAAAATACTACCGATGATTCATGAGTGGGCTTCTGATCCGCAACGTGTCAAAGACGGTATTCGTGTCGGCACCGACTTTACCTATACTTCAGACAACAATCAGGAGTGGATGTCTATCCATGTGCTTCAAGATTGGATTGCAGGTCAAAAAAATAAAATTGCCGTGACTTGAGGTGTAATGAAACCTGGAATTTTCATCACTGGCGGCTCAGGTTTACTTGCAGTGAATTGGGCTGCCGCTGTTAAGGATCGCTTTGAGGTGACCTTAGGGTTGCACACTCGCCGCATTAACCTGGATGGGGTGACATGCCGCTTTGTCCCTCTTGACTCTATCTGCAACATTGCGACTGCAATTCGAGAGGCCAAGGCTACGATTGTAGTTAATTGTGCTGCGATGACAAATGTTGATGCTTGTGAGACTGCACCCAAGGTGGCATACCAAGTCAATGTCGAGATTGCTCGCAATGTGGCGCAGGCATGCAACTCAGAGGGTGCTAAGCTTGTACATATTTCTACAGACCATGTATTTGGTGGTGCTGATTCAATGATGGGCGAGCAAGTAAAGACGCAGCCCATAAATGTTTATGCACAAACCAAATTAATAGCTGAGACAGTAGTGTTGGAGGTCTGCCCTGATGCAATTGTGGCGCGCACCAACTTTTTTGGCTGGGGTTTGCCTTATCGGAAGTCCTTTAGCGACACGATTTTGGATGCACTTGTTTCGGGGCGTGAGCTCGGTTTGTTTTCTGACGCCTATTTCACCCCGATATTGATGAGCCCATTGATCGATGCCACACATTCACTTGTTGAGAAGTGCAGTCAGGGCGTCTTTCACATCGCCGGGGATGAGCGGCTTTCTAAATACGATTTTGGATTGCGCATTGCAAAATACTTCAATTTAGATACTAGCCTCATTAGGGCAACCTCTCTCGCAGCTCGCAGGGATATGGTGCCGCGACCATTGGATCTGAGTCTCTCCAATAAAAAAATACGGAATGTGCTGGGCTCTGATTTGCCTAACTTGAGTATAGATAATCAGTTAAAGAAACTAGCAATTGAGAAGGCTAGGTCTATCCAAATGCAGGTTTTATGATTGAGCACCTGAACTGGATAATCACTAGCGATCGCCGTCATTGTATTCAACCCAATTACTTTTACATAAAACATGCAGACTAAAATCCTAATTACAGGTGCTGATGGATTCATCGGCTCTCACTTGACGGAAGCCTTGGTGCGCAGAGGTTATGACGTCCGTGCCTTTACACTTTACAACTCCTTCAATTCTTGGGGCTGGCTTGATCAATGTGCCGAGGATGTGAAAGGCAATTTCGAAGTCTTTTCTGGAGATATCCGAGATCCGCATGGCGTCAAGGAAGCAATGAAAGGTTGCGATGCCGTTTTGCATCTCGCCGCGCTGATTGCGATCCCCTATTCTTACCACTCCCCTGATACCTACGTGGACACCAATATTAAAGGGACATTGAATGTGCTGCAGGCAGCACGCGAGCTTGGTATCTCGCGCGTGATCCATACCTCTACCAGCGAGGTTTACGGTACGGCTCGCTTCGTGCCTATCACCGAAGATCATCCGCTACAAGGTCAATCGCCATACTCTGCGACCAAGATTGCAGCCGACCAGTTGGCATATTCCTTTTATGCGTCTTTTGGTTTGCCTGTGGTAACAATACGCCCTTTCAACACTTATGGTCCGCGTCAGTCTGTCCGAGCCGTCATCCCAACCATCATCGCTCAGCTTGCCAGTGGCAAACATCAAATCCGGCTTGGTGCAATTTCGCCGACACGTGACTTCAACTTTATCACCGATACAGTCGATGGGTTCATCGCTGCTCTGCGCTCTGATATCGGCCATGGTGAAATCATTAACCTCGGCAGTAATTTCGAGATATCTATCGGTGATACGGTGCGGTTAATCAGCGAAGCCATGGAGGTGAATGTGGAGATTGTTACTGACGAGGTACGCATCCGCCCCGAAAACTCTGAAGTTCAGCGACTTTGGGCAGATAACAGCAAGGCTCGCGAACTGTTCGGCTGGCAGCCGAGTTATGGTGGCCGTGAAGGTCTCAAGCGTGGTCTTGCAGAAACGGCAAACTGGTTTATGCAACCCGCTAATCTGGCAGGGTACAAGGCAAATATCTACAACATATAATCTCATGATAGCTAAGTCCAACCTTGTTAACCAATCCCTTGCCGCCATGCGGACGGCGATTGGTGCAGAACCAACGGTTCTGCATGAGCCTTGTTTTGCTGGGAATGAGTGGATATACCTCAAGGAGTGCCTAGACTCAACTTTTGTTTCCTCAGCTGGGAAGTTCGTCGATCAATTTGAGGCTGATCTTGCAGCGTACACCGGTGCTAAGCATGCCGTAGCAGTGGTGAATGGCACGGCAGCCTTGAACATAGCCTAGAAATTAGGCGGTGTCGTTTTAGGTGATGAAGTATTGGTGCCTGCGTTGACATTTATTGCTACAGCTAACGCTATCAGCTATTGCAATGCAATACCGCATTTCGTCGAAAGCGAAGAAAGCAGCCTTGGCATAGATCCGAAAGCATTGCGCGCCTACCTCTTGGTCCATACAGAGCAGCGTGATGGACATTGTGTTAACAAGAATACTGGACGGGTAGTGCGTGCCTTGGTGTTAATGCACACTTTCGGCCACCCTAGCTGTCTCGATGAGTTGCTGGCAATAGCTTACGATTTCAACCTTACTATGATTGAGGATGCGGCTGAGTCGCTAGGAAGTCAGTATCGTAGTCGCCATACCGGCACCTTCGGGCGCCTCGGTACGTTAAGTTTCAATGGCAACAAAACCATCACCACTGGCGGAGGAGGTGCCATCCTCACCAATGACAGTGCTCTCGCGATTCGCGCCAAACACCTGACTACGACCGCCAAACTACCCCATGCATGGCATTATGTTCACGATGAAATCGGCTATAACTACCGCCTACCTAATCTGAATGCAGCCCTTGGTTGTGCTCAGCTCGAGCAGGTGTCACAATTTATTGCGGCTAAGCGCGCTTTATTCAAGCGTTACGAAGCTGCCTTTGCGGGTGTAAATGGAATTCAAATAAAGAAGGAGCCTGCAGATTGTCTTAGTAACTACTGGCTGCAAACCCTAGTTTTGGAGAGAAATCAAATCGAAAAACGTGATGCGATCCTCAATGCATTCAACGAGGCCGGCTATATGAGTCGACCAGCTTGGACTCTGATGCATCAGCTGGAACCTTATCGTCACTGTCCGCGCATGGATCTTGATATGGCTGAAAGCCTTGCCAATCGGCTGATCAATATTCCGAGTAGTGCTGTGCTAGCCGAGGTGAGGGGGGGATGATGGATATTATTCTCATCGGCGCTGGTGGTCATGCGGCTTCGTGCATTGACGTCATTGAAAGTGATGGGCGCTTTCGCATCGCTGGACTGGTCGGCACTACTAAGGAGTTGCATCGGCGCGTCTGCGGCTACGAGGTTATTGCCACAGACAGCGATCTACAGAGACTGGCAAGGGAGTATCGATATGCCCTTATTACTGTCGGCCAGATCAAGTCGGCGGAGAATCGTTGCCGCCTCTTCAAAGAGGCCCTAGAAGCTGGCTTGGAATTGCCGGTTATTGTTTCGCCTAATGCTCATGTTTCACAACATGCACGCATAGGTAAGGGTAGTATCATTATGTATGGGGCCATGCTTAACGCTGATGCCCGAGTTGGCGCCAACTGTATCATCAACAGCCATGCCCTAGTTGAGCACGGTGCCAATGTGAACGACCATTGCCACATATCTACTGGAGTTATCATAAATGGCGGTGTTCGTGTTGGGGCCGGTAGTTTCATTGGAAGTGGCGCCTTAATCCAGCATGACCTGTCTATAGGCGCGGGTTGCATAGTAGGCATGGGTTCCGTGGTCCGGCGCGATTTATCGGAAGACACCACCCATTTATCGTCAGATGCGCGATCAAATGTGCTAATCATCGCTGAAGCTGGCGTCAACCATAACGGCGACCTGGATATTGCTCGACGTCTTATTGATGTTGCTGCTGAATCAGGTGCAGACATAGTCAAGTTCCAAACATTCAATGCCGATAGGTTAGTAACCAAGGATGCCGTTAAGGCCGATTACCAGGCCGAAACAACTGACCCTACAGAGTCTCAGCACGCAATGCTTAAACGCCTCGAGTTAAGCCCGGCCATGCATGATGCCTTGATCACTCACGCTGTTATGCGCGGTATCGAATTTATGTCCACAGCCTTTGACGAAGAGAGCGTGGATCTGTTAGCTGCTAAGGGGCTGAGGCGCTTCAAGGTACCCTCTGGTGAAATCACCAATCTTACCTACCTGCGCCGTATCTCTGCAGTTGCAGCAGAGGTTGTTATTTCAACCGGCATGGCAACACTAGAGGAAATTGGAGCTGCCATAGCGATCTTCGAGGCGGGAGGGGTTCCGCGAAGCCGCATTACGATCTTGCATTGCACCACAGATTACCCAGCCCACATCCACGATGTGAACTTGCGCGCCATGCAGACGATTGCAAATGAGTTTGGTGTGCAGGTCGGATATTCCGACCATACGCAGGGTATCGAGATCGCAATTGCTGCTGTTGCTCTAGGTGCGCGTGTTATTGAAAAACATTTCACACTTGATCAGGCATTACCCGGGCCAGACCATAAAGCCAGTTTAGAGCCAGACCAGTTTGCAGCGATGGTCAGTGCCATCCGCAATATTAGTAAAGCAATGGGCGACGGAGTTAAGGGTCCCAGCTCTAAAGAGGTTAGGAATCTGCCAGTTGTGAGAAAATCTCTAGTTGCCATTCGCCCCATTAAGGTCGGCGAATCCTTCAGCACCCAAAATATTGGGGCCAAGCGTCCTGGGACCGGCATTTCCCCTATGCGCCTCGATGAGGTCTTGGGTAAGTCGGCCCCGCGAAACTTCGAACCGGATGAATTGATTGAATTATGAGTCGTAAAATTTGCGTGATCACTGGTACCCGTGCTGAATATGGCTTACTCCGCCTGCTTATGCAGGCGATACGCGACGATGGTCAGCTAGAGCTGCAGTTGGTCGCAACAGGTATGCATCTCTCACCCGAATTTGGTTCTACCTATCAAGCTATCGAGGTTGATGGTTTTCGCATAGACCGCAAGGTAGAAATGTTGTTGAGTTCTGATACCGGCGTAGGCATTGGCAAATCGGTCGGCCTTGGTGTGATTGGTTTCGTTGAGGCCCTTGCTGAACTCAAACCAGATCTGATGGTGGTGTTAGGTGATCGTTTCGAGATTCTTGCTGCTGTTACGGCCGCGCTTTTCTTGCATGTGGCTGTTATGCATCTGCCTGGTGGTGAGGTAACGGAAGGGGCTCTCGACGATTCCATACGCCATGCAATCACTAAGATGTCGCATATTCATTGTGTAGCCACCGAAGAATACCGTCAGCGCGTAATTCAGCTCGGGGAACAACCAAGTCGTGTGCATTGTGTTGGTGGGCTGGGCGTAGATGCTATGAATTCCACCAAGCTGATGAATCGTGCCGAGCTTGAAACCGCTCTAGGCTTTAACTTCAAAGATAAAAACCTCCTTATTACCTTCCATCCAGCGACGCTGGCAGGTGAGTCGGCTGAAAGCCAGATGGGAGTCTTGTTGGCAGTTCTTAAAGAATTGCATGATACAGGTCTTATTTTTACCCTTCCCAATGCGGATGAAGGTGGTCGGAAATTGATCGCGATGTTGCAAGCTTTTGTTGCTACTCACCCTAACGCGCGGGCGTATACTGCGCTAGGCCAAACTAGATATCTTTCTTGTATGGCCCATTGCGATGGTGTGGTTGGTAACTCATCAAGTGGGCTACTGGAGGCGCCGACGCTGAAAAGGGGGGCTATCAATATCGGTGATCGCCAGCGCGGCCGCTTACGGGCTGGTAATGTAATTGACTGCGGTGTGGAGCAGGGTGAAATCAGGAAGGCGCTGCAGCAACTGTACTCACCAGTATTCCAAGCCAGCCTGGTAAGGGCGTCCAATCCTTATGGCGATGGCGGAGCCAGCGACCGTGTTTTGACGGTTATCCGCAATCTACAGCTGAATACGCTCGTGCAGAAATCTTTTTACGATTTGCCAGTGACTTCTAATCTAGAGCTCGGAGTATTCAAGTGAGTATTTCGGAACAAATGTGGCGTACCACCGTGTTGTCACCCAACTCTTCAATCAAGCAGGCTATTGCTACGCTCAACGAAACGGGACTACAAATCGTTTTGGTGCTAGATAAGCAGGACATCCTGCTTGGCACCGTTACTGATGGGGATATTCGACGCGGCTTACTACGCGGGCTTGGGATGGAGAATCAGATAGAGAGCATCATGCGCAGCAATTCTATAGTAGTTCCGCCTGAAATGAGTCGGGATGTTGTACTCCAGTTGATGCATGCCAATCGCTTTCGCCAGTTGCCTGTTGTTGATGAAGATCGCAAGGTTGTTGGATTGCACCTTTGGGATGAAATCTCGATACCTGTCGAACGCCCTAATTTGATGGTCATCATGGCCGGCGGGCTGGGAACTCGGTTGCGGCCGCACACCGAGCAGTGTCCGAAGCCAATGTTACCTGTCGCAGGTAAACCTATGTTGGAGCACATCGTCGAGCGAGCTAAAAGCGAGGGGTTTACCCGTTTTATTCTATCGATTCAGTATCTAGGACACATCATCGAAAACCATTTTGGTAATGGAGAGCATCTTGGTGTGCGCATCGACTATCTCAAGGAGTCCAAACCACTCGGTACAGCAGGTGCTCTGAGTTTGCTGAATCACATCTCCGATGAGCCATTTGTCGTGACTAATGGTGATGTGCTATCTGACATTAAATACGGAGAGCTTCTTGATTTTCATGTCCGACACTCTGCATTAGCGACGATGGCAGTTCGTCTTCATGAGTGGCAGCATCCATTTGGCGTCGTGCAAATCCAGGGAGTCGATATTATTGGATTTGAGGAAAAGCCTCTTGTACGCAGTAATATTAATGCGGGAGTCTACGCACTTAGCCATGAGGTTATAGACTTACTAGAAAGTGATATGTCCTGCGATATGCCAACGCTATTTGAAAGGGTGCAAGCCAGTGGTAAAAGGGTGGTGGCATACCCTATGCACGAACCATGGCTTGACGTTGGTAGGCCTGATGATTTGATCCTCGCAAATAGAAATGTTGCGCCATGAGTGGATTTGATAATGAAAGATACTAATATGAGGCCAAGTTGGTGTGCAAATTGTCTGGCGATGTCAACGCGCCCTCGTTTGACGTTTGACGTAAGAGGTTGGTGTAATGCATGCGCTTGGACCGAAAAAAAGAAAACGCTAGATTGGTCGGCCAGGCAGAGGCAATTGGAAGGCCTCCTCGACAAGCACCGCCGCAATGACGGTCACTTTGATTGTTTAGTTCCGGTTAGCGGTGGCAAGGATGGCTCTTACGTTGCGCATAACCTGAAGCATAGGTATGGGATGAATCCTCTTGCTGTTACAGTGACCCCAGCACTTTCGTTAGCCTTGGGTGATGAAAATCTTAAGGCGTTTGTGCGTAGTAGCTATAACCATATCTCAATCAATCCGGCATACAACGCAATGCGCACGCTTAATAAGACGGGGTTCGTTGAAATGGGCTTTCCTTATTATGGATGGTTGATTGCTATCCACACGGCTGTGATTCGAACAGCAATAGGGTTTGGAGTTGGCCTAGTCTTCTACGGTGAGGACGGAGAGGTTGAGTATGGCGGCTCATCCGAGACGGAAAAGAACCCAGTCTATGACGTGCATTACCAGAAGAAAATTTACCTTGAGGGTGGATATGAGAAAGTGCTCAACTCATCGGGTTTGAGTGGAGGTGACCTTTATTTCTTTCGCTTCCCCGAACAGGATGAACTGAATGCGCACCCTATAGACCTCACACATTGGTCATATTACGAAAACTGGGACCCTTACCGCAATTATCTTGTTGCCAAGGAACATTGTGGCCTAAAAGAGGCTGAGGAAACCAACCAGGGCACTTTTACCAATTTTGCTCAGAATGACCAAGCGCTCTATGCGCTTCATACATATCTAATGTACCTCAAGTTTGGTTTTGGGCGCGCAAACCAGGATGCTTCAATTGAGATACGGCGTGGCGCAATGGACCGCCAGCAGGCAGTAAATTTAGTCAGACTGTATGACGGACATTATCCCGAAGAGTTCATCGATCTATATCTTGATTATTATCAACTTACCAAATCGGAATTTGACACAGTGCTTGATCGCTTCGCAAACACAAGTCTGTTTGAAAAAGTGGACGGTCGTTGGCGACCGAAATTCGTGGTTGGCTGATGAATACGACTGTTACCGTTATCGATTACGGCATGGGCAATCTTGGCTCAGTGCGCAATGCACTGAGTTATCTGGGCGCCGACGTTATCATCAGTGGGGAACCTGCCGTTGTCACAACGTCTAAATCCTTGCTATTACCGGGTGTGGGGTCATTTCGGTCGGGTATGGAAGAGCTTAAAAAGCGGGGATTGGACCTTGCGGTTAGGGAGGCTGTGATTGAGAGAAAGACCAAGATTCTTGGAATCTGCCTTGGCATGCAGCTCATGGCA
>JACCDN010387872.1_pt1 | contig 17604 bp, 19 predicted proteins | sample 7441691 | NCBI WGS metagenome assembly JACCDN01 (sample SAMN15323439, study PRJNA562643) | freshwater metagenome | isolation source: river surface water | place: USA:Blue River Watershed | collected 2017-08-16
CGAACTCCATGATGTTTACGCCGTGCTGACCGAGCGCTGGACCTACTGGTGGAGCAGGTGTAGCAGCGCCAGCTTGGATCTGGAGCTTAATAAAGCCAGATACCTTCTTCTTTGGTGCCATTTCTTTATCTCTTTTCTTGGTTTTTTCGCTTGAAAGTTATCTCTTAGACGATCTTCTGAACTTGGTTGAAGCCAAGCTCTACTGGAGTCTCGCGACCGAAGATTGATACCAACACCTTGAGCTTTGCCTGCTCTGGCATGATCTCTGAAATATTTGCTGGAAGAGTTGCAAATGGGCCATCCATCACGGTGACTGACTCGCCGATTTCGAAGTCAACATCCTTCGCCTCGACTTTGTCGCCCTTCTTAGATGGACGTGGAGCAAGAATCTTCTCAACATCATCGAGTGACAATGGGCTTGGGTTATGAGCATTACCGACGAAGCCTGTGACGCCAGGAGTATTACGAACTACTGACCAAGACTCATCTGTGAGGTCCATGCGAACCAAGACATAGCCTGGGTAAACGTTGCGCTTTACAACCTTGCGTGCGCCGTTCTTAAACTCAACAACTTCTTCTTCTGGAACTTCAACCTGGAAGATGTACTCCTCCATATTGAGTGTGTGGATACGGTTGGCAAGGTTGCCCTTTACCTTCTTCTCGTAACCTGCGTAAGAGTGGATGACATACCAATCTCCTGCAGCTGTGGCTAAGGTGCGGCGGAACTCTGCATTGGGATCGTTCTCGTCAGAGTCGATGTCACCATCTTCATCTGATGCGAGCGCTAGATCGGGCTCAGTTGATGCAACAGGAAGTTCTTCCTCGACTACTGGAGCAGCAATCTCATCCGCATTGGCAATAAGTGCTGCCTCGAATGCGTCGTGCTTAATCTCTTCAGTCATGATCTCCCCTTAACCAAATACCCAGAAGACGACCTTGGTAAGAACCAAGTCGAAGACCGATACGACAGCAATAATGAATGAAACGAAGACGAGGACCACAGCTGTATAAGTTGTGAGCATGTCACGTGTAGGCCAGACGACCTTCTTGAGCTCGTTGAGAACTTGACGATAGAAAAGTCCAACGCGCGCGAAAATGCCGAGCTTCGTCTCGGTCTTCTCAACTGCATCAGTCATGCTTTTTACCTTTTCTCTTCGATTCGTAACTTCAACTACTTCGTACTTGCAGGGCAAGAGGGACTCGAACCCCCAACCGGCCGCTTTGGAGACGGCAACTCTAGCCAATTGAGCTATTGCCCTTCGCGGGAGATTTTCGGCGCGCCAAGGCGAGCAAATCATTTCCCGTGAGCCTCGAAGTGTAGAGGCAGGGGGTAGCTGGAGTAAAACCGGCCTCTTGGCCCTTCCCCATTAAGGCCCCCGAACTGTGAGCAGCGCCCCACTTGCTATGCGGGAATCGAACGGGCGGGTAGTTAGGGCTATAGGGCAGACTTGGCCATATGAGCAGAATTTCAGCGCGTATCGCAGCCATCGCAGAGTCGGCAACCCTTGCAGTAGATGGAAAGGCCAAAGCCCTCAAGGCAGCTGGCCGTCCCGTTATTGGATTCGGCGCAGGCGAACCAGATTTTCCAACTCCTGATTACATCGTTGAAGCTGCAGCGGCTGCAACAAAGGTTGTTGCAAATCATCGATACACACCAACACCAGGTCTACCTGATCTTCGCCAAGCCATTGTTGATAAGACAAAGCGCGATTCAAATTATGAAATCACTGTTGATCAAGTTCTTGTGACAAATGGTGGAAAGCAAGCTGTCTACCAAGCATTTGCATCGATCTTAGATCCAGGTGATGAAGTCATCTTGCCTGCTCCATATTGGACAACTTATCCAGAGGCGATCAAGCTAGCTGGCGGAAAAGCAGTTGAAGTTTTTGCTGATGAAACTCAGAACTACCTTGTCACTGTTGATCAACTAGAAAATGCTCGCACAGGAAATACAAAAGCTCTTCTCTTCTGCTCTCCATCAAATCCAACAGGCTCTGTCTATACCGCCGAGCAGGTAAAGGAAATTGGTCAGTGGGCTCTCAAGCACAATGTCTGGATCATCGCCGATGAGATCTACGAGCATCTTCTCTATGACGGTGCTACCGCTCCATCAATGCCAGTAGTCATCCCCGAGCTTGCTGACACAACAATCATTCTTAATGGTGTCGCAAAGACTTATGCGATGACTGGTTGGCGTGTGGGTTGGATGATCGGACCCAAGGATGTCATTAAGGCAGCTACTAATTTGCAGTCACACCTGACATCTAACGTCTCTAACGTTTCACAACGTGCAGCGATTGCAGCACTTAATGGAAGTCTCGATGCCGTCCACGAAATGGGCGTTGCATTTGATCGTCGTCGTAAGTTAATTGTTGACCTTCTCAATGAAGTTCCTGGATTTGAGTGTCCAACACCGCAGGGTGCTTTCTATGTCTATCCATCTGTTAAGGGTGCTCTCGGAAAGACTATCCGTGGAAAGGTAGCCAATACCTCTGCAGAGCTTGCAACGATTATCTTGGATGAAGTCGAGGTTGCAGCGGTGCCAGGTGAGGCATTTGGGCCTTCGGGATACCTGCGCTTCTCTTATGCAACAAGTGATGAAGATATCGTTGAAGGCATTGGGCGAATCAAAAAGCTGCTCTCTGAATAAATTAAAGAGAAAGGCCGACCAGATTAACCTCTGGCTCAAGAGTAATTGCAAATTTAGCTTCAACAGCTATGCGCACCTCGCGCGCCAATTGAACTAACTCTTCAGCGGTTGCATCACCTGAGTTAGTCAGTGCGAGCACATGCTTGCTACTGATGCGCGCCCCACCGTGTGAGTGTCCTTTTTCAATACCTGAATTCTGAATAAGCCATGCAGCACTTGTCTTTACGCGCCCATCTTCAAGGGGCCAACGTGGTGCATCATGGGGAAGAGTGGCCGCCACTTCTTGCGAAATGATCGGATTGGTAAAGAATGAGCCTGCCGACCAAGAGTCTTGATCGTCTTCATTGAGCAACATTCCCTTAGCTGCGCGAAGCTCTAGTACCGCTGCGCGAGTGGCAAGAACAGGAGCCTTCTCCCCCACCGCAATGCCTAACTTAGTGGCAAGTTCTGCATAGGTAATGGGAGTTGAAATCTCACCGCTACGAATTTGAAACTGGACTGAGAGAACGATGTAGCGACCAGGTGTGCGCTTAAAGATTGAATTGCGATACTCAAATTCACATTCAGAGTTGGTAAATGTCTTGATTGCCTTCGCTTGACGGTCGTAAGTGCGAACTCTTGTAATGAACTCTGATACCTCATGGCCATATGCGCCGATATTTTGAATCGGGGCTGCGCCAACTGTGCCAGGAATTCCGCTGAGAGTTTCAAGGCCAGCAAAGCCACGGGCAATCGTTGATGCTACAAAGTCATCCCAGTTCTCTCCAGCTCCAATAGTCAGCGTTGCACCACTACAGGCATCAATCTCAGATTCAATGTGGTTATTGGCAATATGAATCACTGTGCCTTCAAAGCCAGCATCAGAAATCAGCAGGTTACTTCCGCCGCCGATGATCAAGATTGGAGCATCACCTGCTGCCTCGATGGCAGCGACGATTTCAGATTCGGTGGAGACTTCCACGAAGTTCTTGGCCGGGCCACCAACGCGCAGCGATGTGTAATCGTTGAGGTTAGCCATGGATATAGGTTACTAGCCAGCCCTTATCGGCGGGGGCTCAGAATTGCACTCTTGCCGCGGAAACGTTCGAGGATTCGGTCGTAATTCTTCTTAGATTGCAGTTCTCGGTACTCGGGATCGCTGTCGTGATATCCATGATGGCGATCTTGTTCCAGTGGAAGTTCTAACTGCAAGAGGCGACCATTTGCATGGCGTAGCGCTAATGAGAACTCAATATCTGCATTGCGGTAGAAGAGCGCACGGTTATTAAATCCTCTTGTAGCAAGGGCATCTTCACGGTGCATCGCAATAAAGTAGCTAAAGAGGACATCTACTTCGCCTGCTCCCTTATCGTCAACGCTTCGCCACTCATCCTCAAGGTTGATGAGGCCGCCCTTCCAACCCACAGCAACAAACTCACGTTTTGTGAGTTCAGCTAGTACAGGAGTGATTGCATCTGCTGTGAATCGTGTTGATGGATCCATAATCACAATGAATTCGCTGGTGACATTACGTAGAAGAGCGTTCGCATTCTCTCCCCAACCAAAGTTCTCGGTCACAACAACGAGTGAGGTACGTGCATCTAGCTGATCAGCCAAAATGCCTGCTTCTCCAATAACTAGCATGGCTATTGCGCAATCAGGGCTATGTTCTTTAATGCTATTGAGGGTTGCTACGGCATCCTCATGAAAACCTTCAATAATCATCGCAACCGTAATTGCATACTTTCCTGAGTTAATCTGCCGGATATCACGGGTAGATTCATATGTTGGATATCGCTTCTTGGGACGTAGTTCATAACCGCCTGCAACATCTACAACCTCAAAACCAAGAGCTGCGATTTCATCACGCAGTAAATCGGATTGTGCAAAGTCACGAATTGCACGTGCCTCTTGTCGTGCGCGCGCTAATTCATGAACTGACTCTGGAGCGCTCATAGAGAGATAACTGCCTTTGCCATGCCAAGTACTTTAACTCCGGCAGAAGTTGCAGTAAGTGAGAGAGAGACCTTCTCTGCCTCAACTTCTGAAACAGTTGCACTCACAGTGATATCAACATCAACGCCAGCAGGAACAATGACTGGCTTTGTGAAACGGCCGCCAAGTTCAAGGACCTTGTCAGAGCCACCTGCGATATCACTGACGTACTTGCTGACTAAGGCCATCGTTAACATTCCATGCGCGATGACATCGGGCAGTCCGACGGATTTTGCAAATGCCTCATCCTGATGAATTGGATTCTGATCTCCACTGGCATCGGCATACTGCTTAAGCAAATCTCGGTTAACGTAGAAGATCCTCTCTTCAAGAACTTGATCTTTAATCATGCGCGTATCACCAATGTGGACCATGAAGAGACGACAAGCTCTGAAGCGGTAGAGATATCAGAGCGCACTGTGATGATTTCATTGCCTGCAACTACTCGTGCGCTCTCAATTGTTGAAGCACATGTAAGAACGTCGCCGGCTTTAATAGGACGCTTGATATCAAATTTCTGATCGCCATGGACTAATCGATCCCAGGTGATTCCAACTTCAGGGCTGGTAAGGATTGCCTCAGATTGGTCGAGTGAAATGCGTATCGAAAAAGTAGGGGGCGCAACGGATGTATCCATCTCGCCAATAACGGCGCAGAAGGCATCGATTTCAGATTGAGAAACTGTGATTGATTTAGTACCAGCGAAGGTACGCCCGATTGAATCCGGGCTAATCATTAGCGGGTTTCGCGGTGAAGCGTTGAAGACTTGCAACGTGGACAGAACTTCTTGAGCTCCATACGGTCTGGATCGTTGCGGCGGTTCTTCTTTGTGATGTAGTTACGCTCTTTGCAATCTACGCATGCCATGGTGATCTTTGGACGTACGTCCGCGCTCTTGCTTGCCATGGTGTAACTCCTTCGTGATTGGTGGGCTCAGGTTACCCGAGCACACAGTTCTGGGCAAAATGCCCTCTTACCTATCTTGTAGCGGAGGCGGGATTTGAACCCACGACACAGCGATTATGAGCCGCTTGCTCTACCAAGCTGAGCTACCCCGCCTTGGACCTGCCTATTCAATTGTGGTCGAACTGTACTGCGAGCCCCCCACCGGAATCGAACCGGTGACCTTTTCCTTACCATGGAAACGCTCTACCGACTGAGCTAGGGGGGCAGTGGTAGAGGAGGCAGTCTAAGCGTTAGGGCTGGAAAGTAAAAATTGGGGCCAGAGAGGCAATTAGCCCTTTGTTGAGCCCAGGGTCAAGCCTGAGACGAACTGCTTACGCAAAACAAAGAAGACGAGAAGGGTAGGAAGGGCTGCGATCATCGCACCAGATGCCAAAAGGTTGTAGTCGGTGACGAATTCACCGGTCAGACGTCCCAGGGCCGATGTGATTGGTCGCTTGCTATCACTTGCTGTGAGCACAAGGGCCCAGAAGAAGTCGTTATAGATCCAGGTGGTCATCAAAACTGTCAACGATGCCAAAGCTGGACGAAGAAGAGGCAAGATGATGTTGAAGTAATGTCTAAAGACAGATGCACCATCGATCATTGCAGACTCTGAAATTTCTTTAGGAATCGTCTTCATATATGAGCTGAGAACAAATGTTGCAAAGCCCATCTGGAAGGCGACGTGAATCAAGATGATTCCCCAATGTGAATCATAGAGAAGTCGACGGTTACCGAAGAAATCTCCCACAGCTAGATACATCTTAAAGAGAGGGATGAAGATCAACTGACCTGGCAAGAGGTTACCTGCTGTGAAAAAGAGCAAGAGTCCAACATTTGCCTTAAATGAGTAACGAGAGACAACAAATGCCATCAGAGATCCCAAGAAGAGCGTTAAGAAAACTGCAGGGATTGTGATGATCATTGTGTTGCTGAAGTAGAGACCAATATTCATCCGCTCGAGAGCAGATGCATAGTTATCTAAATTGAGAGTCTCTGGAAAAGAGAAGATTCCATTTGCACGGAGATCTTTATATGGACGAAGTGAAGAGTAGAGAGTCCAGAGAAGTGGAAGAAGCCAGAGAAGGGCAAATGTTCCGATGAAGATCGAGATGATCGCATCTTTACGCTTCTGACGGTTACGGTACTTCTCATTAACTACGATCGTTGACATTACTTCACATCCTCTTTGAAGGTAGTGCGAAGGTAGGCGATGATGGGGCCAATTGAGAGCACGAAGAGGAGCGTTGCATAGGCAGCGCCCTTCATAGATTGACCTTCACCCGAAATATTTTGGAATACGAGCGTTCCAAGAATTGGAACCTGCGCGCCAGATGTGCCGTAAATGATGTAGACGATATCGAATGCGCGAAGGGACTCGATAATTGTAATCACGAGAATAATGATGTTAACCGGGCGCATCGTAGGCAGAATCACCTTACGGAATGTCTCCCATTCAGTTGCACCATCGAGTGCTGCAGCCTCTCGAAGAGCTGGATCAATTGCCTTAAGGCCAGCTAAATAGAGCAACATGATGTAGCCGATATGTCGCCAGGAGGCGATGGTCAAAATGACATAGAGGTTCCAGCGATCATCACCAAAGAAGGAGATTCCATTGGTGATATCTCGTCCAAGAAGTCCGTTTACAAAACCATCTGGACGCAACATAAAGTTCCAGATGATTCCGGTAACAGCTAGTGAGAGAACAACTGGAATGTAGTAAGCAGTTTGAAAAAATGCATGTCCGCGAATTTGGCGATCGATTTGGTAGGCGAGCAAAACTCCGAGAGGAGTTGCAATCAAGCCAAACCAAGCGAGCCAGATGACGTTATCTTTAAGTGCTAGCCAGAAGACTGGCGTAGAGAAGAAGATGTTGTGATAGTTAGCAAATCCAGCCCAGCGAATATCTGAGATATGGATACCGGTCCAATATGTAAATGAGAGACCGATTGTTGCAACTGCTGGTATCCATACAAGCAATACGTGAAGCGCAGTTGGGATACCGATAAATGCGCCGAGAGTGAGACGATCCTTAGGGGAAAAGGCTCGACGGCGGCTAACTTTGCTTTCGCTGTTAACCGCCGTCGATTTCATACCTTTACCTTATCTTCTTTCGATAGATATATCTTCCTTTATTTCTGCAATATCAATTACTGAGAATCAATTATGCAATTGGAGGAAGTGCATCCCATTGCTCCTGTAGAGAATCAACAATCTTGTTGACATCCTTAGGATTCTTGAGCCAGCTCTGGAGAGCTGGACCAACAACTGGGCCTGCGAAGTCAGGGCGTGTATCACGATCAAGGAACTGAGTAATGTACTTAGCCTGGCTCATGACATTTGCCTGCTGCTTCTGGAATGCATCGTATGAAGATGTGTCCTGGTTCTTGTTAGCTGAAGTCATAGGAATTCCGGTATCAAGCATTGCCTGCATACCTTCCTTGTCACCAGCGAACTTGATGAAGTCCATACCGACCTCTGTGTTAGCGCCGTTAGCAGCTACGCAGAATCCGTCGATTGGAGCATCAATTGTGTTTACGCCATGCTCTGGGTTGATCTCTGGGAATGGAACAATCCATAGATCATCGTAATCAGCCTGTGACTGCTCGAGGAAGTTAGCACCGAACCATGAACCCATCATGAGAGTTCCGGCCTTCTTCTGAAGAAGAAGCTGCATTGCGCCATCCCACTCAAGATCGAGAACGTTCTTGTTTGTGTAAGGCATCAACATCTCCCAGTGCTTGAACACTTCGAGAACACGTGCATCTGTCCACTTTTCGCGACCTGCGAGAAGATCAACGTGGAACTGGTAACCATTAACGCGAGCGTTGATGATGTCGAATGTTCCCATTGCTTCCCAGCCACCCTTGTCACCAAGTGCGTAGCCGACGATGCCCTTCTTCTTGAGGGCCTCCATGAACTTTAGGAGCTCATCCCAAGTTCCGATGTTCTCTGGATCCATGCCCATCTCTGTAACCATTGACTTGCGGTAGTGGAGACCCCATGGGTACCAAGACTGTGGAACGAAGTACTGCTTTCCATCTGTACCTGTAGATGCAATCTTGTATGAGTTGTCATACTGATCGCCAATTTCATTCCAGACATCTGAGATATCTGCGAGAAGACCCTGCTCTGCGAAGAACTGCATGCGGTATCCGGCCATCCACTGGAACGCATCATCAGGTGTTCCCTGAAGATACTGTGAAAGGTTGTTCTGGAATGCATTTGATTCTGTTGCATTGTAAGTAACTTTGTTGCCGGTCTTCTTTTCGTAAGCTGCTACAAGACCCTTGAGCTGCTTCGTTGGTGACTCGTCAACTGTACGTGCGCCGAATGACATTGGACCTGATGCTGCACCGCAGCTGGAGAGAACTGTTGCGCCTCCAGCGATACCGATACCACCCAATGCTGCACCCTTAATGAGGGAGCGACGTGATACACCGTTCTTTTCTTCTGACATTTACGTCCTCTAACTTTCCTGAAGTAAAACCTCTTGAAAGGTTGCGTCGGCGCAATCGTCGACACGCGTAAAAGATAGGCTCGTGAGCGGGCTTTCTCTAGGGAGTTTAGATAACGAAATGGTTACGTTTACGCCTAAAAGCCCTTCTCAACAGGTGGGAAAAGGGCGGTTTTTGCCGTTTATTTCAGGGTTATGACTGCTCGCCATCGGCGCTCAGGCTGGCCGCTTCCGCCTCGGCAGCTGCCTCTGCCTTGATCGCCTCCATATCAACGGCCTTGATTGCTGTGATGAGCTCTTCAAGAGAGTTGGCCGGCAAGGCCCCGGCTGCTCGGTAGAGCATGATGCCATCGCGAAAGGCCATCAACGTTGGGATGGAGGTGATTCCGGCAGCGGCTGCGAGCTCGCGCTCTGCCTCAGTATCAACTTTTGCAAAGACGATATCAGGGTGCTTCTGCGAGGCTTCTTCAAAGATTGGCCCAAACATCTTGCAGGGACCGCACCACTCTGCCCAGAAATCTACAAAGAGGATAGGTGTCTCAATTAGAAGTTTTTCAAATTCATTACCCGTTGAGTTGATGGTCGCCACAGGAGATTACTTCTTTCCAAAGAGGCGACTAAATAGTCCTGGCTCTTTTGGATCATTTGCGTGACCTTGGCAGCGCTGTGCCTTTGGAACACCCTTCAGGGCGATTTCAATATGCTGGCCACAGCCAGACCAAGTTGGCTTATTACACTTGCGACAAGTTGTCTTATGACACATTTCTTTTCCGATCTCTCAATTGTTTCTTAGTTAACTGCTGCTGGTGAATTTGCGTAGGTGAGATATCCACCATCAAGGTTTGTTGCATCGAAGCCGAGCTCTTTGAGCAACATCGTTGCAGTGTGGCCTCTCTGACCGACTTGGCAATTGACCAAGATGGGCGCACTTGTGATTTCAGAGGTACGGCTGCGGATTTCATCGACCGGAATATTGATTGCACCCGGAATACTTCCTGCGCCATATTCGCTTGGGGAACGAACATCAATCAATTGATATCCGGCAGTACGAAGATCCTGAGTTTGATTCCATTGGGCGGTTTTTACAAGTCCGCTCATCATGTTCTCTGCAATATAACCCAACATATTTACCGGATCTTTAGCTGAACCAAAAGGTGGAGCATAGGCAAGCTCTAAGTCTGCAAGCTCTGGAGCTGTGATACCTCCGCGAATAGCGGTAGCAATAACATCGATGCGTTTATCAACGCCATCCACGCCCACACCTTGTCCGCCAAGAATCTCGCCAGTCTTTGGATCAAAGATCAACTTGAGTGCGATTTGCTTTGCATCTGGGTAGTAGCCAGCATGGTTATTTGGGTGTGTATGAATCACCATGAACTCACGGCCAGAAGCGGTGAGGCGTTTCTCATTCCAACCAGTTGCGGCAATCATCAAGTCAAAGACCTTCACGATTGCAGTACCGATGGTCTTAATTGGTCTTGTTGCACGCCCTGCAATGTGATCTGCCACAACGCGGCCGTGACGATTAGCTAAGTTCGCAAGAGGTACAAGAGTTGCAGAACCGTCAATGGCATCTGTCTTCTCTGCTGCATCACCAACTGCATAGATATCGTGATTGCTTGTGCGGTTAAAGTCATCTACTTCGATTCCGCCCCGTGCGCCGATTGCTAGGCCTGCAGCTTTTGCAAGTGATGTATCCGGGCGAACACCAATTGCCATGATGACCAGTTCAGCTTCAAGGACTGTTCCGTCGGAGAGAACCACTGTTGTATCTGTAACATCTTTTGCGCTGACCCCAAGATGAAGTGTGATGCCATTTTTTCGCATCTCCTTTGCAACCAGCGTTGCCATTTCGGGGTCGAGTGGTGCAAGAACCTGACGGGCGGCTTCAACAACTGTTGTCGAAACACCCTTATGAACTAAGTTCTCTGCAATCTCAACGCCGATAAATCCTCCGCCGATAACAACTGCGCTCTTTGGTTTCGCATTGACGCGATTTGCAATCTTCTCAACATCTTCGACTGTGCGAAGAGTCAGGGCGCGTTCAATGCCAGGAATCGGTGGAACAACTGGTGAGGCACCTGGGCTAAGAATCAGCTTGTCGAATGTGAGTTCATACTCCTGTGAATCCTGCCAGTTCTTTACCGCGACCTTCTTAGCTGCCACATCAATGCTGGTTACCTCTGTGGCAACGCGAACATCGAGCTTAAAGCGGGCATGAAGAGAAGCCGGGGTCTGCAATAAAAGCGCATCTTCCTCTTCAATTACTCCGCCAACAAAATATGGCAGACCGCAATTTGCATAGCTCACATGTCCACTCTTTTCGAGGACGATGATCTCTGCATCAGCATCAAGGCGACGCATACGGGTGGCAGCAGACATTCCGCCTGCTACTCCCCCAACAATTACTACGCGCATTACTGAGTGACCACAGGCAATCCAGCGCTAATCCAGTCATTGATGCCGGCATCAAGATTGAAGAGTGAGGTGAAGCCAGCATCTGACATCTTGCCGACGGCAATGCCTGAACGTCGACCGCTCTGGCAGTAGACGGCATATGTTGCAGTCTTATCGAGCTGAGCAATATTGCTCTCAAATTGCATTCCTTCTGCATCGATATTGATTGCGCCTTCGATGTGTCCTGAAGCAAATTCACCAGCGGTGCGCACATCTAGAATGACTACGCCAGCTTCTTGAGTCTTCGCTTGAAATTCAGCTGCCCCAAGATCCGTAGCTCCTGATGAGCCACATGAAGTAAGTGCTAGGGCTGATGCAAATAGAACTGCAATAAGTTTCTTCATTGTCCTTTTTCGATTCTTCAGTTGATGAATGAGATAACTACTTAAGCAAGGCTTAGGAAAAGTTTTTGTAGCTTCTCCTGAACCGCTTGATTATTGTTCTTGTTATCGACGATGCACTCTTTAAGGCTTGTCGAAATTAATGTGAAAGCCGCTGTATTGACAGCTTTATTAACCGCAGCCATCTGAGTGACGATTTCATCGCAATTGCGACCGTCTTCAAGCATGCGGATAACCGCGGCAAGCTGTCCATGTGCGCGCTTCAGGCGCTTAGAGATGGCCTCTAGCTGCGCCTCATCCTGAAGTACATGGGTTGGATTCTTAGTTGCCATGGGCAATTAGCACTTACAGATCTGGTCGTCGCTTAGACCCTGGAGAGCATCTTCAACATGCTGGCCACATCCAGACCAGGTGTACTTCTTGCAACGATCACATGTAACGCGTGAACACATAATAAAACTCCCTCTCTTTCGAGTGCTGGCACTCGTATTTGGCCTATTCAAGATATACCCCTAGGGGTATGCTGAAATCGTACCAGAAGGACTGGTGAATTGTCACAGGAGAGAAAAATGACAAAGAAAGTCGTAGTTCTAGGCGCTAACTTCGGTGGCCTCACAGCTGCCTTATCCCTTAAGAAAGAGCTTAAGAAGGATGTCGAGGTCACTGTTGTCAGCGACCGCGATTACTTCCTTTTCAATCCTTCATTGATCTGGCTTCCCTTTGGAAAGCGCGATGAAGGGGATGTAACGTTTAAGGTCGGCCCAACCTTTGATAAGGGTGGAGTTCACTTTATTAATTCCGCGGCGAAAGAGATCAAACCTGATCTCAAGCAAGTCGAACTGGTTAACGGTGCGAGCGTTGACTACGACTACCTAGTAATTGCGACAGGCACCCGAAACAAGCCGGAACTGGTGGAGGGGCTATTTGAGAACACCTCTACAATTACAACTTTGGGAGATGCCGAGAATGCAGGTCGAGAGTGGAAGAAGTTTCTCGATAACCCTGGCGATATTGTTATTGCTGCCACTCAAGGTGCTAGCTGTTTTGGCGCGGCATACGAGTTTCTCTTTAACACCTCTTATCAGTTAAAGAAGGCTGGACTGAAGAAACAGGTGAAGCTCTCCTATGTAACCTCCGAGCCTTTCTTAGGTCACTTTGGCATTGGCGGCTTGAATCATGGCGAGCAACTCCTAGGAATGTTTCTTAAGAAAGAGAAGATTGATGCTTACACCAATGTCGCCCTAGACCATGTAGATGAAGGTCGGATGGTTACAACAGAAGGGATTAATCACGACTTTAAGTGGTCGATGACTATCCCACCATTTGTGGGTCAAGACTTTCTTCGAAAGACTGAAGGGCTAGTTAATGCCGGAGCATTTGTAGATGTTCGACCTACATATCAATCACTCAAATGGGATGATATTTATGCTGTCGGTCTAGCAGCTGCAGTGACTGCTCCATGGAGTACACCGACCCCTGTTGGTGTGCCAAAGACAGGATTTCCTACAGAACAGATGGCGCACGTTGCAGCAAAGAATATTGCTGCCCAAATTCGTGGTGAAGAGCCAACCCACTCAAAGGAGTTCGGTGATATCCCTGCGGTATGCATTATGGACGCTGGCAACAACGGCGTATTGATCCTTGCTGACAAGATGCTTCCTCCACGCAAACATGGAGTGATGATTCCTGGACCGCAGAATCATCTTGCTAAGTTGGCTTTTGAGAAGTACTTCATTTGGAAGATGAAGGGTGGACACGTCAATCTTCCTTGATTGACCCTTGATGAGACTCCCGCCCAACGATGAACTCTCCAAGTCGTTGGGCGGGTTTATCAATTATTCGATTTGATCGTTAAGCGCCGGTGAAGTGAAATCAAGTGAGTCGGCAATGATTCCGATATTTGAAATCAGCGCCATCTCCCTGACCAATTGAGACCGCTCAATTTTATTATTCTGTGCGACTAGAAGTTGGGTCAGGGCATCTGATGCCTCGCGAAGATCTTCTGTTGGACTCTGTTGAGATCCAACGATCTCTTCTGGCTCTTCAATATGGGCAGTCAGCGCATAGCTTGCTGCAGATAAAGCTACTGCAATCTCCTTACGCCCAATATCTGCAATACCCGAATCAACTGAGGCATCAAAGAGCGTGCGAGCAATGACGCGAATCTGCACAAGAGTGTGTTCGATTGCCAGGCTCTCTAGCGAAGCTTTCTCTGTCTCTTCGCGTTGACCTCTACGAATCCATCGTGAATACCCTTTTGCTTCACTGATTTGCAGGCGAAGCTCGGGCAACCTGCGCACAAGAGAGCGTGAGCGCGCTAACCAATGTCCTGCATCTTCTTGCGAGTAGCCAGCAGCGACTCCTTCTGACATCTCTGCCAAAATCGTGGCACCTTGCAATCCAAGTTTGTTCAGTAAGTCATAGGTGCGATCTACTGGCGTCTTTGGGTGCGAGAAATAGGAGAAGATGATTGCAACACTTGCCCCAATGAATGTCGCGGCAACTCTATGTAGGACAGTGCTTTCTGATAACCCCGGGCCGATAATAATCATCGCGATAACAGGGACATTGACCGAGGCGATCACTCCTAAGCGAAGCAAGCGTGACATGACCGCGCAGGAGAAGATGGTTCCAGCAACTGCGATGAAGCCAAATCCAAAGAGCGTCACTGCAGCAAAGGCAATAGTTGCGCCAACTACCGTGCCTACGATTTGGCCTATACCTTCACGCAGAGAGCGATGGAGCGAGATTCGAATTGTCAGGGTAGAGACAATTGCCGCTACTACCCCGTCATTGGTACCAATCTGATCTCCAATAAACCACGCGGTTGCACCAGAGAGGCTGGCCACTGCAATTTGGCGGATCCAATACTTGCGATCAGCTACTGCACTTCTCAGCCGTGAAAGCATTACTTCTCTTCGAGAATAAGTGCGACCGAGTTGATGCACCAACGCTGATCTGTGGGTACGTCATAGCCTTCACCGTCGAAGACATGGCCGAGGTGTGAGTCGCACTTTGCACAACGAACTTCGGTGCGGATACGGGGTGCAAGGGAGCGATCCTCAAGTAAGCGAACGGCGTCGGCAGCTGTTGGCGCGTAGAAAGAAGGCCATCCACATCCAGAGTGAAACTTTGTCTCAGAACGAAAGAGTTCATTGCCGCATGCTTTACAGCGGTATGAGCCGACAGTCTCTGTGTCTGTGTACTCGCCTGTGAAAGGGCTTTCAGTTGCTCCTTTGCGCAAGACATCAAAAGAGAGTTGATCCATGGATGCAGCAAGGGCTGCCTCATCTAGTCCAGCAGGGTTATTAATCTCTGAGCTCACAGCAGTACGCCCCTTTCGTTAGGTTGTAATAGTAACGAAAGAGGCGCAGTGCTTCTTGATGAAAGATCTTTAAATACCTGACTTGCGAGGAGCTTTAGGAGCTTTCTCCTCGGCAGCTGCCTCAGCCTCTTTCTGGCCTCGGGTCTTTGCCAAGAAGAGAATGTCCTCACCTGGGATGGGACCTGTGAAGTCTGCTCGCACAACAACATCCATCGGCAGCTTTGTTGACTCTGCATATGTATGAAGTTGGCGATCATCAACTCCTGTGACTCTGCCTCTAAATCGTTCAGGAACAATCATGAATGTCTTGTAACGATCATGGTGTCCTGCCACCTTGCCAGAATCAGAAAGCGAGAAGACGCTCAACGGTGTGCGCGGCTTTCCTTCAGTAGGAATCGACAGACCTAAGAACTCATCCCACGGAGTCAGATGGGTATCTGCATCATCTTCTGCCGCCTTGTTACGTGTCTTGATTGCAGCTTTGCGAATTTCATCCACTGGAGGGCGTGACTTTGTGATTCCCTCTTGCTGGATGTGCTTAATCAATGGCAGCAATTGACGACGGCCAATGCTCTCAAGAATCGTCTGCTCTTCGATATTGCTGCGAACAATGGAGCGAGGGCCATTTGGAGAGTAGAGAATGTCTTGATCGAGAGTATCGACATTGAGGCGATCCTTTTGAAAACCAAGAGATTCGCGAATCACATCAATCTGGTCTGCAAAGACCTTTGCGCGCCAGCCTCGTGACATGAAGTGCTCTGCTGCATTGCGTTGCATCTCCATCATGGCAGGACCATCTTCTTCATCCGCCTGTGCGATGCGAAGTGAGTTCGGTAGAGCAGCTTCACTTAAATCACCGATTGAAGACTCAAACCATTCCTTACGAATGCTCCAGGGCTTGGTAAGTGAATGTCCCAAAATTAGGAGCCAATCACTGACCTGAGGATATAAAGCCTTAAGGCGGCTCTGCTCATTGCGAACATGCTCAACGCTACGAGAGACCTCATGCAACTGAAAGAGGGTTGTAATCACACGACGCTGATACTGGCTCCAGCCACGGTAGTAGCTGACTAGTGCTGCTAAGAAGAGAATGAACCAGAGAATTGATGCGTAGATGGTGAGCATCTTTCCACTTGCAGCCCACTGGTTATAGAGCATCACATCATCTTTAAAGACGATGCGAGGAATCTTGTAGATCAAATAGGTCACGAGAGAGATGATCACTGTCTGCCAGAGCAACTTACGATGGAAGCTCTTACGCAGCTTCGCCATTCGACCTGGTTCTGGAATTGAAAGTGATTCAACTGTGCGTGTGTAGTGAGCAAGTAGGCCCTCTGCATCGCTCATATTCTGACGCATCTTCTCAGATGTCTTGGCTCGGAATGAGTGAGTATTGCGACTCTCCCAGTCAGCGATGCTCTGCTGTAGCGCCTCAAGAGCATTGATCTCTTCATATGCAGCATCACGAGCTGCGTGAAGTCGTGCACGCTTTGCATCTGCAGATTCACTTTCAGCAGCAGCCGCTGATGGGAGTTCTTCGACAGGGGCTAGATATCCAATAGAACCCGGAATCTGGGTAGCAGTCACATCTGTGCCATCATCATCGAGAGTGATAACAAGATGAGGAGTTGGCTCATCAATTGCTCCTGGCCTTTCAGCCCCACAGGTAACGCAGAATCGATATTCAGGAAGTATCTCATGGCCATTAAGGCAGAGTTCAGTACTCACTTTAGTAACCCCCGTTGCTTACTTGGGCTAATTCATTTTCCAACGTTTCAATGCGTGATCGATTAAATGCAATGCCTTCACGAATCTTGCGTTGAAGATTTTCAGAGGCTGAACCATCAGCAAGCTTCACCTCGGTGGCACCCAGTTGCTTCTGTAGATTTTCTGGGATTCCAAAGCTCTCAGATGGATTGGAGATGATTTGGCCGGTGCGAGCAAAGACAGGAACGCGTCCCTCTTTGGGCTCAATCCCAAACTCCTTGAGGTCAGAGCCATCGAGCATTCCAAAGACTAATCTGCGAATGCTTGCCCAGAGCTTTGGTGAAGTCTTCGCGCTATTGCTTCGAGCAGGTGCATTCAGTGCGTTCTTCGCAGCTGCTTGAACGCTCATGATTTCAAGGAGTCGATTGGCAAGGATGCGATCGCGTGAATCCATTGGATCGTTTCGGCCGATACCAACCTGTGCAAGGCCATCGCTACCCTGGAAAGTCTCAGTCATACGCTTTCCAATACCTCTGCGGATAAATACCCAGATCCACCAAGGGATTACCTTGAGCTTATCCCAGGAGAAGATGAAGAATGATTTGAGCTGAGTCCACTCATACCAACTCTCTTGTGCAGGTGGTGCATCAAGTGCTGGCCGTGCAAAGTTAAGGACTCCCCCTTCAATGCTAAATACCTGTCCGACCATCCAATCGATGTATGCATCGACTTGCTCATCAGGAATGAG
>JACCDN010240549.1_pt1 | contig 17598 bp, 23 predicted proteins | sample 7441691 | NCBI WGS metagenome assembly JACCDN01 (sample SAMN15323439, study PRJNA562643) | freshwater metagenome | isolation source: river surface water | place: USA:Blue River Watershed | collected 2017-08-16
CACCATTCCTTTGACCAAGGGCGACACCATCCCTCACTCCCTTAAGGTGAAGCACAAGGCCGCTCGAATGCTCATTCTTCCCGCCTCTCCGGGAACCGGAGTGATTGCCGGAGGAGCTTTGCGCAAGATCCTGCATTTGGCGGGTGTGAAGAATGTCTTGAGCAAAAGCCTGGGCACCCGCAACACTCTGGTGACGGCTCAAGCCTCCATGAAAGCGCTCCGGACCCTTCGCCAGCCTTTGCCTTCGCGCTCGGCAGCCGCTTCTCTTGCGGAACCCAAAGCCGTTTCAGAGCAGGCCCCTGAATCCCCCTCCGTGGCCTAGTGGCAATGCAACCCTTCCCCGAACTAACTCAACCCAGCATGCAGCTCAACCGAATGAAACCCAATCCCGGCTCCACCCACTCGCGCAAGCGTTTGGGCCGAGGCAATGCCTCCGGCCATGGAACTTTTTGCGGCCGTGGCTGCAAGGGCCAGGGGCAGCGCAAAAGCGGCAATGTCCGTCCTGGATTCGAAGGAGGGCAGACTCCTCTGATCATGCGCATTCCCAAGCTCAAGGGCTTTAGCAATCCCAACCGGATCGCCTTCCAGGTGGTCAATGTCGGGGCCCTCAATGCCTATAGCGATGGCGAAGAAGTCAGCATGCTCAGCCTTCTGGAAAAGCGAATCATCTCCAGCAAACACATGCCCATCAAGATCCTTGGCGAAGGCATATTGGAAAAGAAGCTTGTTGTTAAGGCCCACAAGGTCTCTTCTTCCGCCAAGGAAAAAATCCTGGCCGCAGGAGGAAAAATCCTTTGAAGCCCCCTGCTCCGCTCGAGCCTGCTTGCCCTAGAATCCTATAACCGGAAGACAAGGTGTTCAAATACATCCGCCAAATCCTGCATTCCCCCGTCCTTCGGAGGAAAATCCTTTTCACCCTCATGATCCTGGTGGTTTTCCGGCTTGCCGCCCACATCACTGTTCCAGGAGTCAATTCCGCCGCCTTGGCCATGCTGTTCCAGCAGAATGACCTCCTGGGGGTCTTTTCCGCTTTGACAGGAGGGAGCATGGAAAGCTTCTCCATCATCCTGATGGGCCTTTCGCCCTACATCAACGCCTCCATCATCCTTCAGCTGATGACGGTGGTGGTTCCTCGGCTCGAGGCGCTTTCCAAGGAAGGGCAGGAGGGGCGCAGGAAGATCAACCAGTACACCCGCTGGCTCACTCTGCCTCTGGCCTTCCTCCAGTCTTACGGCATGATCGCTTTGCTCAATCAGGGTGCGGGATCCGCTCCAGGAGGCCAGCTTATCCAAAACGCTTCTGATCCGCTGGTGATTCTCCCTATCATGATCATTGTCACAGCGGGAACGCTTTTCCTCATGTGGCTGGGCGAACTGATCACAGAAAAGGGAATCGGAAATGGCGTCTCCCTTCTTATTTTTGCAAGCATCGTTTCCGGCATGCCCGCTGTTTTCGGCCGCATGCTTAATTTGGCCAAGGAAGGCGACTCCAGCATGTTCTTTTATTTTGCGGCTTTCGTTGCCCTCATTATTGCCATGCTGGTTTTCGTGGTTTTGGTCACCGAGGCTCAGCGCAACATTCCCATTACCTACGCCAATCGCTCCCCCGGTGCCCGCGGAGAAAAGGCCAGCCTTCCTATTCGATTGAACCAGGCAGGGATGATCCCCATCATCTTCGCCATCTCCCTGATGACTTTCCCTTCCATTCTGGCGCAGTTCTTCGGGGCTTCGGCTTCCCCCGCCCTCCGGAGCATCGCCGAATTCATTCTGCTTCACTTGGACGCCTCCAACCCCAGCTACCTGTACATTCTGTCCTATTTCGTTCTTATTGTCCTGTTCTCCTTCTTCTACGTTAGCGTCACGTTCAATCCCGAACAGATTGCCGAGAGCATACAGAAGCGTGGCGGTTTCATTCCGGGCGTTCGTCCAGGCAGCCAGACTTCCGAATTCCTAGCCAAGGTCTCCGGCCACCTCAATCTTTTTGGAGGCCTTTTCCTGGCAGTGGTTGCCATCACTCCCATGATTTTCACCAAATACACCCCCCTTTCCCCCAACGACACTATCATTGGAGGATCGGGACTGATCATTGTGGTGGGGGTTATTCTGGAGCTGATCCGCCAGATCAATGCCCAGCTGGCCATGCACGACTACGACAAGTTCTATTAGAGCTGCAAATTAAGAGTTAATAGAATAGTTAAGAGTTAAGAGTTAATAATTGCAAATCGCTTCGCAGCTCTTAATTTTTTTAACCTCCAACTTTTAATTTCTGCCTTAAAAATGGACATTATTCTTTTCGGAATGCAGGGCTCGGGCAAGGGAACCCAGGGGAAGATCCTTGCCGAACGCTATGCGCTGAGGCGCTTTGAGATGGGTTCCGAGCTGCGCGCCATGGCTGCCGCCCAGACCCCCTTGGGCCAGAAAATCAATGAAGCCCTGAGTGGAGGGCACTTGGTCGACGAAAGCATTGTCATGGAGGTGGTGGAAGCCTTTTTGGCCAAGGCTCCCTTGGGCAGCAGACTCCTTTTCGACGGCATTCCCAGAACGCTGTCCCAGTCCAAGCGCTTCATGGGGATCCTGCGGTCCCATGGGCGCGATGCCTTTGCCCTGCTCATCCGCCTGGGCGAGGAGGAGGCTGTTTCGCGCCTGACCAGAAGAAGGGTCTGCTCCCAATGCAAGGAAACCTATCCTGCCTTCTACGAAGGGTCACGCTGCTCCCAATGCGGAGGCTCTCTGGTTTCCCGGCAAGATGACGAGAATCTGGACAGCATACGCAGGCGCCTGGATAGCTATGAGAAGGAAACCGCCCCGGTGATCGACAGTTTCGCCCAGCGGGACCGCCTGATCGAAGTGGATGGAGAGCAGCCCATTGCCGATGTGACCCAAGAGATGGTGGAGAAGGCCGGCTATCTTTTTGACTGACCCTCCTTGTCCCTCCCTCCTTTTAATCCAAAATCCATTCCCCCCATTCCCCTCAAAACCCAGGAAGAAATACAATCCATGCGCCATGCAGGAAGGATCCTGACGGCAACTTTGGATTATCTGGAAGCGCAAGTGCGTCCTGGCATCTCCACGGGCGAGCTGGATCGTCTTGCCGAAGCTTTCATTCGCAGTCATGAGGGCTGCACCCCTGGCTTCAAGGGCATGTACGGCTTTCCCGGGAGCGTCTGCTTCTCCATCAATGATGAGGTGGTTCACGGCCTTCCTTCCGACACCCGCTTTCTCCAGGAAGGGGATATTGTCGGAGTCGATTGCGGAGTCATGTACAAGCGTCTGCATACCGATGCCTGCAGGACGGTTCCTGTGGGAAGGGCTTCCTATGCCGCCCTGCACCTCATCAAAACCACCAAAAATGCTTTGGGGCAGGCGGTGAAGCTGGTCCGGCCAGGCAATCGCATCGGGGACCTTTCGGCCGCTATTCAGAAAATCCTGGAGGGCCAAGGCTATGCGCCGGTGATTGACTGCACAGGCCATGGAGTGGGCTATCAGCTCCATGAGCCGCCGGAAATCGTCAATGCCGGCAGAAGGGGGACGGGGCCAGAAATGAAGGCTGGAATGGTCCTGGCCATCGAGCCTATCTCCACCATGGGAAGCGGCGAAATCTACACGGCTCCGGACGACTGGACTGTCCTTTCCTCAGACAAAACCCTTTCCGCCCATTTTGAGCATACTGTGCTGGTGACGGAAAAGGGGCACGAGGTCCTTGCGAGCTAAGTTCCGGCTTTCAAGCGTGTGGCTTTCCCTGCCAATCCAGCCATTTCCCCCCCCTTCTTCCTCCCTGCTTCGCCCCACCCCGAAAATTGAATAAAAATTCCCCTTGCGCCGATCCATTGCATTATGTAGACTCTTACCGCTTATTTTTGAATTATGGCGAAAGAGATGATCACAGTCGAAGGGAAGGTTCTTGAGTGCCTTTCCAATGCCAACTTCAAGGTCGAAGTGCGACTGTCCGAGGAGCTGAAAGAAGTCCATATCGTTCACGCTCATGTTTCCGGCAGGATCCGAGTGAACAACATCCGAATCCTTCCGGGAGATCTGGTGACTGTCGAGATGACGCCTTACGATTTGAGCAAAGGTCGAATCACCTATCGCCATTCCAGCCCGAAAAAGGACAGCAAGGCAGCAGCCTTGCCCGAAGCTGAAAACCAAAAGGAAGCGGCCTGAAAAACCAAAGCCTCTTAGCTGACTCTAATCGCAAACCATGAAAGTACGCGCATCAGTCAAGAAAATCTGCGACAAGTGCAAGGTCATCAAAAGAAGAGGGGTCGTTCGCGTTATCTGCGACAACCCCAAGCACAAGCAAAGGCAAGGCTGAATCGCCTTCCTCTTTTTAGATCCCTAAACCCCCCGTTCCAAATGGCACGTATCGCAGGAATCAATCTTCCCAAAAACAAGCGCATTCAGGTTGGCCTCACCTACATCCATGGCATTGGCCGAAGCTCTAGCACAAAGCTTTTGGAGGCTTTGAGGATCAATTTGGACACCAAGGTCGAGGACCTGACCCCCGAGGAGGAGCAGAGGCTCCGCGACGAGGTCGGAAAGATTGTGGTCGAAGGCGACCTGCGCCGCCAAACCTCGAACAACATCAAGCGCCTTCAGGAAATCGGCAGCTACCGGGGCTTTCGCCATCGCCGCCGCCTGCCTGTGCGGGGCCAGCGGACCAAGACCAATGCCCGGACCAAGCGCGGAAAGCGCGTCACCATGGGAAGTGGTCGAGTTGCTGCAAAATAATGGGCGCCAATAATCTTATCTCGCCCCCCTGAGTGGCGGGGCTCCTGCTAATCCATTCTCGTATGTCATCTGCCAAAAAGGACAAATTCTCCGGGGTCAAGAAGCCCAAGCGCACGATTCCGGAAGCCAATGTTCATATCATCGCCTCCTACAACAACACGCTGATGACCTTGGCCGAATCCAATGGTCGGGTTTTGGCTCAGTCCAGCGCAGGAAGCTGCGGATTCAAGAGCTCCAGAAAGTCCACTCCCTACGCAGCCACCGTGACAGCCGAAAAGCTCCTGGAAAAGGCATCCCTTTACGGCGTGCAGAAAGTGAAGGTTTTCGTCAAGGGAGTCGGAACGGGACGCGAGCAGGCGATTCGCGGCCTCCAGGCTGCCGGCTTGGACCTGGATGCCATCTTCGATGTCACCCCCATTCCTCATGGCGGCTGCCGCAAGCGGAAGGCCAGAAGGATCTAATCTCACCCTTTTTTGTGGCCAAGGCCAATCGCTGGCCGCGGCAACGAATTTTAGAACCGTAAATTTCACCCCATCATGCGATACACCGGATCAAAAGCAAGACTCTGCCGCAAATTGGGCGTCAATCTTTTCGGCCCCGAAAAGTACACCAAAATCCTTCAGAGGCGCAATGCCAAGCCGGGCATGCACGGCGACCGCTTCTCCAAGAAGAGCGAGTACGGCACCCAGCTGGAAGACAAGCAGAAAGCCCGCTATGTGTTCGGACTCACGGAAAAGCAAATGAGCAACAGCTTCCGCAAGGCCGCAGCGCAGGCTGGAGACACGGGGCAGAATCTCCTTCGTCTTTTTGAGCGCCGGCTGGACAATGTGGTCTACATTTCCCAGTTCGCAGTCACCCGGATGCAGGCCCGCCAAATGGTAGGGCACGGCCATTTCAGGCTCAATGGACGAAAGGTAAACATTCCCTCCATCCTGGTACGCCCCGGGGATGTCATCGAATTGATCCAAAAATACGCCAAATCCCCCCTTTACACAGATTTGGACAAGCTGAAGAGCTATGCTCCAAAATGGCTGAAAGCCGATCTGAAAGCACTTAAGGTGGAGGTGTTGGCGATGCCCGAGGAGAGTGACCTTGAGCAGAGCATCAACAGGCAGAGCATCGTAGAATACTATTCTCGCTAGTTCTTTTTAACCTTCACTCTTTATGCACATCATTCAAGAGGAGATTGGTTTGCCCAAAATCAAAATCGAATCCTCTGGGCAGAATCTCACCCTCTTCAGCATCAGCCCCCTTCCCTCTGGCTACGGAATGACCCTTGGAAACGCCTTGAGGAGGGTTCTGCTCTCATCCCTTCCCGGCGCAGCCATTGTCGCCGTCAAGATCGAGGGGGTGGCCCATGAGTATTCTACCCTGAATGGAGTGAAGGACAGCGTTCTGGACATGATTCTGAACCTGAAGCAGATCCAGATCCGCAAGCATTCGAAAGGACCGGAAAAAGTCACTCTTTCGGTAGGAAAGGAGGGCGAAGTGCGCGCCAAGGACATCAAGCATTCCAGCGACATCGAAATCCTGAACCCCGACCAGCTCATCACCTCCATCACCAAGAAGGGCACCAAGCTTGTCATGGAAATGATAGTGGACAAGGGGGTCGGTTACGAGCCGGCCACCCTGCGCGTGAAGGACAAGGCGGAAATCGGGCTCATCCAGGTGGATGCCATCTATTCTCCTGTGGTCAAGGTTCGCTACGATGTTGCCAGCTCCCGTATCGGCCAAATGACCGATCTGGACAAGCTCATGATCGAGATCCAGACCAATGGGTCCATCACTCCTGAAGATGCCCTCAAGTTCAGCGCCAATATCCTCAAATCCTATTTCGGCCTCTTCCTGGTGGAAGGAGATGATATCGAACCGGATTTCCGCGCCGACTTCAAATCGGTTAAAAGAAGGGAGGATGAAGGCGTCCAGGACGAAAAGGACAAGAAGGAGCACTATACCCCCATCGAAATCCTCAATTTCTCCCCCCGCACGCTCAATGCTTTGATCAATGGCGGAATCGGCTCCATTGAGCAGCTGGTCAAATGCACCCCCAGCAAGCTGGAGAACTTCAGGGGCTTCGGCAGAAAGGCCATGACCGAAGTCAGCGATGCCCTGGCTACTCGAGGGCTTAAAATGACAGAGGATTCCTCGGAACGATAATCAGCAGCAGATCTAATTCTTTTCCCCCATGCGACACAGAGTAAAGTCAACCCGGCTCAATAGGAATGCTTCTCACCTGGATTCCATGCTCAGGAACCTGATGACTTCCATCGTGCTTTATGAAAAGGTCAAAACTACCAAGGGCAAGGCCAAAATGGCAAAATCCGCTGTGGAGATCCTGATCGCCTCGGCCAAGAAGCAGACTCCGGCTTCGGCCATGCGATCCCTGAACAGCACCCTGATGGATCCCAATGCCTCGAAGAAGGTGGTGCAGGAGCTGGTGGCCCGCTACAAGGACCGCTCCTCGGGCTTTGTTCGCGTTACCCCCTTGGGGTTTCGCCCTGGCGACTCCGCTCCTGTGGTTCAGATTGAGCTGATTTAATTCCTTCCGCAAACGACATGAAAACTTTCATTCCCAAAATCCAGTCCAAATCCGAAAGGAAGTGGTATGTGGTGGACGCCGACGGAAAGGTGGCCGGCCGCTTGGCGGCAGAGATCGCCAATATCCTTCGCGGAAAGAACAAGGCCTCCTTCACTCCCCATATGGACATGGGCGATTACGTGGTGGTCATCAATGCGGAAAAGATCCGCCTGACCGGAAACAAGGAGGAGCAGAAGGAGTACATCACCCATAGCGGCTATTTCGGCAATCTCCGCCGCCGCTCCTTCAAGGCTGTGCAGCAGAGGCAGCCTTCCCGCATCCTGAAGGAAGCCGTTTCCGGCATGCTTCCAAAAAATCGTCTCCGGAGGCATTTCATGGACAAGCTCCATATTTACGCTGGCATGGAGCACCCTCATGCCGGCCAGAATCCCATAGCCATTAATCTCTAATTTCATCATGGCCGTCAAAACCCCTGCTGTTTCCGCCCAGCTCCCCAAAGAAGAGAAAATGCACCGCGATGGCCGCTATTTCTTCGCCAACGGAAAGCGCAAAACCTCCATCGCTCGCGTGCGCCTTTATGAGAACGGAAAGGGCGAAATCTTCGTGAATGAAAAGCCTGCCCAGGAATACTTTTTCGGGGTCATGGTCAGCGGCATCAAGGCTCCTCTTAGGTTGGCCAACGCCCTCAAGCTGTTCGATGTGGTCGCAGTGATCAGCGGCGGAGGGGTCAGTGCCCAGGCCGATGCTTTGCGCCATGGCATCTCCAAGGCGCTGCTGGAGTACGATCCGGAGCTGCGCGCTGTGCTGAAGAAAGCAGGCTTCCTCACCCGCGACTCTCGCGTCAAAGAGCGCAAGAAACCCGGCCTTAGGCGCGCTCGCCGCGCTCCCCAGTGGGCCAAGCGCTAAGAAAATTCTTTGCCTGCCAAAAAGACCCAAGCCTCAGCTTGGGTCTTTTTTTGCTCATTCTGTCTCCTGGGTGACGTTCATGAAATGCTCGATGTCGTCGGCGCCTTTTCCTAGCCGTACCGAGAGCACATCGATACGCCAGCCTCTCTCCTCTCCGCCGCTGTTTTTTTCCATCCAGAACAGGGCGGATTGGATGAGCTTGCGCATTTTGGCCCGGCTGACGGATTCCTCCGGGTCTCCCAGGGATCCTGCGCTCCGGCTTTTCACCTCCGCAAAGACCAGTTCTCCCGTGCCTGGATCCAGGGCCACCAGATCCAGCTCTCCCACCCGCTGATGGGAATTGCGGGCCAGAATGCGATAGCCTTTGGCTTGCAGATAGGCGGCAGCCAGGCTTTCGCCTATGTTTCCGGTGGCACGACTCATTAAAAATGCGAATGAATTGCTAATTTAGGACCTGATTGAACTTGGGCTTACAAAGCTTACTCGCTGCGCTAGCTTAGAAGCTTATTAAGCTCCGTAAGCTATTTAAGCTCCCCAGCCTCTTTTATACTTTGAGAATTGGAAATTAAACTAAGATTTCGAGGCTTTTTTCAGGCAAACAGCGCCACGGTGAAGCTGGCCCCCAGGGGGATGATGAGGTTGTCGTCGATATCTATGCCGGCCAGGCTGATTCTGGGGATCTCCAGGAACATGCCTACTGCCGCTGCGGCTCCTGCCCCCGCCCAATGCGGGAAGAAGAAATACACGGCAGGAATGGCGGCCACAATGCCCGCCAGGTTCCCCTCGATGCACTTTTCCGGATTCAGCGGAGTCCTTATCCTTCCGATGCGGCTGCCCACCACATTGGAGACCGCATCTCCCACACTCAGCACCATGATGCCCGCATAGGCGATGGGCGCATCGAACAGGGAAAGGCAAAGGTAGGCCCCCAAGGTGAAGAAAAGGATCCCTTTCCCGGGAAGGCTTTCCAGGTGATGCTTCCTTTCGAAAAAAGCCGTCAGCCGCCGCAGCAGAGACTTCTCCTGCTGCCTTTTGACCCAGTAGGAAAAGGAAATGCCCCCTCCCAGGAGCAGCAGAAAGCCTGCGTGGCCCAAAAGCCCTTGCTGGTGCAGCGCAATCAGAAGCGGGCCGTAGGCGAGGTGCAGCAGCTGGCGGCGAAGCTCCAAGGCGCTCATCTGTGTCGGGTTAGCAACAGGAGAATTCTAGTCCAAAGCCGGTCCAAAGGCCAATTTCATCCTCTTCCTTTTGTTAATCGGGTATAATGCCGCCATGACCTTGCCTATTTTTCCCCAATAACCAGGAAGCCATGCAGTGCCTCAAGTGCAAATACATCGACACCAAGGTCATCGATTCGCGCCTTTCGGAAAGCGGCCGGGCCGTGCGGCGCCGGCGGGAGTGCGAAAAGTGCGGCAACCGCTTCACCACCTTCGAGCGCGTGGCCATGGGCAACCTGATGGTGAAGAAGAAGGACGGAACGTTCCAGATCTATGACCGCAACAAGCTGGAGCAGGGGATTTGGCTGGCTTGCGGCAAGCGGCCGGTGGCGAAGGACCAGGTGGACGAGATGGTCAACGGCCTGGAGGAAAGCTGGGGATCGAACAAGAAGATGGTGACGAGCGAGAAGATCGGGCGCGATGTGAGCGAGGCTTTGAAGAAGATGGACCACATTGCCTACATCCGCTTCGCCAGCGTGTACCGCAATTTCAAGGATGTGGACGAGTTCAAGCAGGAGCTGAACAAGCTGCTGAAATAAAGGATCTCACCAAAAAAAGCCCAGCCCCGCGGATGTCCGCGGGACTGGAGGGTTTGCTTGTTCGCCTCTACGAAGGCTGGAGGGGGTGGTGACGGTAATCAGCGGGTTGGCTGGGAATGGTGATGCCCGGGTTGAACCCCATCATACTTTCGAATTGGCTGCCTGCGACAGCCTGTCCTCCGGTAAAGACCATGCCTGGAGCTCCCGCCTCTCGGGTTTGACGTACTTGATGGTGGGGTGGTGGGGCTTGAACGCGTTGTTGTTGCACGGGTTTTTTTCCTGACTTTTGTCGCCTTAGGCACTTCCTTGGCCTTGATGGCTTTGGCAGACGACGCACTGGATTCGGAAAAGGAACCCAAGGCGCCGCCTGCCAATAAATATCGCGAAGAGGCGAACCTGGCGCTGGGCTTGGGCATTCTTGCGAGGGCAAAAAGCTGGAGGCCAAAAACGCCAGAATAACTCTCCGCGAAAGCGAATTGTGAAGGAGCAAATCGTCGATTAGTTTATCCCTTAAAACAGATTTGTCAAATTGAATTTTCACCCTGAATTTTTCCTCGCCAAAAAAGAGGGCGGCGGCTCCGGAGGATTGTCCGGAGTCGCCTGGAGGGCTTTCTTGCCCACATGAATGATTGCCCTGTCAATGGAGCAGGTTTCGGCCGTCTGAGTTTCCCTGTGCTTGTCCTTGGAGATATTCACTGCTTGTCACCTGGTTTGCCCTGAAGGCTTCCGCCAGCATGGTCAAGGCTTCTGCAGGGGAGTACTGCTCCGCTTGCCCAGCCGAGCTGGCCCGAAGGCGAGCTGCTGCCATGGCTGTTTCCATGGCAAACAAGACTTCAGGGTGATTCTCTGTTTCACGGACCTTCTCAAGCGTGGCTGCAAGCTCGAGGTGCTGCATCAGGCTAGCCAGGGCTGCCACGGCGTTGCGGCGCCCTTCAGGGTTGCTTTGCTTGAGATGATTTTTCAGCACAGGGATGGCTTCTCGCATCCCCAAGAATGCCTGGAAGCGGGCGAGCTCGAATTCGGGCAGCCTTTCCAGCCGCCCCATCAGCTCCATGGCTTGCTCCCCTTCGCTCGGAAGGAGCCAGATGATGAGCTCGCTTTCCTCGGGATCAAAACGAACCTCCAAGCCATCCAGGTCACGCTGGCAGATGATTTCTCCGTAGCTGACTTCCTCTTCATCTGTGATGGTGAGCACCAGCATGACCATGTTCCCACGCTCGTCGTTCAACGCCCATGTGTAATCCATGCCGCTGATCCAAAAAGAATCCATTTCGCCTTCCATCTCGCTGCTCCTTTTTTTCTGCGGACAGGGCTTCCGCCCTGGGTTCAAGTCTGGCCGCTTCGGTGAATCCGAAGCTTTGGCCACTCGCCCGAAGGCGGAAGGATGCCCGCAGCCCGGCGGTTTAAAGGATCAGGAGCGTAATTTTCCCTTGGTAGCAGCGTTCTGTCAATGGAGAAGGCTTTGGGGTACAATCTGAGCACTCTCGAAAGGCTTGCATTTCTTATTCTTCGCAATGAATCTTCGTCCTCTCCTTCTGCTCATCCTCCTGCTTTCCGGCTGCGCCTCCGCCCAGCCCTTCTTACCCGATCGAGCCAAGGCCGAGCTCCGCCTTCAGGCGGAATCGGGAATCCATATTGTGCAGGCGGCCCTGGCCCAAAGCGATCAGGAGAAAGCCCAAGGCCTCATGGGCGTGCGATCGATGGCCGAGGGGGAGGGGATGCTCTTTCCCTACGGCGAACCCTTCATCCCGGCCTTTTGGATGAAAGGCATGGAGATCAGCCTGGATTTCGCTTTCATCGATGGCGATGGCCGCATTGTCCACTTGCTGGAGGATGTTCCCCCCTGCCGGGCCCAAAACGACAGCGATTGCCCCCGCTACAGCCCTCCCCAGCCGGCCCAGCATGTGCTGGAGCTCCGGGCCGGGAGCGTGCGCCGCATGGGGTTGGCTCCAGGAAACCTCGTGCTGGGCCTCCCCGTGGAGCCGAAATAGAATCAGCAAGCAAAAAAGCCTCACCGCTTGGGGAATGCTTTTTTGAAGAGCAGGGAGATCAGGGCAGATCGGCCTTGCGGAGCTCCGCCAGAGCCGCCTCCATTTGCGGATCGCGGTCCGCCTCCAGATCCTCGGCAGTCATGGGCACCTCCACATCGGGAACGATTCCTGTTTCGGTGATGTTCCTGTCGTTGGGCGTGAACCATTTGGCGATGGTCACCCGCAGGCTGGACCCTCCGATCAGGGTCTCCACCGACTGCACCGTCCCCTTGCCGAAGCTGGCCTCGCCCAGCACCAGGGCCCGCTTGTGGTCCTGCAGGGCTCCAGCCACGATTTCCGAGGCCGAGGCGCTGCCTCGGTTGATCAGCACCACCAAGGGCAGTTCGCTCAGCCTGGCCTGCCCGTTCACGTAGATCACCTCGTCCTCCTCCGGATTGCGTTTTTTGATGGTCACTACCTTTTCGCTCTCCAGGAACTCCGAGGCGATATCCACGGCTCCATCCAGATAGCCTCCGCCGTTGTAGCGCAGGTCCAGCACCATACCGTCCGGCCCTTCCGCCAGGATCTGGCTGACCGCCTTGTCGAATTCGCTTTGGGTGTTGTCCCCGAACTGAGTCAGCTCCAGCACGGCCATTCCGTCCTTCATGCTCCATTCCACGCTGCTGACGCTGATCATGTTGCGCTGGATGGTGAGCGGGAAAGGCTCTTCCCGGCTTTGCCGCAGGATATTCAGGGTCACTTGGCTGCCCTTCTTGCCTCGGATCTTCCCTGCCGCTTCATCCAGCGACATCCCTTCGGTCGATTCTCCATCAATGTCCAGGATGATGTCCTCCGGCTGCAGGCCTGCCTTTTTGGCGGGCGAATCCTTGAGGGGGGAGACCACCGTCAAAAGCCCGTGGCGCAGGGTCAATTCCGCTCCGATGCCCTCCAGCGCCCCTTCCATGGCGGTCTGGAATTCCTTGTTTTCCTTTGGGGTCATGAAGGCCGTGTAGGGATCCCCCACGGCTCGAACCATGCCGTCGATCGCGCCGTAGATCATCTTTTGGGTGTCCAGCAGGTGCGGATCCACGTAGCTTCCGCTGAGGATGCTCCAGGCGTCCCAGAAAAGGTCCATGTTCACCGTCTCCAGCTTTCCGTAGGCATTGGTCACGGTGTTCCGGGCCTCCAGGGCCGAACCGCCGGAAAGCCTTTGGCTTCCCATGCTCCAGCCCAGCATGAAGGCGAAGGCAAGCATGGCCACGCCTCCCAAGGATTTGGGAAAAGGGGAGGGCTTGGGATAAGGGTAGCCTTTTTGCATGCGGGAATGGGCTTAGTTGGAACGGTTGGCCGGGCGCCTCGTCAGGCGGCGTATTTTTTCTGGATGCGCTGGACCGAAACAGCTTTCCTGTTCTTGGATTCTATAAGCAGGGCATTGAAAACGCAAGGCCCTTCGGGCACTTCCAGCTTGAAGCTGACCTGCTTCAAAAAGCTTTGCACAACGCTTTCCTTTGCCACGCCGATCACCGAATCGCTGGGCCCGGTCATGCCCAGGTCGCTCTGGTAGGCGGTTCCTTTTTCGCTCACCTCCTCGTCGGCGGTGGGCACATGGGTGTGGGTGCCCCACAGGGCCGTCACCCGGCCGTCCAGGTAATGCTTCAGGGCCACCTTCTCGCTGGTCGCTTCGGCATGGAAATCCACGAGCACGGCCTCCAGCTCCTCTGCCTCATGCTCGCGCAGGATTCGGTCCATGGCCAGGAAGGGGCAGTCGTAGTTCCTGTGCATGAAGACCCGGCCGATGAGATTGACGATGAGCACCTTTTTCCCGTCCACGTTCAGCGCCCGATAGCCCTGTCCGATATTCCCGGGAGGAAAATTGGCCGGCCGGATCACCCGCGTATTCTCTTTTTGCAGTTCGGGGATGATCCCCTCCTTGTCGTAGATGTGGTTGCCGCTGGTGAAGAAGTCCACGCCGGCTTCGCGCATTTCGTCGTAGGTCTTCTGGGTCATGCCCGCTCCATGGGCCAAATTCTCGCCGTTGGCGATCACCAGATCGACCTCATGCTCCTGGCGAATCTCCTCGATGGCCCGTTGGGCGGTTTTCCGTCCGGGGCGGCCCATGATGTCTCCGATGAGGAGGAAGTTCATTTTGGCATGGTGGCTAAAATGGATAATGACGAAGGTCTGGGTTGCTTTTTCGCCTAACCCCTCGTTTTTCAAGTTTTCAATTTTTCAGGCGTATGAAAATGTGAAAACTTGAAAATGAACCATGATTCAGCGGAGAACGCTTACCCGAAAAGCCCTCGGCTTTGGGGCTGGATGCTCAGGTCGGCCTCTTTGGCGAGCTCCTGGTAGAGCTTCTTCTCCTTGGCGGAGATTTTTTTGGGAATCTCCACGGTCACGGTGACATGGTGGTCCCCCCGCTCGCTGCTGCCCACTTTGGGCGCTCCCTGCTCGCGGATGCGGAAAGTCTTCCCGCTTTCGGTGCCGGCGGGAATCTTGAGCGTCGTCTGGCCGTGCACGGTCTGCACGGGAATCTCGTCGCCCAGCACGGCCTGCAGCAGGTGGATGCTTTGATGGCTGTGGATGTCGTCCTTGACGCGCTTGAACTGGCGGCTGGGGCTCACGCTGATGTGCAGGAAAAGATCCCCGTAGGGTCCGCCCTGGGTTCCGGCTTCGCCTTTGCCGCTCAGGCGCAGGATGGCCCTATCGTGAATGCCAGCGGGAATTTTGGCCTGGAAGGACATGGATTTGAGGATGCGGCCCTCGCCCTGGCAGGCTTTGCATTTCTCCTCCGGAATCTTGCCTTCCCCCTGGCAGGCCGAGCAGACCGAACTGGTCTGGATCTGGCCCAGCGGCGTCCGCTGGATGCGGACCTGCTGGCCGGTGCCCGAGCACTGCTGGCAGTCGTTGATCTTGCTCCCGGGTGCGGCCCCCTTGCCGGCGCAGGTGGAGCAGGTCTCGTAGCGCGAGACCTCTATTTCCCGGGTGCTCCCGGCGATGGATTCCTCGAAGCTGACCTGCAGCACCATTTCGATATTGGCTCCCGGCTGAGGGCCTCGCTTGCGGCTGCGCGATGCGCCGCCGCCGAAGAAGCTGTCGAAAATGTCCCCGAACCCTCCCCCGAAATCCACATTCGCATTCTGGAAATGGCTGAAATCGAAGCCGCCGAAATCCCCGAAGCCGCCAAAACCTCCTCCGCCTCCGCTGCCGCCCACGCGGCCGAACTGGTCGTACTGGGAGCGCTTCTGCGGGTCGCTCAGCACCTCGTAGGCCTCGGCGATCTCCTTGAACTTCTTCCCGTCGCCTTTGGCGGTGTCCGGATGATGCTTCTGGGCCAGCTTGCGGTAGGCCTTTTTGATCTCGGCCTCGGTGGCGCCTTTCTCTAGGCCTAGAATCTTGTAGTAGTCCATGCTCCTGGGTTTGGTTTAGCTGTCTTTTGGCTTCACTCTCGTGCCTTCCAGCTGATTGATTCTACCCAAGCCTGGCCAGGGAATCAACCTGGCCCCTTGACGGGGAAAAAGCCCCTCGCCTCAAATTAGTTTGACCTTAAATTAAATTTATGTTAAAAATGTTCCAGAACGAGTTGGCTTTCCTCCTCCTCCCCGCCCTCTAAGCTCCCACATTCCATGCCCTCCTCCCCCAGCGCGCCTCATTTGAGGGCGCAAGACGATAGTGCCCATCGTCAGCCCATTCCTTTCGGCGCGCCACACCCCGATGCCCCTCTTCAGCCCACTTCTTCTGCCAGAAGGAGCAGCGTCCCCTGGGCTGTGCCCGACCTATCCGGTTCGTTTCCGCACCCTACTGTGCACCAGGGCCCTGATCCAGGGGTTACCCAAATAGGATGGGTGGAGGATATCTTTGCGGACGAAGATGGAGATGGGGATGCTGTCCCGGTGCGATTCAAAACACCCTCTACTGTCCAAGTCCTTGCGGCGGCGGCTCCTTTGGCTTCAGGCATTGCCGATTCCCGTTCCCGCCTCCATTCCCTCGGCTCTTCCGATTTCCTGACTCCCAGCGATTCCCCGCCAACTGCGACGGAAGAGACTTTTAGGGGCTCGCCTCCCGATGCTGCTGATGACGACCGGGCGCAGGAAATGGACCATCCGGTCACTGCGGTTATGGATGCGCCTAGTGATGAAGAAGCGGGTCCAAACAACCCTCTTGAGCCAGGGAAAGCAATCCACGTTCCCGATGTAGGGCTTACCCATCAGGCCTTAGTGTTGGCGGCAGGAGGCGGAAAAGCCTATTTGCTAGCCTATAATCACGATGCCAACAGATTTTTCATGCTTTCGAGGGATGCCCATCGAAAGCCTCTGGAGAGGGTGCTGATGGAAAACACCGTTCCTTCTTCAGGGCAGGAGCAGACTCTTCTTGCCCCAACCCCCCTGACCGCTTCGCGTGAAGACGGCCGAGAATTGAGCGGCTTTTCCTTTTCAGTCGCATGTCCCGGAATTGAGGACGCTACAAAAAGGCACCTGACCTCTTTGGGTTTTGCTTTCGACCCACATACACAAAAGCTCTACCGTCACGATCCGCTCAAAGATCGCTTTGTATTGGTTCCAGAAACTGCTTCGCCTCCGCCCGCCCGCGATTAGCTTTTTATTTGCCCCTCCAATGCTCCTCCAGCCCTCCATCGCAGATCCAGCGGGCCCCCATGCATTGGTCCCCGCCCCTGCCGAGGTGGATGCTCCGGTCCAGGTCGCTCGCCCTGGTGCCGCAGCGCTGAGCGCAGCTCCGCCTACGGATTCCTCCTTGCCTCCTCCGGAAGACTTCTGCGCAGGCTCTTTGGTGGCCGTTCTCCCTAATAATCTGCGTTCGCCGGCCTCCTTCCCCTCCAGGCTCTTGCCTACGCCTCCTAGGGGCTTTGTTCAATCCAGGCTCAACAGAGGCCTTTCGATGGAGGTTATTCGAGAAGGGTGGCCGGTCGTCTTGGCCTACCGGGAGTACGTGAGAAGGGCCACCGATCCGAACCACCCGGAGTTTTTTCGCCACCGTTTTGTCGAGCAGCTTCCCCCCTTGCGCCTTCGTCATGTGAAACCTCAGTTTTTGACCAAAGGGCCTGCGCTGGTCGAATGCGGTCCGGGCGCATATGGCGCAGAAGCCTCGAGAATAGCTGCTGAACGACCTCAAGAAGGCTCTTCCGTGGAACAAGAGCCTTCGGATTCCGGGGCCGTTCTCGATGCGGAGGCTTTCCCGTTGGAGGCCTCCGCGGAGTCGGGCGGATCGGAAAGGGCCCGCTAGCGGGCGACTCCTATTTGCCTTGAACCCGGCCTCGGCCAAGCTGTACAATGGCGATGCCCTTTTGCCCTGTCCGGTTTTGCCCGCTGCCGACCTCAAACGCCACCCCTGCCTATGAAGATCAACACGCTCAATTTCCTGATCGGCGGCAAGGCCGGCGAAGGCATCGATCGGCCCGGGGACCTTTTTTCGCGCCTCTGCATGCGCGAGGGGCTCAACGTGCATTCCACGGCCGAGTTCTACAGCGTCATCAAGGGCTACAACAGCATCTACCAGATCCGCGTGGCCGAAAAGCAGCTCTACGCCCACAGCAACCGCTACGATCTGATTCTGGCCTTCGACAAGGACACCACCGACCAGCACCTGAAAGAATTGGTGCCCGGGGGCGGCGTCATCTACGATCCGGCCATTGCCGGCGGCGAGCTGAGCGGCGAAGGCGTCTCCTTTTTCCCCGTGCCGCTCAAG